>Ga0157364_1001567_pt1 | contig 19706 bp, 27 predicted proteins | sample AttsexASBM2_FD_111476 | JGI IMG/M metagenome (GOLD analysis project Ga0157364, IMG submission 111476) | Fungus gardens microbial communities from leaf cutter ant in Ribeirão Preto, State of São Paulo, Brazil - Atta sexdens ASBM2 | ecosystem: Host-associated > Fungi > Mycelium > Unclassified ...
AGACTAGCGAATTACAGTGTAACTACTAGTCTTATATACAAACTGATAATATAGGAGATGCTCAGGGTTTCAGTGGTAAAACCTCTATTACCCCAAGTGGAGGTTTCAGTGTTGAGACACTGATAGGAGTAACTCCATCATGGAAGACCGAGTACCCAGAGGGTTACAGCACCACCATAAGACATGTTGTGAGAAAGGTGGCTGCTGTGGAAGGCAGGCTTGTATGTTTTAGAGGTGACATCACTGCGGGAATGTAGTTTTCCGGACGAGTGGACTTGCATATGACATAATGTCATCTTTCTAGATCCTTCTATATTGTTTTCTCATATCACATGAGTATGTGACTTCTGTGACCATGTCATGTGACCTGTGATGATGTCATACTTTGTCTTTTTATCTTTTACTCTTCAATAAAAAATAAGAGAAAATAAAAGAAAAATAAATAAAATAAAATAGAAACCAAGTCTATTATCTTCAATTTTGATATTATCCTCCTTTCAAGATTTCTCCTCCAGAGAAACTGACTTCCATCTCTGCCAGTTTCTCTCCAATTTCTTCAAATATTCATCCTCAAACTTTCTATCATTCTATCCAAATAATATTTTTGCTGTATATCTCTCCAGTAACTCTCTTCTTCTAAACTCTTCCACTTTTGGATTCAACTTTACCTTCCACCTTTCTTCTATCCCCTCCTGTCTTCTAATTTCCACACTCATCCTTTTATCAAACTCATTTACTAATTCTCTTGCATTTTCTAAATCTTCCTTCTTTTTCCATGTATCATTCTCTGCCATAAATTTCTTTCAGCACACTAAATACTTATCCACCCCCCATATTTTTATTCAATATCTTCTCTACTTTCTATTCCTCTACTCCTTCCACTTCTACTAGCTTTGGTTTCTCTACCCTCTGTTCTTTTACCAGTTCTCTATATCTTACTACTCTGCTTACATTAATCACTGGGTGAATCCTTATAGAGGCTAGTAATCTCAACTTCACTGCATTTTTTGATACTACTTCTTTTATCATATATAGCCCCATATATCTCTCTGTCAATTTCTTCATCAGCCTCTCTTTAAATACTAAGTCCTTTGTGCTTAGCATTATCTTATCTCCTTTCTTTCATGTTTTTACTTCTCTTCTCCCTTTATCTTCTTGCCACTTCATTTCTTCCTGAGCCTTTTTCAATGCTATTCCAGCTTCTTTCTGCACTCTTCTCATTCTTTCCACAAACTCTGTTGCTTTTTCTACCTTTCCTTTCTTTCTAATATTTGCTCCCATTCTCAATTCTCTTCCATAATTTGCTATAAAAGGTGATACCTTTGTTGCTAAATGAACTTTGTTGTTCACTGCAAATTTTGCTGTATCCAACCATTCTTGTTATGAGATGCTTTGGACATGGACAATTTTTATTTTCTTTTTTCTTTTATTTTCTGACTTTATAGGAATTTTGTTTTTCTTTTCTTTTTAGTGACGATGAAGAGGCATGTGACATTGCAGTCACATGACATGTCACATGATGTGACGTCATAAGCCTAGAATATAGTGGAAAGATCTAGAAGATGATGTCAGAGCACATATATACAACATGGTGGCCTTGAGTAGGAAATGAGGTGGACATGAGGTTGTAGCACAGACCAGATGTATTTAGTATATATAGGATGCTAATTTAGCAGAGACTCCTTATTGAGTTCTCTTGTGAACTACCCACATTATATCCACCTTTGAGATTTACTCGTTTGTGTGATCATTTGTCCTTGTGATAAGTGGTTGCCACAACAATTCTGTCTAATCTCTCTGCCTATATTCCATAAAAAACCTTAAGTACTGTTCTAACTCTTGGTTCATTTGTTCTGTCTGTCCATCTGTTTGTGAGTAGAACACCGTCGACAGTTTCCAACATTTTATTTAACTCTTTTGTCAATTTTGTCAATTCTGCCACAAATTGTGGTCTTCTATTACTGATCACACTCTCTGGCAATCCATACAATTTTCACATATTATCTCTAAACAGTCTCACCAAACCCTTCACCAATGTTTCTTCTGTTGTTATCACAAAATGTGCCATTTTGACAACCTATCACACACCACCAGTATGGCATCCTTCCCTGCTACCAATAGCAGTTTTGTAATAAAATATACTGTCAAGTATGTCCACACTTTCTCTAATACCTCATTTGCTATCAGCTTCCTTGCTGGTGTCTCTGTTCTGTTTTTCATCCTCTAACAAGCATCATATCTATCTACATATTTTCCTACATCTTTTGTTATCCCTGGCCACCAATAATTTCTTGTCACTAACTCTGTCATCTTCCACCTCTCTCCATGTCCTACTACTGGTGTATCATGATGTAACCAGATTATCTCTATTCTTAATTCCTCATCCTTTGGCACATATACTTTTCCTTCCTTTAACACTAAATCTTCTTCCATCTTCCACTCTTCTCCTCTCAAATTCTTCACTTCTGCTTTCTTCATTTCTTCTATGACTCTTACTACTTCTTTATCCTTCCTTCTTGCTCTTTTTATTTTTTCTAGCAACTTTGTTTTTAGTCCTTCCACTACTACTTCCATCATCCCTCTAATACACTCTTCCTTTACCAATTTTTGGTTTTTATTATTATTTTCTATTTCCATCTTCCAATCTGGTCTTTTACTCAAACTATCTGCCTTTCCCATTCTCGTCCCTGGTACATACTTCAAAGTGAAATCAAATCTTGACAAGTATAAGGCCCATCTAGCCTGTCTTCAATTTAACTTCTATGTCTTCATAAAATATTCCAAATTATTATGGTCCATCCAGACCTCAAACTTGAACTTGGTGCCTTTTAACAAATGCCTTCATGCTTCTAACCTCCTAATCACTGCTAACCTTTATTATGAATTTCATAGTTTCTTTCTATTTCATTTAACAATTTGGAGAGATAAGCCACCAGCCTCCATCTTCTGTCTTCACACTCCATTGACAATACTCCTCCTGTTGCAAAATTTGATGTATCCACCTCCATCCTCATCTTCTTATCCAAATCTGGTACCACTAAGATAAGTTCTGTGGTGAACCTGTTCTTCAACACTTCAAGTGACTTTTCTTGTCTTATCTCCTATTCTCACTTCTGCTTCTTTCTTGTCAACTTATGTAATGGTCTTGCTATCTTAGTGAAATCTCTTATAAATTGCTGATAATAGTTAGCTAACCCTAAAAACTTCTGTATATCTTTCACTGATTTAGGGGTTGGCCAATCCAATACTGCTCTCACTTTTTCTTCTTCTATCTTTATTCTATCTCTTCCTATTAATACTCCTAAAAATCCTACTTTCTTCACCTTCCACTTACACTTTTCTGGTTTTACATATAGATCATTCTTCTTCATTCTTCTAATCACCTCCTTCACTATTTTATTATGTCCTTCCTCCTCCTCTGTACCAACTATTACATTATCAATGAAACTAGCCACCTTTCTAGTGTTGATTAAAATCTCATTCATCATTGCCTGGAATGTTACTGATGAGTTTGTTAACTTGAAGAACATTAGTTCAAATAACTCTTCTGGTGTTGTGAAGGCCATTTTCTACTTGTTTCCTTTCTTAATCCTTACATTGTTGTAACCCCACCTCAAATCCAACTTTGTAAATATCTTCTTCATTCCTATGTTCTCTACTATATCCAAAATTAGTGGTAATGGATAGTTATTCTTCACTGTTCATTCATTTAGATATCAATAATCCTGTACTATCCTCTTTTTTCCATCTTTCTTTCCCACAAAAAATACCAGTGCTATCTGTGATAATTTTGATAGTCTTATATACCACTTCCTTATTTACTCTTGGATAAACTCTCTTACTTCTTCTCTTTCTTCTCTCGACAAGAGATATACTTTCCCTTTCCTTGGTGTGAATTCTTTTTTGAGATCTATTGCATGATCCCATGCCTTTCTTGTCAGCATTCTCTCACTTGCATTCTTCCCAAAGACTTTGATCCACCTATGAAATCGCTTTAATACTAGCTTTTTTGCTTCTTCCTCTGATTTTGCTACTTCTTCTTTTTCATCCCAAATCTCCTACTCTTCTGCTACTTTATTTATTTACATATTCTTTCTCTTTCTGTAATTTTTCTTCCCTTGCTCTTTCTCTTCATTTTTCTCCTTTTTCTCTTTTTTTGCTTCCTCTTCCTTTTGTTTTTCTCATCCCAATTTTTCTTGTACCAGCCTCCACTGTTTACCACACTCCTCTGGATATCTCATCATCTTGACTTCCTCTATCTTCCAATCAATCTCGGGATTATGGCAAGCTAACCATGGTATTCCCAGGATTATGTTCCACTTCTGTCTTTCTATCACATCAATATCTGTTCTCTCACTGTGTCACTAGTAGTATATATTAACTTCTACTGTATATTCAATTGGCCCTTCCTTATTAAAGTACCCATCTATGTTTCTTATATATATAGGTCTTTCTATTTTCTTTAACCTAAATCCCTGCTTTCTTGTGAACTTGGAACTCATTACCAGCCTTGTTGCACCACTATCCAACAATATTTCTACAGTGATCCCTTTCTATATGTCAATTCTTTCTAAATCTATCTTCACTGTTATCTCTCTTAATAATTCCTCTCCTTTTACTTTTCTTACTTCAACTTCTTTCTTCTTGTCTTTCTTCTTAGTTCTCTCTAAGTCTGATGTACCAATATCCATTCTAGTTAGTACATGGAATCTATTGTTAGAATCTAGTCAAGGGATTCTAGATTCTCCTCTTCTTTTAAATTGTTTGGTTGTTCATAATTTCTCTCTCTCTTTCATTTTTGCTCATATTCCAGTCTTTTACCATTCCTAATTCTGATTCTTCCCCCCCTATTCCTATAATGCCAGGCCATATACCCAAATCTACCACAAGCATAGCAATTTCTCCCTCTATTTACCTCCATTGCATAGGGATTCCTTTTTGGTGGGCCCATCTTTTGTTCTTGCCCCTGATTTCTCAGTACTACTGCATTCATCTTCTTTATTCCTTCCATTGGGGCAGGTTCTCTCAGTGTCTGCTGTTGAGATATTTTCTGCCTCCTTGGCCAAACTTGAGGCCATGGCCACTGTTGCTTTGTGATATCTTGTTGTCTTGGGGCTAGTGCTCCCTATCTTCCTCTTAATCTTTTTTCTTTCTTCCTATCTAGAGCAATGGTTCTTTCATATCATTGCCTTATGCTTATGGAAGGCCTCTCTACCTCCATCAACATCTTTCAAATTACTCCACTTATCCCTCTCTTAAACTCCTCTATTAGCAGGCTTCCCTCATTGTTATGGAACACTCTGGATACTTATAATTTTTCTTTTCTTTTATCTAATGTTTTTGATTTTATATTAATTTTGTTTTGTTTTGTTTTTGATTTTGAACAATGAAGAGGCATGTAATATCATAGGCCTAGAACATGGTAGAAGGATCTAGAAGATGATGTCAGGGCATATGGATGCAACATAGTGGCCTTGAGTAAGACATAAGATGAATATGAGGATGAAGTATGGACATAAGGGTAGGCTTAGTTATTCATAGCATAGACCACATGTAGTAGTATATATAGGATAGCAATATAACAGGGACTCCTTGTCAAGTTCTCTTGTGATCCTTACATTGATAGCCTACTAAGAGCTTTGCTGCTTGTATGATTATTGGACTTTGTGTCTAGTGTTTGCCACAACACTCATATCTACTTCCTCTTGCTACTTTCTTAAACTCCTGCACAAATTCTTTCATTATTCTTCCTCCTTACTCCAACTTCTTCAACTCTTCAACTCCTTCTTCAAACTCCTTTTTAATAACTGCCAAAAATTCCCCTATCAATTCAAATTCCAGTGCTTCTTCTTCCAAATCCTCCAACATGTTCTTCTTCTAAATGTTCACTGACTCTCCCTATACAAAAGATAACACCCACTGCACTTGCTCCTCTACTATTGCTTTCATCATTCTTGCTTTAATGTATAGCTTACAAGCTATCATGAACCTTGATACCTTCTATGCTTCTCCACTAAATACTAGTGGTTTAGCCACCTTCCTATGTGATTTCTCTCCTCCTCTTCCTACTCCTCTTGCCAGCAATGTCTGTATCTGTACTTGTATTGTAGCTAATTGTTTCTGCTATTGAAAAATGATAGCTTGTAAGTCATGTTGACTCATGTTGAAGGATAGAAGTAAAGATGTTATTATGTTAAGAGAAAGAGCAGAACCTATACTGGTCTTGTCTTCTGATTCATACTCTGAACTTCATGAAATCTTGATAGATGTTAGAGGGCCCTCTTCTTGTTCCTCCTTGCACTATCTACTGACTACTTCTCTTACTGACTACTAAAACTAGATAATTTTGGTTTAAGAAAACCGTTCTACTCTAAACAGTATCTTAGGGACTACTGTTATTCCTCTGCATAGATAAGTCATGAGTGGACTTATAGCACAAGGTTGATACATGAAAAAAGATATTGTAACACATCTACACAAGATAATACACCTGAAATACACCAGTGGGCTTTGATGTAATCAAGTGGCTAGGCTTCTCCTGCCTAACTAGTATATTTCTTAAGCCTAAGGTCCAGCTATATCTTCTTGACTAAAGAGCAGTGTTGCTCTTTGGTCGAGGATGAGTAGAGAGTTAAAGGAAAAGAGGGCTCAGTGTTGAGCAGTCTTTGAAATGGTAATCAAGTTCTAATGTTATGACTTAGACTTTGTATTTGAGTAAAAGATACACTCTTGTATTGAGTAACACAAGAAAACTCAATAGAGAACTCCATATAGAAATATCTACCTTATATACTAAACTATGATGGTCTGTGCTACTACTTCCCTAGCCTACCCTAAAGACCATGTATTTGTCTTAAGGCTAACATATGTTTCACTTGTTATTATGACATTATTTTTCTAGATTCTTTTATATTGTTTCCTCATATCACGTGAGCATGTGACTTCTGTGACCATGTCATGTATCCTGTTATGATGTCACACTTTGTCTTCTTTATCTTTTACTCTTCAATAAAAAAAATAAGATAAAATAAAAGAAAAATAAAATAAAATAAAATAGAAACCAAGTCCATTGTCTTTAATTCTGACAGTCTGATTTCTATTAAGAAGTGTCTTTTATATAGAAACTGTGTACTTCCAATCATACTTTATAGCTTTTAACTGTAGTTTTACAACAAAGTACTATTGGTGTATTTTCTCAAGGAACTTAGAAAAATATGACAAAGAGCTATCATTTGGATACTAGAAGCTTTCCATACCTCTCTCACAATCAGTATCAAAGCCATTGCAGTTCTTATCCTGATCTATTTGCATTTGCAAAAGCTCAGTGGTAGATTCCAACTAAGAACATAATTTTTACTAGCTAATCATATTTTTAAGTCTATGTTGGAATCAAGACATTTAGATAACAATAGCATTCATTGTTTATCACTTGAAAAGCTAACTTCCAAACAGTGATTGAATGTCAAAGAGTCTATTGTTGATGCTAACAACAGACTTAATGAAGTTTTTCCCTCTTTTATTTCTTTTAATAGTGAATTTTTGCCTAGAAACAAACTAATTGATATTTATCCTAGTCATTTTTCTTTTTATTCTATAGACAAATACAAGGAAGGCAGAAAAGTACATATTTAAAAGCTTGACAATCTTACTCTTCAAGTATTAGATGATTTAAAAATAGCAATTGTTATATTTAATGCAAGTATCAAAAATCAAGTTGCTATTTTGATTGCCTATATCCATATCCATGATAATCCAGTTATCAAAACTCTTTATCATGTAGTCAACATCATGTCTACTAAGGCTGAACTTTTTATTATTAGGTGTGATATCAATCAAACCACTCAATTAGCTAATATCAATCACATTATCATCATCATAAACTCACTATATGCCACTAAGCAAATATTTGATTTATCAGTTTATTTATATTAAATTTACTTAGCTATAATTTATAGAGAACTTAGGGAATTTTTCATTAGAGATCAGTGAAATTCTCTCAAATTTTAGGAGTGTTTAAGTTGTAACAAATAAATGCTCCATAATATAGTCAATAAAGAGACGAAGAAATTTGATCTCATTCCCATCTTTCCATACAAATCATTATAGGGGTTTAATAGGAAAAACAAATACAATGAAATCCTCAATAATTGAAAAATGACTTTCCAAGCCTCAGATGATAAAAGAAGATACTTTTTAGATCTTCTTGATAATAACCTTAATTCTATTAAACTGTCTTATTTTAAAGAGGGATTATGGCTAAAATTCTTTAGTCATTCCAATTCATTATACATTAGAGCTATAAGAACTATTACTAATCATGTTTTTATAGGAGAGTATTAACTTAGATTCTTTCCACAAGAAGAATTTTCGTGTCCTTGTGGACAGTATTTAATCAAAACCAAATATCATATCCTTCATAAATGTAAAAGGTTCAACAACTATTGAAATCTGAGATAAGATACAATCACTCACTTTGTACTCTTTTTAGAGTTTAACAATGGTGCTTTCACTTTTGGAGAAAATATTATTTAGTTAATTTGCATGTACTTTTCTTTTTATTTAATTTTTTGTTTATTATCTATTTCTTTTCTTATGTTGTTTGAGTCTACATATATGTAGTTACAAAGTAGCTACTGTAGTCTGCTTATATGTAATTATTTAGTAGTTACCATGGTCTGCTGCCAAGCTCTGCATAATAAATTGTTGATTTAAAAAGAAACAATATGGAAAAAGAAACTGAAAGGAAGAAAAAATAAAAACCAAATAAAAGAAAAGATATATAAAAAACATCATCTTAAGGAAATTAAGTAATACATTCTCCAAAGAAAAATGCATTACTGTTGAATTCTAAGAAGAGAATGAAATGAGATAACATATTCCTTCTAGGATTTCAATAGTTATTAAATCTTTTACACTCATGAAGAATATGTCTTCTAGTTTCAATCAGATAAAGGCTATATAGACATGCAAAGTTCTCTCAAGGGAAGAACCTCAAGTGATATTTGCTGATAGAAGTGTGATTGACAATTGCTGTTGTAGCTCTTATACAAAGTGAATTTAAATAGTCAAAAACTTTTAACCATAATCTCTCTTTAAAATATGATGGTTTGATGATATTGAGATTGTTGTTGAAAAGATCTAGGAAACTCCTCTCTTTATTATCTGAGGCTTGAAATGTCATCTTCCACTGGCTGATGATATTATCACATTTATCTTTTTGACTGTAATCTTATAATAATTTACATGGGAAAATCAGTAATAGATTGAAACTTTTTGTCTCTTTGTTAACAATACTATGAAGTGACCAATTGTTTTGACTAGAGCAGTCTCAGAAATCAATGGAATTGAGGTGATTTCTTTCAAAAAATTTTCTGATTTCTTTAGAAATAACTGCTGATTGAATCTGATATAGATGAACAGATGAATTGAAGATCTTTTCAGCAGTATATATAGAGTTGGTGATGACAATGATATGTTCAATATTGGTTAACTGAATAGCTTGATTCAATCCACATGTTATGACTCAGAGCTCTTAGTGCTGGGTTAAGAGACAATCTTGTATTGTGGTAACACAAGAGAACTTGATAGAGAACTCTGTACAGTATAGTCTACCTTTATATACTGAATCCTTATGGTCCATGCTCACTATTTTTAGCCTACCCTAAACAACCATATGTTAGCCATAAGGACTACACATGGTATAATGTTATCCTTCTAGAATCTTCTCTATGTTAGGTGACCTAGGTCGTTACTAATCCTAACCTTAGGTGCTAAAAATAGAAAAGAGAAAATAAATCAATAAAAAATAGAAAATAGGAAGAAAAATGGAAAAGAACTAAGTCCACTTCTTGCAATTCTGACATCATACCTGATAGCAAATAGTTCTGCTTCATATTGTGGCAACTACTTATTACAATGACAAATGATAACACAAATGAGTAAATCTCTTATTAGGATAGAGAACTTGACAAGGAGTCTCTGCTAAATTAGAGTTCTATATATACAAAACATGCCTGGTCCATGCTACTAATAATTAAGCTTGTTCTATTGTCTATGCTTTAACCTCATATCTGTCTCATTTCTTACTTAAGGCCACCATGTTGTATACATATGACCTGATGTCATCTTCCAGATTCTTCCATCATATTCTAGGCCTATGATGTCACATCATGTGACCTGTCATGTGACTGCAGTGTCATGTGCCTCTTCATTGTCCAAAAGAAAAATAAAAGAAAAGAAAAAAGAAAATCAATATAAAATCAAAAAAATAAAAGAAAAGAAAAATAAAATTGTTGGTGTTCAAGCGTCCTATAACACTTCAGTGGATGTGATGTGATGTTTATAACATGATGGATGGTTTTGATGACAGGAGAATCATAAGAGTATATATGAGTAATAGATATGGTGACTTGATTTTTAATACTTGCATCAGATATGATGACAGCTGTTTTGGGATCAATTAATACACTGAAGACTATTTCATTGAGGTAACAAAGATGAGTCTTTCTAATATTGGAGTTTTTTCTGTTAGAATGATGAAAAATAAAACAACTAGGATAAATATCTATTAGTTTGTTTCCAGAAGAAAATTCATTATTAAAAGAATTAAAAGAATTAATTACTCTATTCAGTCTATTGTTAACATCCACAATAGAGCTTTTAATCTTCAATCACTGTTTGATAGTTAACGTTTCCAATGATAGATGGTATTTATCTTGATTCAAAGAGTGTTTTGACTCTAATAGTAATCTGATGATATAGTTTGGAAGAAGCGATTAAGTATGAAGTTATAGTCTTCTGCCAAGCTTTTAAAGGTATAAGTTTATGATAATAAGGCCAGAAATGGTTTCTATGCCTAAGAAAGGAAAAGTTCAAAATGCTCTAAGAAAAAGGACAGTTTTCTGTCAAAAATGAATCCCAAGTATTGTTATGTCTCTTTAGGACAAATAATAGGTCCTCCTAGAGTGGAAAGATCTAGAAAAGAGGAATTAAAGGCTTCTTGTGATCTAGAAAAATGAAAAAAAAAGATTTGTATTTAAAATATTGGAGAATTTGTTCTAGGAGATAAGAAGACTATCATTTACAAAAGAAATGAAAGAAACAGGGATTTTTAGGTTTTTTAATCTTTTCTCAAAACTAGTGATAAATAAAGAGCAGATAGAATAAGTGATAAAGCTGATCCTTGGCCCACACTAATGTTAACGTCAAAGAATGGAGAAGAAAAACTGTTCTACAAATACTTAGTTTTTCTTTCTACTAGATAATTACTGAAAAAATGAGAAATTTTTGGATTGAATTCAGCTTTGACCATGATAAGCAGAAGCATTTAATAATTAAGGGAGAGAAAAAATTGAGCAATATCAAATGCCAAGGTACTAGTTGAGCAATTCTTTATCCAACCTGAGTATATGAGATGTATCAAAAAAGTATCAGCATTGGTTATAGATTGTTGTTTGAGACCTCCTAGTTGGCAAGGATGAATCATATTATTGGATAAGGCTTGGAATTGAAGCCTTTCACCAATGACCTTCTCAATTAGCTTGCTAAGCATATTTAACAGAACAATGGGCCTAAATATTTTAGGAGTGTTGTATAATATCTTATTAGATTTGGGAATGATAATAGATATGGATACTTTAAAGTATGAAGGCCAGTATTCTAAGTCAATATATACATTAGCAATATTCAAGACATTATCAAGGCATGCCAAATTTTTTATGATCTCTTTGAGATGTCTCCAAAACAATCTATTAGGTCCAGGAGTGGAATTATTACTGTATTTGCTGATAGCTGACAAGAATTCTTCTTTAGAGAAAAAAGGCCATCAAGATACAACTTTGTCAGGAATTTCTTCAAGAATGGAAGTATCTACTTGTTGATGTTGAGCTGTGTTAAATGACTCATGAAGGGACTACCAGAGATCTTTGATTTCAAGACAAGGTCAACTATTGTACTTGATCACTTCAATTGCTAGAAGTTTATACTTTTTGATCCAATTCATGAGATTTCATGAACCATTCTTTTTATTTGAGATTTCTTGTATTTTTTCATCAAAAAATTCCCTTTTAGTTGTTGTTACTGTCTTCTTGAAGTTCTTCCAATCTTTTAACTGTATGGAATTTCTGTATAGTTTCAGATGTCTTTGATAGGTATCATTTCACCACGATTTTGAATGTCTGATAATGTTGACCATTTTTGAATGCTTGAACCAGATTTCATCAGTACAACCCACAAATTCTTGTACAGTGCTTTCAAGAACTTCTACACTATCAATATGATTAGTGTCAGGATTTTTGACCAAATTGATAATCTCAGAAATAAACTTTGCTTCTTTGTTACTATTTTTGATAAGAGTTTGTTTTCTAGATTAGATATATTCTTCAAGAATTGAGATTTTCACTGTAAGAGGAGCATGGTCTAATGAAAGTCTCCACTCAGGATGGATGACATGATTGTCAAATTTATCTGAAGTAAATTGTAAGAACATGAGATTGATTATTGAGTTCAAATTGTTCTGATTATTGGCATATTTTATAGAAACTTGAAAAGTGGGACTATAAATACTCAAATTTAGTGAGTTAGCAATATCCATGAGTAATTCACTATGAATAGAATGATTGGAGAATAAAGAGTTCCAAGAACTATCTCTTAAGTTAAAATTACCTGTCATAATGAGAACATTGTCAATATTAGCTTTAGTATCCTTGAGATACTTTGAAGCCATTTAAGAAGAATCTGAATAGATGTTCAAAAGGAAATAAATAGATTTACAGTTGAAAAAAAAATAAGAGAAATGTCCCTATGATCAAAAATGTCTCTTCAAAGAGAGAAGTAAAGAAAATAAAGTCTTATGTTGATATAGATGATAACTCTCAGTGATTCTTGTAGGTTAGTAAGATTTCTGGAAAAATTTAACTAATTAGAATGACTAGGAGTACCTACTAATTTGTCCTCTTCTTTGTTAGAAGAGCTAGAAATAGACCTAATGAGTGACTAAGGGTGTTCTTGAATAAAGATGATGTCAAAGTCTGTTTGTGCTTCCAAAATAGTATTAGTAAGCAGGTTATTTTTCCTTACATTTTGAGAAAAAAAATAATTTCTTATATATTATAACTTAAGCTTTGAGTTAAGTGAAAAACTCTTGTAGAGTAACATAAGAAAACTTGATAGAATTCCTAAGTACAAGATATCTACCTTATATACAAACTACTGATGGCCCATGCTACACTTCTTTAGCCCTATCCTAATGACCATGTGTTCATCTTGAGGTCGACATGTATTAACTATGTTGTATAACATCATTATCTCTAAAACCTTCTATGTTGTTCCATCATGTCATGTGAGGATGTGACTGATGTGACTGTGACCATACCATGACTGTGGCATGTGACATCACATTTTGTCTTCTTCATCTAAGTTTAAATAAAGAAAAAAAGAAAATAGAAACTTAAAATAAAATGAAGGAAAAATCAGAAAAGGAAAATAAAGTAAAACTAAGTCCATTGTTCACAATTCTGACATCACCCCCCTTCAAGGTTTCTCTTCTGGAGAAACTGGCTTTTATCTTTGCCAGTTCTTCAACCTTTTTAAATATTCATTCTCAAACTTCTTATTATTTAACTTTATCTTTCACCTTTTATCTATCCCCTCCTGTCATCTAACTTCTGTACTTATCCTTCCTTCAAATTCATCAACTAAATCTCTCGCATTCTCCAAGTCCTCCTCTTTCTTCCATGTATCATTTTCTGCTGTAAACCCCTTCCAGTGCACTAAGTACTTCTCTACTCTTCATATCTTCCTCTTGTTCAATATCTTCTCAACTTCCTATTCTTTTACTTCATTGAATTCTACTGGTTTCAGTTCCTCTACTCTTTGTCCCTTTACTGGTTCCCTATATCTTACTATTCTGCTAACATTTACCACCAGATGAATTCTTATAGAGGCCAGCAATTTCAATTTCACTGTATTCCTTGATACTATCTTTCTTATCTCATATGGTCCCATATATTTCTCTGTTAACTTCTTTGCTGGTTTTTTCTTGAATACTAAGTCTCTTGTACTCAGCATCACTTTCTTTCCTTTTTTCCATTCTTCTACTTCTTGTCTTCTTCTATCTGCTTATCTCTTCATCTCTTCTTGTGATTTCTTCAACACTGCTCTTGCTTCTTCCTGTACCTTTCTTATCCTCTCTACAAATTCTGTTGCCTTCTCTACTTTGCCCTTCCTCCTAATATCTGCTCCCATCTGTAATTCTCTACTATAGTTTGCCATAAAAGGCAAAACCTTTGTTGCTATATGAACCTTGTTGTTTACCACAAACTTTGCTATTGCTAACCACTTTAGCTAATCCTTCTACCTATACTCTATAAAGAATCACAAGTACTGTTCCAACTCTTGGTTCATTCGTTCCGTCTGCCCATCTGTTTGTGGGTAGAATATTGTTTAAAAATAATGTGTGGAAATTATATGTGTTATCAGAGTGTGTTATTAGTAATAGAGGACTACAGTTTGCAGTAGAGTTAACGAAGAAGTTGAATAAGATGTTGGGAATAGAGATGAGGTTGTCAATGGTCTTGCTAATCTCTCCACTGTCATTTCTTCTGTAATTGCTATAAAATGGACCATTTTTAACAACATATCACATACTACCAATATCGTATCCTTCTCTGCTACTAATGGCAACTTTGTGATAAAGTCTACCATTAAGTGAGTCCATACTTTTTTTAGTACTTCGTTCACTATCAACTTCCTCACTGGTGTCTCTGTTCTATTCTTCATTCTTTGACACATATCACAACTATCCACATATTTTCCTATATCTTTTATTACTCCTGGCCACCAGTAATTCCTCATTACTAACTCTGTTGTCTTCTATCTTCCTCTGTGTCCTGCTGCCAGTATGTCATGATGTAACCAGATTATCTCTACTCTCAACTTGTTAGAATTGAGAATGAGGAACTTGGACTTTATTTTATTTTAATTTTATTTTTCATTTATTTTATTTTATCTTATATAGAAAAAGGACAAAGAAGATAAAAGTGTGACACTGTCACAAGTCACATGACATGGTCACAAGATCATGTGACAGAGAGAAGGGTGTAGAAGTTTCCAGAACAGGATAATGTCATCCAACATGGTAACTACATGTTAGCCTTACGATTACCATATTGTCAAAATTGAAGAAGTTGGACTTGATTTATTTTTCTTTTCACTTTTTTATTTTCTTTTTGATTTATTCTTCCATTTTCTATTTTTAGAACAACTAGGGTTAGGGTTGATTGGTCATGCTATCACAACAGTCACCTGATAGCAAAGTCACAAGACAGATCACAAGACTTGGGAGAATTTAGTAGAAGATTCAAGAACAGATGTCGTCATACAACATGCACACCACATGTTGGCCTCAGGGACTACACATGGTTGTTTAGGGTAGGGTGCACAGCACTTAGTACGGACCATCTGTAGAACTATATAAGGTAGACTAGTTTGTAGAAGAGTTCTCTATTGAGTTCTCTTGTGTTACTCATATACAAGAGTTGTTCTTTTGTCCAACCCTAAGGACCTAAGTTCATAACACATATGGCCTTTAGGGTAGGTTAGAAATAGCTTAGCACAGACCATTATAGAAAGATATATAAGGTAGACTAACTTGTAAAAGGAACTCTATCAAGTTCTCTTGTGTACTCCAATACAAGAGTAGTCGTTTGCCCTCACTTTAAAAGACTTAAGTCATAACACTAAAACTCAATTCCATATTCTGAAACCACTTAATACTGAGCCCTTTCTCCCTTATTCTCTTTTCATCCTGCGGATAACATACCCAAAGTCAAGAAGGTTGCTGGGCCCTAAGCATAAGGGATAGACTAGCTAAACAGGGGAAGTTTAGCCATTTGGGTGTACCAAAGCCCATTGGTGCATTTTGAACATAACACCTTTTGTAGATATATTCTGTATCTTTTGAGTATCAACCTTGTGCTACAAGTTCACTTGTGACTTGTCTACACAAAGGAATAACAGCTGTTCCTAAAACACTGTTTAGAGTAGAATGGTCTTCTTAAACCAAAATCAATACAAATTAGTAGATAGACAAAGTAATCAGTAGAACATATAGGCAGAACAAGAAGAGTGTTTGCTATCACATACTGAGATTTTGTCAACAGAGTATGAGTCCAAGAGTAAGACCAGCATAGGTTCTGCTCTTCCTCTAACCACACCATTACCACCATCAACTTTCAGCATGAGTCAACATGACTTACATGCAATCATTCTACAACAGCAGGAGTAATTGGCAGCTATGCAGGACCAGATACAAGTATTATTGGTGGAAGAAGTAGGAGGAGAAAGAAAAGGAGGAGAAGAAGCACATAGGGAAGTGGCCAAGCCACCAATATTTAGTAGAGAGGTAGAAAAAGTGTTGGGATTTATTACAGCTTGCAAGCTATACATCAAGGCAAGAATATTAGAAGTAATGGTAGAGGAGCAATTTCAATGGGTGTTGTCTTTCATATAGGGAGGATTGGTGGACATCTGAAAGGAGAACATGTTGAAAGATTTAGAGGAGGAAATAATAGAATACAAGTCAGTAGGGAAATTTTTTATGGCAATAAAGAAAGAGTTTGGAAGTGGAGATGAAGAATCAGTAAAGGTAGCAGAGTTAAAGAAGTTGGAGCAGAGAGGAAGGATGATGAAGAAGTTTGTGCAAGAGTTTAAGAGAGCAGCTCAGAAAAGTAGATATGAGGAGAGGCCATTGATTAAAGAATTTAAGAGTAGGATAAATGGTAGGATCAGAAGAAAGCTGATGGAGACAGAAAGGCCTCCCACTATTATAGAGCAATGGTACGAAAGGGCTATTGCCTTAGACAGGAATGAGAGAGAAAGTAGAAGAGAAGAAGAAAGACTAAGGGAGAGACAGAGGACATCAGCCCCAAAACAACCAGAAGTCACAAGGCAACAATGGCCACAACCTTAGATATAGCCAAGAAGGCAGCAAGTGCCTCAGCAACGGGTGCCAGTAGGACCAGCGCTAATGAAGGAAGTGGAAAAGACGAACGCAGTGGTAGTAAGAGGATAGGAGGGACAAAAAGAAGTGCTGTCAAGGAGAGACCCCTATGCAATGGAAGTAGATAGAGGGAAAAATTGCTATGCTTGCAGGGGGTTTGGACACATGGCTCGACATTGTAGAAACAGAGGAGGGATGATTAGAATTGGGAAGGAGAGAAGACTGGAATATAGAAGAGAGAGAACTATTAAACATTCAAACAATTTAAAAGAGGAGGAGAATCCAGAGTCCCTCAACTAAATTCTAATAACAGATTCAGTGTACTAGCTAGAATGAAAGTTAGTATACCAAATTCAGAGGGAATTAAGAGAAAGAAAAAAAAAAGAAGATTGAAGTAAGAAAAGTGAGAAAAGGAGAGCTACTGAGAGAGATAACGGTGAAAATAGGACTAGAAAGAATAGACACATAGAAGAGAATTATGGTAGAAGCATTATTGGATAGCAGAGCAACAGGGCTGGTTATAAGTTCAGAGTTTGCAAAAAAGCAGGGGTTTAAATTGAAAAAGATAGAAAGACCCATACATGTAAGAAATGTGAATAGATTATTTAACAAGGAGGAGCTGATAGAGCACATAGTGGAAGTTAACATCTACTACCAAGAATACAGAGAGAGGATGGAAATTGATGTGATAGAAGGGCAGAAGTGGAGTGTTATTTTGGGAATGCCATAGCTAGCATGCTATAATTCTGAAATTAACTGGAAGACAGAGGAAGTTAAAATAATGAGATGCCTAGAGGAATGCGGAAAACAGTAGAGACTGAAGCAAGGAAAGCCAGGATAGCAAAAGCAGAAGAAAGAGGAGAAGAGAGAAGAAGCATAAAAGAAAAGAGAAGAGAAGGTGGAAAAACAAAAAAGGCAGAAAAAGAAAAAGATGATAGAGGTAAGAAAGGTAGCAGAAGAGTGGGAGATTTGGGATGAAGAAGAAGAGATAGTGAAATCAGAAGAGGAAGCCAAGAAACTGGTGCCAGAGCATTTTTATAAGTGGATCCAGGTATTTGGAAAGAAGCAGAGTGAAAGGATATCCATGAGAAAACTTTGGAATCATGTAATAGAGATAAAGGAAGGGTTTGTACCAAGAAAAGGGAAAGTGTACCTATTATCAAGGGAGAAAAGAGAAGAGGTGTGTGAGTTCATTAAGAAATAACTGAGGAAAGAGTATATTAGACTCTCGAAATCGCCTCAAACAGCACTGGTATTCTTTGTAGGGAAAAAGGATGGAAAAAAGAGGATGGTGCAAGACTATCAATATCTCAATGAGTGGACGGTAAAAAATAACTATCCATTACCACTTATTTTGGATGTACTTAAGAACATTGGCACAAAAAAGATGTTTACGAAGATGGATCTAAGATGGAGATATAACAATGTGAGAATTAAGGAAGGAGATGAATAGAAAGTAGCCTTTACAATGCCTGAGGAGGCATTTGAACCAACTGTTATGTTTTTTGGACTAATGAATTCACCAGTGATATTTCAAGCTATGATGAATGAGTTGCTGAGAGATTTGATAAATATGGGAAGAGTAGCAGCTTTTATTGATGATGTAATAGTGGGGACAGAAGAGAAAGAAGGACATGATGAATTGGTAATGGAAGTAGTAAAGAGATTGGTGGAGAATGATCTATATGTAAAACCAGAGAAGTGCAAGTGGAAGATGAGAAAAGTAGGGTTTTTAGGAGTGGTAATTGGGCTAGAGAGAATAAAGATAGAGAAAGAGAAGGTGAAGAGTGTTTTGGATTGGCCAACACCAAAGTATGTCAAGGATGTTCAGAAGTTCTTAGGATTGGCAAATTATTATTATCAATTCATTCAGGGCTTCACAGCCATAGCAAGACCATTGCATGACATGGTGAAGAAGGATAGGAAATGGGAGTGGACGGAAAAACAGGAGAAAGTATTTAAGAGGTTAAAAGAAAAATTTACAAAAGAACTGGTGTTAGCAGTGCTGGATCTGGATAAAAAAATGAGAATGGAGGTAGATGGATTAGACTATGTGATAGGAGGGATATTATCAATGGAATGTGAAGATGGCAAATAGAGGCCAGTAGAATGAAAAACAGAACAGAGGCACTAACAGGAAAGTTAATGGCAAATAAGATACCAGACAGTAGATTTTATTACAAAACTGCTATTGGTAGTAAGGAAAGATACAATCTTGGTAGTATGTGATAGGTTGTTGAAAATGACACACTTCGTAGCAACTACAGAAGGGATATTAGTAGAGGGACTAGCAAGATTATTCAGAGATAATGTGTGAAAATTACATGGACTACCAAAAAGTGTAATTAGTGATAAAGGTCCACAGTGTTATGAACATTCAGACACTAATAATTTTTATTTTATTTTATTTTATTTTTCTGATTTTACTTTTCTTTTTCTTTTATTTTCCTGGAAAGACGATGAAGAAGGCATGTGACAAGGAAGTCACATGACAGGTCACATGATGTGACATCACAAGCCTAGAACATGGTAGAATGGTCTGGAAGATGATGTCAGGGCACATGGAGTACACATGGTGGCCTTAAGTAAGAAGCGAGGCGGACATGAAGATGGAGCATGGACTATAGGGCAGGGTTAGATAGTAGTAGCACGGACCAGGAGACATTTGTATAAATAGGACTCTAATCAAGAAGAGGCTCCTTGTCGA
>Ga0157364_1001568_pt1 | contig 19704 bp, 16 predicted proteins | sample AttsexASBM2_FD_111476 | JGI IMG/M metagenome (GOLD analysis project Ga0157364, IMG submission 111476) | Fungus gardens microbial communities from leaf cutter ant in Ribeirão Preto, State of São Paulo, Brazil - Atta sexdens ASBM2 | ecosystem: Host-associated > Fungi > Mycelium > Unclassified ...
GTCCTTGATACGACGTTGGATACTATTACGATTTTATCTGGAATACCAGATGAACTTTCTCCCGGTCAAGTGATTTGGACGAAAGATCAGGATGTAATCGGTGTTGCTTGGAAGCATGAACCACTACACTTAGGCCTTACTGCGTGCACCAATAGATATTCTTGGGTATTTTTATTGAAAAACGGAGAATATCGTAAGCAGCATTTAAATAATTAATATATATAATAGCAGATATGAAATAACAGAAAAGAAATGATTATTATTATTATATACTTATTGCGTAACAGGGCAATTGTCCGATGAAGGATGTGCTGTGCATAGTCCTAGAATCAGTCCTGATGGAAATTATCTCGTGTGGTTGCAGAGAGAAGCAGGTGCTGTCCCACATCATAATGCGCAAAAACTTATGTTGCGAGATTTGAGAGTGGAGGAAGATAATGTAATGTATTAAAAATTAGATTAATTATAAACGAAAAATTATATTAAGGAAAATATGTTTAGTATTTTAAATTATTTTGTTTTACATCTAGAATATCGAGATCGTGGAAGAAGTGCGAATGAGTAAAACAATCAATTCTAACAAACAGTTTTACGGGATATATGGTCGTTTACCTCGTCGTTGTTGGAGTGACGATTCTCAATACTTATTTTTCAGTACAGCTCAAAAAAACAATCTTGTCTCATATATCGTGAATATAAGTAAGATACTATAGTTTTGTTGAACTGTTGTTAAATTTAATGCGTTAATATTTTCTTGCCACTTAAAAGAATAATGAATTGTCTTTGCAGAAACGAAAGATGTTATTGAGATAAAAAATGATAAAAGTAGTCTTAGTATATTGGATGTAAAGGGGGATGTGATTGCGTTTTTGAGTACTTCTTTAACGCAACCTTCTAGTCTTATGGTAGGCCGTTTTAAGAATAAAGTGGCAAATAGCGGCGATATCTCCAGAATTGCGATTACAGCTCCAATGAAAATTCATGGTTTCGAAGAAATTATATATGAACAAAATGAATATAGTTATGATAACGATGACAGCATAAGTAAGTGGATCGTGTTATCGTTTGCACAATTTCTCTTGGTGCAAATATAGTTAACTTAGGACAGCATATATTTTTGTTAAATTCAATCATGGAATCCATCTATTCTCTAAAGGAAGTTTAAATTTTAACTCTGGATGGATATCACGATTAAATTTACATGTCTCAAGTTATCACTGTTCCAAGTCATCTACATTTACGATATAGCTAGTTGAATGTTGCTTCTCCACTTTTCAGAGCAATTCAATTATATCTATTTCGGTCCAAAAAGTGGTAAAGATCAATCGATACCTTTTGTCGTTATACCACATGGAGGACCTCATAGCAATTTTGTTAACGTATTTTCTTTAGAATGTTCTTTCTTGGCATTAGCAGGTAAAAAATAAATCATATCTTTCTCTTTACATAGTATTTAAATTTTTTACTATATTAATTCCGTATCGTAATAGGTTTTGCGATAGTGCAAGTAAATTATCGTGGTTCTACGGGAATGGGCAGTGCGACGGTGGAATATCTTCCAGGAAAAGTTGGAAATGTTGATGTAAAGGACTGTATAACTGCTACGAAGGAAGCTATCAAGAAATATCCCTGGCTCGATTCAAAACGCATATGTCTTTGTGGTGGATCTCATGGTGGATTCTTAGTAGCACATTTGAGTGGACAAGCTCCTGTAAGTATCAAACAATATATTTATACAATAATATATTAATTGGAATATCCACTTAAAAACTATTTTTATTTTAGGATCTATTCAAAGCAGTAATTGCAAAAAATCCGGTAATTGATATCTCCATCATGTTCGGTGTATCCGACATCCCAGACTGGTAAAGAAATATTTAATACCTAATAACGATATTCCTCACGTCCTAATTATTCAATATCCCATATTTGTATTTCAGTCGCAATGCTCTGACTAAGGAAGAGATAATAGCGTATCTTCATAATATGTAAGCTTAATTATTTCAGATGTACCAATAGTCGCGACTAGTCTAAGCTTGACTGAAATACATAGTCTTCTTTTTGTTTATATATATGTGAATTATTTGTGACATTTGTGATTTACATGGTTTGCCTGGCAAACATGTTTGTATTCGCATCAAATTTTTTTTATTACTAATATGATTTAATTTTTCATTACAGGTGCGTTTTGGAGGGAGGTCTTCTTTGCAACATTGTTACCGGTCCATGGCCCGATAACATTGACATGTTCATGAAAATGAAGAAGTGCTCACCCATCATGTATGTCGATAAAGTCAAAGCACCGACTTTGGTTTGCATTGGAACGAAAGATTTACGAGTACCATCCTCTCAAGGAACGATGTGGTATAATCGTCTCAAATCTAACAAGGTGAAAACTAAGTAAGTTGACATTTATGTTTGCATGCAAAAATGCAGAAATGCAAAAAATATAAAAACCTTGTTATTAATTGATTTGACATTACAGGATGCTCGTGTACGATGATAATCATCAGTTATCAACTGGATCAGCTGAAATAGATCACATCATCAACGATTGTCTGTGGTTATTAGAGCATACATCTAAAGAATCCGAAGACACAAAATAATTCAGAACGTTCGATTATGTGTATGTATATACATAGATTTTTATTATCACAAAATGAATATTTACACAATTTTATTACATTTTATAGACTTATGTAACATTTAATCTTCAAAAATATATACGCACACATCTAAGATTTGTATACATTCTATAAAATTTGTATGTTTATATACGTATAAAAATTATTTTTATATATATATATATACATATATATATATATATACACACATATGTATATAGATATGTATATATGTCGCGTATATTCAAGTAAGACGTAGCATTACTAAAATATGCTACAATACAGTAAGTTCACATACAACTCGTTTCGCGAATGTCTATGAACACAACAGATCCCATCAAATTTTTTCTTTTTCGAGATATGTATTATTGCTATATTAAACATTATCATACTTAATACAAGATCATAACTTAATACAAGAAACTAATACGGATGTGAAGTTGATGAGACGTGTAACTTTAAATTTAATTAACATAGTTAAAAAATACTATATCGTTATTTTGATATGGAAAGTAATATTCCATCAACTAAGAAGTTATTTTGAGGCCTATTTCTTCGTTGTAGTTTTCAATGACAAACAAAATTCATATGGTATTATTTCTTCAATATTTATTTAAAAATAATACAAAACGTAGAAATATACAATTCAAGATTCCCATTTTCCTACTGCAATCATAAGTTATGTCAGAAGTGGGAATTGTTATATGAATTTTCTTACAATACGTTATTGAACACTAATAAAGGCATATGAAAAATCTAATTTGTCTCAGCCTATATGCAACAAAAAATATGAACTACGATTTTCCATTTATGACGTCATAATTCAATAAGGCAATTAAGAAACGGAAACTTTAAACTATACAGAAGAAAAAAATAAATTTAATTGACCTATCTACTAACCATTGCATTTCGTATAATCTTACTAATATACAATAAGAAACAATGATTGTATGGTGTTAATATAACTGCATGTAAATGCGTGTAAATGTACTGCATGCAGTGGCGCAATTTGATGTGGACGGTGAGCAGCAGTGCTCCAAATGTAATTACTTTGGTTAAAATGATTGAAATATATGCATGAAACAATTTATCGATTAATTAAGACTCCCATCTTCATCCATTATCAAAGAACAAAGTATAGTTGATGTTGTGTAGTTTTGCATCCTAATCATAACTGACTTATCTATCATTTGATTAGCAAGAAGTTACACTACATTCAGTTCACATTTCCATGAAATCGACTACACAGAATCAAAACTGATACATGAAACATCTGTTAATTTATCAGAGTGTTTTCTTTCGTAATAAAATCCAGCTCACATTTTGGAAAATAGTGTATGTACGTAGAGAAAAATCGATCTAGTTATGTCACTAGATGCGCGACAACGCAGCGTCTAATTAAAACATTAGACGATATGTTTAATGCACTCTCATATTATCAGTTCATATTTGAATTCAATAACTTACGATCTGGCAGGATTACTTTGTTCGGGGAACAACGAGTCGTAACTGGGTGGTAGATCTTTGTCTACGACAGGCGAGGACATCGCGACCTCCAACATGGGAGCCGTTGGCACTGCGCGATTGGATCCCTGAGCTCCGTCCGCGTCCGGCAAGGAAACCGGCCGCGAGCACACATTCGGACCGGCGCAATCCGATGACCAGCACAACTTTTGTGATTTCTTGCAGATCCATAGACACAAAATGAAGATTATGAAGCAGAGAATCATGGTGGTAACTGCTCCTACAGTAACTTTTGTGGCAGTATTATCCTTGGGATACCGATCATTGACCACGCAATTCACCTCATCTGAGCATATATTAAAAGGACAATTGTAGATCTTGTCGCATATATATTCCTTCCGAATACAGTTGTTGTATCCGACCGCCTGATAGTGCTCGGAATTTGTCTGATCGCACTCTGCAAATAAATTATCAATAAAATAATCATATCACCCATTTGTTACAACAATGATACAACTCAAAAACTAAAGCTTTAAAAAAAATAAGTTAGAATAATTACTTTGAATCATTAACATTTTATATTAATTTTTAAATTAAGTTTTAATATGATAGTAGATTGTAGAGGAATAAAAGTATATTAATGATGTATCAAGACACGGAAAAAGAGCGCAATGTGACATCTTTAAAGAAGATGAAAACTACTAAAATATTATAAGTAGATGTTATAAGCTATAAAATATATATATATATATATATATATATATATATATATGTAAGTATATTCTTTTAAATTATCTTCTTCCTTTTTTTCTTCAAATTTTCTTTTTCTACTAAAAAAATGACTTTTTGAGTTGTAGTAAATGAATAATTATGTTTGTTACATTTAATATAAATATATACGTTAAAAAAGCATACTCATGTATGGGGTATAAACTATTGTAAGGTCCAGAGACTGTCCATCTGGTACTCTTTCTTTGGAGATGAATATTTCGGTTTCTATCGTAGCAGAGTCCGGTCGAATAGACCACAGTTTTGATTTTTTAACAGGATCATATTCCGCATATATATCATAATTAGGTGACCGGCTATCATTTATGTTACCCAAATTGTCCTCAGGGTCAGGAACTGGAAGGTATGTTGTCTGGCTGCGGTCTATCTCTCCACAGAACTTGCTTGTGTAAAAACCATCGCTCCTCTTGAACTAATAAAATGTTTATCAAGAATCTGATACAAGAGCTAATTCTAATTGTATTTAAGCCTGTTTTTTCCATACTCTAGGATTGAACTTTTTGCATGATTTATCTCTTTTTCCTCAACGTGAAAAGAAAATGAAAAAAGCTAAACTGTACAAGGGAAGTTCAGTTCAGGAGTGTGGGAAAAGAATAGGCCTTGCATTCACTTACCCGTATGTAATCAACACACCGATCTCCGTCGCGACGGAGAAACATCTTCTGAACAACCGCGAAGAGGCCCTCGTTTTTGCCAGTCCGGAAGACGAATGTACAATTGCGATTGGCCTTGACAACCCAGTGATCGAACATGTGGTGCGGCATGACGATCGCCGCGGCACCGTGTTGCATGTCAAGCGTATGCTTCTTATTCAGAACATGGCATATCTTTTCGTTCTCAAGGCTATCTATGTGAGCATGCAGAAGTGAGGTTAAACGAGAAAGAAAGGGAACTTTCTATGGATGATTATTCGCGACTTACATTCGGCGTAATGATTGTAATCATAACTGCCGTAACGCGCGCACGAGCACAGGTGCGCGATCACGATCAGCAGGTAGACGACGCCTGCGTCCCGGGCCATCTTCGGGTCGCGACCGCGCAGAGCTGGTGTCACAGGGCCATACAAGTGACAGGACAGGATGCGTAAGGAGCGGGGCCAAGACTCTCGCGGGCACCGATGATGAGGAACACCGTGCGAAATACCACGGCGAGATTTCGGAGCGCGGAAATTATTTTCGTGGAGCCGCAGTTCCGGAACGGATTGCGTGATGTCGTTACGCGAGATGCGTCTCGTGCGTCACACCGTCATCCATCCGTCATTCCGTCCTCCCCCCCCCCGCCCCACGGGGGTGACCAAACAAGTCCCGATGAAAGTCGACCGATGCTGCCTGCCTTCGAGTACCTTCGAGAGGACAGACATCGATCGCGCGATCGAGACCTCGATGAGAGGGCTGTGTCCTGCTTTTCGACGAGCGAAAGAAAGAGAGATAAAAAGATCAAATCGTTTGATAATCAAATAGAAACGAAAAAAATGCTATGCGAAGCGAATAGAAAAATCCACGTGGACTTCGGCGAGATAGAAACGGGCGTCACAACTTTCAAGTGGCTGGAAATATTTAACAAAAGTTGCGTTAGTGTCTAACTTCTTGTTTACATTTAATATATGTTCGTTTCTATCAATGTAGATTAATTATAATAATTAACTTATTTTTATTCTTTTCTGGTTTTGAGAATTAAAAAAAGATAAAGAGTAAATTAAACCAAAGTTAATCTACATTGATAGAAATGGACACGAAAGCGATTTTGACCAGATTTTTATTAGGATTAAGAGAACGCGCTTAAAAATGATTAAAATATTAATTTTTTAGTTTAAAAAGGGAGCGGATTATTATTTTCTATACATTTTAAACTGTATAAAATGATTTTTTAATATGTCTAATGTTTAGTTGTAAAAAGGAGGTTGCAACATCAATTAACTTAAAAGAGAATACATCTAAAAATCACTACAATGTCAAAATTTTTAATTCAAAATTAATTAACTAAATTATTTCCCGTATATTTCCAGCTAAATATTCGAAAAGAAAGATCGAATATAATCCTTTTGAATGATTAGAAGGAATTAGCATAACGAAATAAAAAAGATTGTTTTAAATTTGTACTTTATTTGCTATTTGCTTGTAAAACATTTAGCTCTGTATAAAGCACTCATATTGACTGATTAATGATGATTACAGATCGAGCAAACTTACGAAGCTCGAAGAGATTCGTCTACCAATCCGCTGGATCATGTGTTTGAATTATGTAGCTACTCTTGGTCTTTACTTCCTAATCATGCGTACAAGTGCAAAATATACTATCGACCATTCATGCCATTCACTGTAAACGTAGATTACTTTACGATCATAAATTCAGCTGGCGAATGCATGGAAATCCAAGTCCGCGGAACATGCATTGGTATGGAATTCTTTCCAATTAATGACGTCGGAAAGAATCTTTACCCTTCCTTTCTTAGTTTCTTTCTTTTTAATCTAATTTATAGGGGATAGCGTTTTAGAAGAATTGTATTAAAAGACTGAAAGATTAATCGGCGCGCAATCATATCTGAAATAAATTTGATTTAATAAAACTTAATATATTATTTGAAACATCTAACTTTGACCGATCAAGGCCTTCTCTATCGTACTTTATGTACTCATCAATACAATCGTTTTTATAAGTCTTAATTGTCTTTATCTTTTGTTGCCACACTTGAACATATTCAATCCAATTCAATTACTTATAATTTTCATAAAAATGAATTATATTGTAACTTTTTTTTTTATTAAAACGCTACATTAAGGAATATAACGATAGTATTATGTATTATCTTTATTAATAAAAAAGATTACAAGAAAAACATTAGAAAAGAAAAATCGAATATATCATTGCACCTAAAGTAGCACAAAAGAATTAAAAGAATCTTTTGTAATTAAAGTTTTCCAATCTTTGAAAGTTTTTAATGATAAATTCTTTTAGAGTAAAAATAATTGATGGAGCCTGTCAGAAGCGTCTCAGAAATTGATCAATTCTGTTATTTTAAAAATTTCATAATTTTAATATTGAACACTCGATTATATCTTCATCAATTTTTGTTGCTTTTTACTTCGTGGAGTTGATCAGCTTGGCTTCTGAGAGACTCCATCAATTTGTACTTCAAGAGAATATATCATCGAGAATTTTTTAAGTTTAACATAAGTTTTACTTAATTATGAAAGATCTTAATCGAGATGTTCAATTGTTAAAACGCAACAAACCTTAACAGAAGTATTTAAAAAGAGATAATTACGATCTTATATTTCCGTTGAAAAGCATATGTCATCTAAGGTTTTTAAATAAATTCAGACACGGACAATGTTTAATTTAAGTATGAGTCATTAAATTATCGACACGAGTTCTGAAATTGACAATGTTTATGATGAATGTTTTCCTCACCGTATGACGTTAATTATTAATCTTTTATGCACGCAAGATCTATATAGCGTTAATTGTTAATCATTTACGCATGCAGGACCTGTGGTCTCCTCGTCCGCCACGAGATTAGTCATGATGTGTACGAGCGAGAATCGTGAGGTGAAAAAACGGATTAGACTCGTCAATGATTCGAAAGCCACGGCGACTTTCATGTTCGACTCGCTTCGAAGGCCGTTTGAAGCAAATCTGTGGCACGGACACATCGGGCCCTATTCTCACAAATTCGTAACAATTACTTTTGCACCACGAGAAAACGGAATTTACGCGTGCCATTTTCCGTGCCTAATCTTGAATCACGTAATGGGAAAATTTGGATTTTCAAAAAGAGCGCAATTCTCGTTGCACACGAAATATCATACTATTTATAATTATCCAATTTTTCAGATTTTAGTGATTAATTCTATACCAGTTCTGTATTATTTTATTAAAAATAAGTATTTTAAAAAGCAAATGATATGATTTACTTTATACATTTCAGGCGCGTCACCTTGTATTTAATATCTTTTTGACCTACTAAATATTTATGTAATATTTTTTTGACCTATACTAAAATATTACGTAATATATGTTTTCGGCTCACTAAGATATTCAGTCAAAAAAAGTTTATTGCGTTTCAGACTGCACGTGTCAAGAAAAATGTTTCATATGCTTATGTGACATATTCACGATGATTCATTTTTACAGAAACCGATTATCATAGAATTATACGGCTATTGTTGCACAGCGTTGCGTAAAACGAGCACTCAGATCCATTTTAATTATCCTACGAGATTAAAAAATGGCTTCGAAGGATACACAAGCGATACTGTTATTACCACGCAAAATCTTCCTACGGTTTCTTCGTCGAAAAATTGTATCGATTTCGGTCAGGCCGACGTAGAGGCGGAAAACGCTGAGCGAAAAATTCCAGAAACCCTGTGTCTTACTAATCACAGCCAGTCCGATGTATTAATTAAATGGGACCAAGGTTATTATTTATCAAATCAATGTATGCTATTATTAGCGTTTTATTTTACTTACTATTTATCCCTTTACTTTCTTGACTTACCTTTTCAACTTCTTATATTTTTGTAAATTGTTTTAAGGACATAGAAATTAAAATTAAATATTGCTAATATAAGTACATAGACCTATTCTTCTGTCAACAATTAATTAATTAGATAATTTTGTATATAGATGTTGAAGGAATTTTTATTATAACACCCACTGTCACAAGAATACCGACGAGCCAAACGGCTCTGTTTGAAGTCGCGTTTAATCCCAACCGAACAAGCAGTTTCTTTGCGAGAGATCTCGTTGGAGAGATTTTCATCAAGTCGCAAGAAGACCACTTTGGAGAAGAAACTCTGACATTCCCTGCAATCATAACCGTGCGGCTAATAGGTGCGCATTCTCTTTCTTTATCTGTCTTTTACGTTTACATAACGCTATTCTTATCTAATTCCTTTTTTTACATAGGTCACTCCTTTCGCGTTTGCTCCGATGGTTGGATTCCTCAATATGAGATACCTCACATAATTAAGATGCCTCCTTGTGTACCCTCATCGCCGACATACACCACATTTCTAATACGAAGATACGGGCATTTACCGCTGATGTATCGCTTCGTACCGCCAGCATCGAGCCACTTTGTCGTGAAACCGATGATGGGCATAATTCATCAGTATTTGCATTTAATATTTTATATGATCCTAATTGCTCGAATCTAGCGTGAAGTCTCGTCGCAAAAGTGTGCGGTGTATTACATAAATAATAGTTTACAAAAAATATATTTTTTTAAATTATTTTCATCAGATAAGCATCGTTATTTAAAAATCTATAAAAGAAAAATACTATATCTAGTTCGAAATAATTTTTTACTATAAACTGTAGTGTAATTTATCATGATATATTATCTTTACATGACGTTTATATTTATTTTATTTTTTAAAAAACATTTGAAACGATTTATATTAATATTCTGCATTCAATATCATTTTCAATTTTTATCCGTCAATGATGCATTGTGATCTTTTTCAGAGATTATCAGATCATTACAGTCTGTATGTTACCTGGAAACGATGATAAACGCGTTTATATGGAACGTTGGGCGATACGTTTGAATGGAAATATGAAATCGGAATGTTTTATAGATTTTCAGGGATACACAGAATATGCGAATGTCAGTTTTAGTGATCGGAATACCGTGAATTTCGCATCGACGTTTCCAGGCTGTCAAAGTCTGCAGCAGTTTTATATGCGAAACATCACTCGACATGTAATAAAGTAAATTTTTATGATATTAATATTAATATATATAATTCCGTAGAATATATATTAATATTTAGTAACAAAAATTAATTACATAATGAAACACTGTTTAAAACACCAATGAAAACAATATGCAAAATCAAAATTCCTTTAATGTGATTGCCGTGAATTAATTAAGTTTCAAAAATATAAAAACTGTATTTTAATTATATCTCTAATAAAAAAAAATTATATTTCTATTATAAAAATTAATTAAAATATTTTTAAGAGAGACTGTTAGTTTATTGTTGTGATTGTCTTTGATTAACACCAATTCTTTAGTTATGAATTCATTAATGTGACACCTGAACTTCAAATACGAAATGGAAATGGCAAAATTTACTCAAACGATATAATTACTCACGAATGGTTATTTTGTCCTACAACACTCGGAAATTACGAATTTGACATAAACTGCATATTGGTCGTACTGAAAGATGAAATTCCCGTTGGCTCTAGCGTCTGTGTAACATTACATGTAACAGGAAAATGCGAATCTGGTGTTCTTGTGGTAAATTAATTAATAAATAATAAAACAATAGCAAGATACTACAAAATATAAAAGAAATAATTTTTAAAAATATAATAATGAAATATAATAATAAAAATTTTATAGTACAAAATTTTAATAATGTATATTATTATGTTTTCCAGTCAGTGCCAGATGAATTAAATTTTGGAACTCAGGCATACAAAGATACGAAAGAATTAAGTTTTCACGTATTTAACTTGAGTCCCGTAAACATCTATTACAAAATGACGTGTATTCATTGCAATTGGCCAGTTGGGGATTTAAAACGTGATGTAAAAATACATCCGACTGCGGACACTATTGTTGCCGGAAAAGATAAAATCATTACTGTTCTTATCACACCTACTACTCCGGGATTTTACGAATTTTTTGTTCAGTATTTTGTGAGGATAAGCTCTGATGTAAACACAGATTTAATTCCGAATCAGATTCCGAAGAATATTTGTAAAGTGTGCTGTTTATGTGTATTGCCTAGTTTGAAGGTAAAATGCTGTGTGCCCAGTATTATTTTAAATGCATCTGCCAGTAGAAGCTCATTTTTTTAAATAATAATTCGACGAAATATATAATAGTAATAAATATATAAATGACCATTTCTTTTTAATAAACAATAGGTGATAAATTTGCAATGTTATGGATCTTATCCAGTCATGAGCAAAGTTTTCCTTTGGAAGCTGATGAAAATAAACATGTATCTACATAGAATTTCTTGTTATTTTTCGATATAAACATAATTTAATATTTAAATCATGTGTGTATGGCCTAATTTATACAATGCTAGCAACTAGCGTGCTAGTCTTCTAGTGCGAACTAACAGTTAAAAAATATAATTTTATTTATTTATATTTTTTTTTTTAGAAAACTAGCAATTAAAAAATATAATTTATAGAATTCTAGTTTGTTAGCAGACTAGCACGCTAGTTACTAGTAAAAAAGGAAAATTATATAAATCAGATCTGTACATGCATTTCTAGGCTCAATATATTACTCAAAGATTTGCAACCAGGGACATCGGAAATATTTTACATAAATTTTCCAGCAATGGTTTTACATAGTCCAAAAGTTATTGTAAAACTGCTTATAACAAACATAGATGCAGTGAGTGCTTCGTGGAATATCAAAAAAGTTCAGCTCTGTTCTTGTCGGCCAGTTGTAAATACTCAAGGCTGTCTCAAATTTCAACGTGCAAAGTACGATTGCTTGCATAGGAAAGTGTGTTCTATACAGCCAAAAGCGAGAAATCTTAAAGTATAAATAAGCTATAATTTTATGATGTTATAGTAACCTTCTTTATTGTTACTTTATTATCACTATTATTAATTTATCATTTTAATAAAATGCAGCCAAGAGAAGAGATCTGGATAACATTAGAGCTGCATTATTTATTATTAGGCCAGACCGAGACAAAGTGGGATTTAGACCTCGGAGACAATCGTCACATATTTTTCATTATGATAATTGAATGTTTTTCTGATTCTGATAATAAGCTCCAGCTTTTAAACGGCACGCATTTCAAATTCCAACCTGTTTATTTTGAAGAAAAAGATCCTGTCTATCAGGTTATTTTTAATTGCATTTAAACATACAATAACGTCCATAATGTCTATAACGTGAACATTTTTCAGGTATGTTGGGTATATAATAGTACAAATCACAGCATCCCATTTTCTATAAATCCAAAAACGATGTACGAAATAAATCAGAAGTATTGCTATAAAGTTTTTTCCTGTGAGACTTTACATGCAATCGTGAATCCGCAAACTTCTGTTCCGATCCTTTTAAAATTTCAACCAAGGAACTTCGGCATATTTGAAGTACATATATAACAAATTTAACACTATACACATTAGGGTTCCAGAAATTCTAATGCAATTTGTTAAATAAAGATTTTGGTAAAACTTCTGTTTAGAGGAATCTCCTCCGAGATCATCCTGACCTTGACATATATTATCAAAATCATGACCCTGAGTGACTTCCAACAGGTTTTAGCCGTTGCTCGTCCTTCGTTAAAAAATTATGAATAAAAAAATTTGAAAAATAAAGTCTCTTTTCTACTACATGAAACAAAAATTCTCTATTTTAAAATATTACGATTATATTATATATTATATATTACGATTTTCCACGAGAAGCGACACTTATCTCTTCCTCCCCTCCTGCAAAGGAGCGCACGACTCTCACCTCTCCCTCCTTCCCTTTAGGGTCATGACCTTGATAACATACGTCAAAGTCAAGGTTATCGGAGAAAGTTTTCCTAAATAGGAGTTTTACCAAGATTTTTTGTTTTTTAATTTTTTTTTCTTTGAAAAATAATAATCCTAATATATCTCCTTAATTCTATCGACACACATTACGGACCTGTTCCTTAATCAATTCTCCGATTGAAAAAAAATTAATTGAAATATGTTCATTTTTACGGAAATTACGATAACAAATATAGATGGGATCCTATGAACCCGAGTGTGTATAACTAAGATTAATAGATAAAATTAATGAATAAATTTTTTTCCAAATAGAAATTGATATATCTCTCTATCGTTAGGGGAAGTTGCGTTTAACTTTGGGTGACAGAGAAGAAGAACTGATACTCAAAGGCGAATCCTTCTTGTCACCAACAATAATTAGAGAAGATGTTCCATGCGAACAAAACTTCAAGGATGAGGATAGTCCTATATACTTTAGTACTGATTGCATAAATGTTTCTCAGATAGCTACGCACAGCCATGTAGTTAAAATGATTATGATACATAATAATTTGCAAGACGTACTCGCCTACGAATGGAAAAGGTTTGCTTGAATTAAGCTATGGATTGTGGAATAAATTATTGAACTGAAAAGTGTTTTCTGAATTGAATTAATATTTCTGCATTATTCTATCAGACATGAGACATCTGAAATTATTCACGTGGAAATTTATCCGCCAAAAGGCTTGATAAAGCCAATGTCTGTCAAAAGCTTCCGTGTAACTATATATACTAAAGGCTATCCTTGCATAATTGATATTAATATATCATGCGAATTTATTAATGCTAACCAAAGGCGGATCTATCAACGAAATGTATACATTCTCGAAGGCTTGTCTCAGGAACTGAAGGGACAGTTTACTATTACGGAAAAAGGCATCAGCGTTCCAGTAAATAAAATACATAAATTTCTCTCGCAAAATGTTAAGACTTTAAAATGATTTAAGAAAGTTTTAATATAAAACTCGTAGAAAAGGAAATCCATTTTATGTAAAAATAAAAGTTTTTCTTTAAATTTACTGCCTCTAGGAATTATCGGTGAAAATCTTGAAAAAACCTCAGCCATTTTATAAAACCATAACAATTCAATGTTCTATCTATAGCGTAGAAGACAAATTTCTGAAAGTTAGTCTAATGAAAGAATTAACAAATGCGCCGCCAGAAGGAATATGCATTGAGGAAAATGAGAGAACGACGACATTCGGGAAAAAAGATATTAGTCGGTCTTCGTTTATTATAGAAGGTCTACTGTGGTAAATCACTTACTTTCCAAATATTATAATAATAAGCAAGAAAAGTAGATTAATTTGCTTATAAAATGAATGTGTGTGTTTTAATGATACATTCGTCACATTTTAGGGAAATAGTCAACAGTAAACTGTTCGAAAACATAATGCAAGACATTTTACGGGAAAAATCAAATTTATTTTACTCGCAATTTAAAATGAGTTTGTATGAAAGACAAAGACTGATACAGAGATCCTACATTTCACCACCGCGAGCGTTAATTAATCGTATACTTGAAGAGGTAGGATTTTATGCCCGGGAACGAGCATGGTAAAATGCACTAGTCTGCAATGCTAGAGATCCCGGGTTCAATTCCCAGCGACACCAAAAAAAAAGATTTTCATTATATGCTTATATCTCCTCTCGGAAGGCAATGGCAAACCACCGAGAGTGTACCTAAGGCCCAAGAAGGATGTTAAAAAGAAGCTGATTTTTGCTCATAAAAGTGTGAGTAAAAGGAATAACATTTTTTGTAATATTATAAAAATATTAATAAAAGTTCGGGATCGATGATAAGGGAACATCTTAAAAATGAATATGATATATTTGAACAAATTTCAATATTCTTACTTACCTTTTCAAAGTGTTCCCCAAGTGCCACGAAGTTTTTAATAATTTTATCATATTCAGGAAGTCAAAATCTATAAAAAAATACTATTTTTTTACTTACATCTTTTTAGGGAAAAACTGCTCCTTTTTTGAGGGATATTAAAAAAAATCCGATTTTTGTCTAAAAGAATGTAAGTACAAGAAATAGTGTTTTTTGTAGATTTTGACTTCCTGAATATGATAAAATTATTAAAAAGTTCATGGTACGTGGGGAACCTTGAAAAATAAGTAAGAATATTGAAAAAGAATATTGAAATTTGTTCAAATATATCATATTTATGCTCAATTTTCAAGGTGTTTCCTATCGATCCCGAACTTTTTATTAATATTATCATATTCAAGAAGTCAAAATCTATAAAAAAACGCTATTCCTTTTACTTACACTTTTATGCGCAAAAATTGGTTTCTTTTTAACATCCTCGACTTAAATGTAAATCCCATACAACTGTATAACAGTGTACGCCACAGGCATAATAGAGAAGTTATCAGCTAGGACTTATCTTCTTGCAATTGAGTTAATAAGCGTTATCAATAATCGGCAATGCTGTAGGATATAGCACGTTCTAAGGCAATAAAAACTTGGTCCTCCATATCCAGTAATGTCACTGAGAGCGTCAATAGATAGATCGATATAAAAATAATCAGAAATGAGCATTCTGTGAATCAGAATTAAAAAAAAAATTAAAAAACAAAAAAATCTTTATTTAGCAAATTGCACTAGAATTTCTCCCAGTGTGTATAGCTACGGTTAAATTTATTATATATATATATATACTTTAACTATGCCGAATTTACTTGGTTGAAATTTTAAAAGGATCGGATTCGATATTTATCAAAAGAACATTGCCTTTATTTTGCAGATGTTATTTGTCATAATGCACGAAGAATTCGCTTTAAAGACTATACATTTAATTCAGCAAACAGATATTAGACACATAGACTATTTGAACATGGTACCTAGCATGTACAGGAAAAAGTCAATTAGACAAGGTATGTATAGATATATTAGGAAATACATTTTTCTTAAAAAAATAATCTTCTTATTTCTTGCAACTCATTTTAGAAACGTCGTTGTTACAAGACAAACGACTTCCTTCTACGGTACCTTCATTAGAACCCTCATTAGAACTCTCATCCAGAATATCCTTCGCCGTATAATTATATACAATAGCCGAAAAATTATATATAATTGTTGCTGCTAGCTATTCGTTGCAATATAAGGATCTGCGATCCTTCTGAACACTGCCAGAAATTTGTCTCCTTCGTTTCTGGTGACTTTCTTACCTTCCTCAGTGCTTTCATATAATTTTTCCACTACAGGATCCGCTGCCTGTCTCGGTAAAATTTATCAGTGTTACTATTATATTAAAGAAAAAAGAAATAAAAACAGTTGTATTTACCAAATCCTGCTTGGTAACTTCTTCAAACAGTGAATGTTCTTGAAAATGTTGAAGTATCCATTTATGTAGATCTTCTACGTCCGTTACAGTATATACAATAGCCTATGTAATAATAATTTAAAAAATGAATTCTTGTAAGAAGTAATATAGCAACAAGTATTATAGCCGATATTCATAACCTGTTCTTATTTAAGATTGATTTTAAGTATGATTTTAGAATGTCATAAACCAATCTCAGAATCATACATATTATCATCTTAAGATAATACTTAAGATGACTTTAAATAAGAATGATTATGAATACTAGACTATGAATAGTCTATAATAAATTTAAATAGAAATAATATAAAATATAAATGATACTTACTCCCTCGGCTAAAACATAAGCATATTCTGCCAGCAGAGATTTATTTATTATTCTCCATTTATGCTTTGACTTCTTGAAGTGCGGATCTGGATATAGGAAAAACATCTTCTTTAGCTATACAAATAAAAAAATATAGATTAATGTGTAAACTATTCTATCCTTTAATGTATATCAACAATTCTTTCTATTTACTTGTCCTTTATAGAAATAATTTGGCAGGTACTTCATAGCGTTTGTTCTTAAACAAGCAATGTTCTGGTACTCGCCAGGATTTTGTGATCGTAAAGCAGCAATGCGATCCATAACGTAGTCTGATACTTTCACTCTGATTTCCATGCCGAGTATCAAATTATCCGGAAACATTGGTGACAGAGTAACTGAGAATTAATTTATCAATTATTTTGATTTTCTGGTTTTTACATTCTTTTATAAATTGTCTGATAGGAATTAAAATAGTAATCATTCTGCCGCCTCACAATTTATGTATACATTTTTTTCATTTCCATGTAACATTTATATAAATCTTGTTTGTAATAAATTAAATTAAATATTAAAAAGAAAAGAAGGAACAAATTACCCAACAATCCTCCATAGCCACAACCAACATCTGCAAATTCTACACATTTCTGTGTTTCTAGTGTCTGCTCATCATTACTCCGAAAATACTGTGGATATAAGATACTCCAATCCATTAACTCCGGTTTTATCGGACTGCAATGAATAAATGGCAAACAATAATAGTAATTGTTGTAATCTTATAATTATAATTAGTTATTAATTGTTATAACGAAAAATGTATAGAAAACTACTCACTACTCGATGCAGTGATCGGCTATTGGATTCGAATGCGCACGTTGTCTATAATATTTCTTTTGCGGTAATGCCAGCGTCGTCGTCATGATTACGCTAAATATTTTTAGTCGAAGGAACACCAAAAATCTGCAAAACGTATTGTTCTTCCTTTATCAACGCATGTCAAAACATGAATATATTTTAAAAGGTTATATCCAGCCAATAATACATATCCCTTTTAATCACTGCATCTTGTTCCAGCGCTCCAAAGAAATTGTATTCTTCAGAAATAAAGAAAAACAGAGTATAATTAAAAAAAAACAGATTTTTTTTTTAATATTTAGAATAAAACGAGAATGCAAAAAAAAATGAACACAGAAAGTATGGCTTAAATAAAAGCGCTCAACAACGTAATGAATCTGTTATCCTTACATGTCGCGAGTGCTAATAACGATAATTTAAATATGGATCTATTTATGTATTTTCCAAATCTGTAGTATTTGTATACATTTGTTACATACACGTGTATATATTTGAAGTGCAGAGAAAGTGCGGCGCACGTGCGCGGAACGATCAGCTGATCGAGCGCGCCACTTGTGCCGCCTGGCGGACGACAGCGGCACTAATGCATAACGCGTGTGAAAGAAAGACAATAGACATGTCTTTGCGCACGGTGTGAGATTCTCTCTTTTGTTATATTGCGGATGCGTCGTCATCGTCTTCCTCCGTCGCCGCCGCGCGGCCTTGCAACGTGTCAGTGAAACATGTAATCGCGGGCGGGAATCGTGGCTCACTTATGTAACGCACGACGCGGGTCGACGCCGGTTTTGAAGAGCGGTGGACTCCTTGGGGGAATCTCTCTGCCCAGGTGAGGTTAGGATCTCGGAACTCCATTCCTGCGACATTGCTTCTTTGTGTCTCGTCTCTCCTGAGAATCGTGATGAATCAAGATATATACTCGCATACTTACGTCATCCTACGCGGACGCATCTTTGTCCGTTGCGAACGTTTTGTGTATTCAGATAAGAAAATGAGTTGGAAATGACTGCGTTGTGACAGGAAATCGTCTGTCATCAGGAATCTGTCTCTCTGATGACAAGTGTCATCATTTTTTAGAAATGAACGTATCAAATCAAATTGTTACGCTATTCATGATTCATGTTATTGAATTATTGAATTATACTTATCTAAAGATTAGATTTAAGTAAATGGCTAATTATTTCATCACTAAGCGTAAATTCTTTTTGAAATGGCGAAGGGAACAGAGGAGAAAGAGGAGCACAAAGAGAGAGAGAGAGAGAGAGAGAGAGAGAGAGAGAGAGATATTATTCTGAGCATTCATTCTGAGAATACAATGAAATCTGTAAATTAGATTTATCCTAATATCTACACTGAAAGAAGACTAGTAAATAATAAATATTTAATAGTGCCAATTGAATATTTACTAAACGTAAACATATATATTTATATTTATGATACAAGGACCATTAATTTGACTCAACTCTTATATTTTTTATTTAATAAATATTTATTTTCTGTAAATAAATGTTATCTATACAGCATAGATAATTTCAGTAATATTGCAGCAATATTGCAACATTCCAGAAATATTGTAATAACAAATGTTGCAGTAATGTTGCTACAATACTTTGGTACTATATGAGATTATATTAATATTTATTTAAACATTGTTTATTAAAATTCAGTATCTTTTGTTGTTAGTAATATTGTGAATTGTTGGCAAATGTAGGATGATTATTGTTTAATCTTTAGATATGCCTTGTAACTTTCTGAACAGTTATTTAAATCTCTTTTTATTTTTTCAGGCACACAAAAGAGGTTTATTTATTATTCATGA
>Ga0157364_1001569_pt1 | contig 19703 bp, 19 predicted proteins | sample AttsexASBM2_FD_111476 | JGI IMG/M metagenome (GOLD analysis project Ga0157364, IMG submission 111476) | Fungus gardens microbial communities from leaf cutter ant in Ribeirão Preto, State of São Paulo, Brazil - Atta sexdens ASBM2 | ecosystem: Host-associated > Fungi > Mycelium > Unclassified ...
TACATACATACATACATACATACATACATACATACATACATACATACATACATACATACATACATACATACATACATACATACATACATACATACATACATACATACATTCGGTATTTCATCAGATGCTGATTCGTGAAAGAATGTGAGAAAATGACTCGGACTGTAAGGGTAAGGATAAAGCGTTTTACAGGCGACAACAAACACGTTCATGACCAACATACGTGTGAATCACGCGAATAAAATAGCGACGGATACCTTTACAAATTTTTCGTAGTGCAAGCCGGCACTCCGTCGCCGCGACGTCGACGAAAGCAATTTTACATAATATTTACAGCGGTGTGCAATAAACAGCACACGTCACACATAAATTAATTCGTACCCAGTAATGTAATGCAAAAGCCGATCATGTTACTGACATGTTTCTTATCAATAAATTAAACCTTAAATATGCATGTTGAAACATTTACTTCATCCCACATTTTGTAATTCCCGAATTTATCCTTTGAAAAAATATAATATCTTTGAAAAAATATAATACCGTTCTTTTTTTTCAGAGAAATATGAAAATCAATAAATATCCAAATCCAAAGATTAAGATAAATATTAAATTTGCAAATATCATTGTTTCAAATATCTTATGTTTGCCCGCCTTTAGTTCCAAAAGAGAGAGAAAAAAAAGATTATAATATAACATGATTTTGATTATGATATAACATAATGTTAAATAAAAACATATCTTTAATAATCACTTAGAAATTAACGAAATATCGACAGTTTATTGAAAAAAACACAAGAGAAATCTTAAGGTTTCTAAGTTTCGCGAGTATTATATTTCGTACAATTATTCCATATATAATTATTTCCAGTTGACGAAGATAAAAGCGGATTTGAGACGAGATTAAAAAAATTAGAGTACAATTTAAATTTAATTACATGAAAACATTACAAGTGATACACGCTAAATCTGACAACTTTAACGCGTATAGTGATTACAACAGCTGATACAGCTGAAAATATACTGTTGAACAATCGTAAACTTATTATAATTGTGTATTTCGAACTATAATACAAAGCATTTGTGAGACTAAAATATTACAATTACAGTCGTTGCTGCGGTTGTTTGTCGGTGGAGGCCGCTTTAGAAGGTTGCGCCTCTGATGCTTTATTCTTTTTACTACTGTCCTCGGAAGATTGTCCCTTTTGCACGTTCCATTCCTTCAAACCTTCCGGTAACGAAGTATCCTCTTCGAAAGAGCCCGTGCCTTCGACAAATTCTTCATAGGTGGATTTTTCACGGAAAGGCCGAGGTCCAAGTAATTCGATCATGTCATCCCTACTTAAAACCTCCTGTTTTAACAATCGTTCAGCGATCTGAAATTAAACGAAATTATATTTCAATCTTCATTTTGATAAAATTATTTAACACTAGAATCGTCGATAATGCCATTTTCGCTCCGCTGATGTTAAAAAAATTATTATTAACTTCTATGTTTTTTGTACTGATTAAAGTATATTTTTTTTAAGTTTTATCATTTTAGAAGTTTGATTTATAAAAATTAATTAATCAATTTTATTCATGTTTAAACAGTTTATTTCTATTTTTACCTTAAATCGTCAAAGCCACCAATATGGTACAACAAAACAAAAGAATTTTTTCCGATTTTGATAAATTCATAATATATTGTCATCTAGACCAAAATAAGAGACACATTTTTTTTACGTGCTCTTACGCACTTTTAAGGAGTAAAACATTCCTTCGTCTGATTTTTTTAAATTGATTTTTTTAAATCAATCCTTTCGGAGCGAATATCATCGAAATTATAAGAAATAGAAAAAAATTTTTCATTAATAGTTGAATTTAGAAATATTGTATAGTAATAATGTGTGTGTGTGTGTGCGTGCGTGCGTGCGTGCGTGCGTGCGTGTGTGTTGCATGTGTATGTATGTATGCGTGTATGTGTATGTGTGATTAAAGATTGTGTATTAAACAAAAAAATATTTATCGTTATTATAAAGTATTTTTTTCTGAAACTATTTACAACTTTATGAAAACATTTTTTTTATCTTTTACAATTTCGCTTCGAAAGTAATCGATTGTTTACTTGCATAGCAGCGAAGAATGAAAAATAAAAGTATGCGCGAACGGCAAAACTATTGTTGAATTGCATGCAGTAAAATTAAGTACAATAAAATTTTATTATCCAATTATAGCGTATTAAAATTAATCTTAATTAATGCAAATAGTATAAAAATAACATTAAAGGAAAACAAAAATATAGACACTAAACTCTTTCGCAATTCTAGGAATATGCTTCATTTTTCGGTGGTTCTAGGGTTAAATAGATGATAAAATCATAACTACCTTGATTACATCTTCTTTATGCTCGTTCAAGAGAGCTAGCGTCCGCTTATGAGCCTTTTCAATCAAATCTCGAACCTCGTTATCAATAAGTTGCGCGGTATGTTCCGAATACGGTTTGTCAAAGACCAACTCTCCTGCATTCGGCATTTCAAAACTAACATTTCCAATTTTCTCGTTCATACCGTATTGCGTAATTTGTGCATACGCAACTTTTGTAATCTTAAAAATTACAGAAAGGAATTTAATAAAAAGAAATATCGAAATATAGAAAAGTAAAAATATTGGTGCTAAATGACACAGTGTTGAAATCGCTTGTCAAGCAAAAGATACAGGAATTACATCATGTGTTTTATTGTTTTTATATAGTTAATCATGATAATACCTTCTGTAAGTCATCTTGAGCGCCTGTAGTAATGCGACCGAAAAAGATTTCTTCCGATACTCGTCCACCGAGCATCATGCACATCCTATCGAATAACTGTTCCTTTGTATAAAGATATAGCTCACGTGGCAAGTACTGAGCATATCCTAATCCTTTACCACGTGGAATAATGGATACCTAAGGGAATCAATACAAGTTACCAAAAAGTTGTACTGACTATTGTGAATATATGAAATATAAATAAGATATAGTAACCTTTAAAAGTGGATCTGCATGCTCTAAAAACCAACCAGTTATCGCATGACCAGCCTCATGGTATGCAACTGTCTTCTTCTCTTCTGGTTGTAACACTTTAGTCTTTTTTTCCAAGCCAGCAACTACTCTCTCAATAGCTTGCTCGAAGTTTTTAAGTTGAATGTTATTATTCAAGTCTCTTGCCGCAATTAGAGCTGCTTCATTGCAAACATTTGCAATATCTGCTCCTAAAAATGTTGCAATATTACGATAGATTTCTTCTAATTTTTATTGAATGTAAAATATTTTATTTTTCCATTATATTTTTCCAAAAATTTTCATTATGTACCTGTAAATCCAGGAGTCAAAGATGCCATTTTTCGTGCTAATTCATCTTTATCTAATTTCGTTTTCAAAGGAGCTAAATGCACTTTGAAAATGGATGCTCGTCCTTTGATATCTGGAGCAGGAACAAATATTTGTCTATCAAATCTACCAGGTCTTAACAATGCTTTGTCTAGAATGTCTATCCTATTAGTCGCCGCTAATACAACCACATTGGTCGTCGTGTTAAATCCTTAAAGAAAATTTAATAAAAATGTTAGATTATTTGATAATTTTCGATCTTTTCGTATTAAAACTACGATGTACCATCCATTTCTACCAAGAGCTGATTCAATGTATTTTCTTGTTCAGAATGTCCGCCAAAATTCCGACCTCCTCTTTTTCGTCCAACTGCATCGATTTCATCAATAAATAATATACACGGTGCATGTTTTCGTGCCATGGAAAACATATCGCGAACTCTGGAAGGACCGACACCCACAAACATCTCCAAGAATTCCGAACCTGATACTGTAATAAAGGGTACATTCGCTTCACCAGCTGTAGCTTTAGCTAACAAAGTTTTGCCGGTGCCAGGGGGCCCTAAAAAAAATACGACATATATGTACAGCACGTATAACATCTTTAAATTCAATCGATATGTTAGAGTTTTGATTAGATCAATGAATAAATGGATCAAAAAATACATTTTACCATCTAATGATGAATAATATACATTTTATACAACATATTTTCACATAAATCTTAGTTACCTGTTAACATAGCACCCTTTGGTATCTTAGCTCCAAGATCTATATACTGTTGCGGATTTTTTAGGAAATTTACAAATTCCATGATTTCGATTTTAGCTTCTTCACATCCAGCTACATCTCTAATGTCGAGCAATATACAATTTACTAATCAAGAATTGCATATATGTTAAATATAGAAATATGTGCTTATATGTATTACTCACTTAAATCGTACACCAATATCATTCGAATTTATTAATTTCGCAGTCGATTCCATTACTTGACCAAAAAGTCCACCCTTTTTACCTCCTTTACCTGACATTATTTCTGCTGATCTTCGTATTAAGAAAATGATTACCCCTAAAATATATTTTAATGATAGCCACAAAAAATACACATACACACACAAAATAGATACTTCGTAACTATAATAGTTTATAAGATTAATAATTAATTACTCACCCCACATAATAATCTGCGGAATATATGATAGAAGGTTTGAACTTTCTACTTCGTTTTTGTAGATCACAGGAATATAATTCTCAGGTCCCATGTTTAATTCTAATTGTGCATTTTCTAAATTTCTTTCAAAAGTATCTGTACTTCCAATATTAAACCATAGTGTATCCTATAAAAAACATTAATAAGATAAAGTATCAATATGAAATTAAAAAATAAATAAATTCTATCACTCTAATCTTGATCAATTAAGAACTTACAGAACCATCGACGGTATACCCAGGTAAGAGTTTTACACGCACCCATTTTTTATTTATTACTTCTAATTTTTCGACAAGACCTTTGTTTAGATAACTGAAAAACAAAAATGTAATTACATAATTATAATTATATAATTATAAGCATAAATTATTTTCATTTTATATATGTAAAGCAGACACTTCTACCTATCAGTATAAATATATCTAACAATATTGATTTGTATTTACAAATAACAAGTCCTGTTAATATTTAATCATCCTTGCATAATCATTGGCAATAAAATTTACTTACTTATGTATAAATTCTCTCCATGTAATCTCTTTCAGATTGAAGTCCTGGGCAAGTACCAATGCAATTATACCACTTACTCCAAGTGCAATCAAAATCATTAATGTTTTTTCCTTATCTCCACCTTCGAACGATTTGCCTTCTTGTGAGCTGTTTCCAAAAATCTTAAATACCCATTGGAAACTAGACTCTTTGGAACCAGACGACGATGTAGTGGACGATGTAGAAGAAGATAAAGGAGGTTTTTTAGTTGTTTCAGCCTTTTTACTTGTTTCTTCTACTTTTTTAGAAGCATTTTTACCATTTTTACCTTCACCTGTAATAAAATTGCTTTAGAAATTCTATATACAATTTGCTGTAAAACTAAAAGATGAACGAAAGTCATATAGACCTGGTTTGAAAAATTTTTCGAATCCTTTTGGTGGCTCTTTACAAAATAATCTCCATTTTTGCTGTACTTGCTCGATGACAGATAATGTCGTACTATTTTTAAGTTGTGATAAGTGACGTCTCAGCTAAAAAAATAGGTTTTAGCTTAATCTTATTATTCTAATGACTTACAAGTAAAATAACAAAAATTATGTCATTATTCTTGATATTTCAATTACAAAATCGCAAGTAACCATCGTAAAGCTGATGTAAACCATGTATTTTATTGCGACAGATTGTGATACAAATGAGTGAAAAAGATAGATACATGAGAGTGTATCCTTTTTAAAAAATATATTATATGACATACACTTAGAAAACGAATCATAACTGCGATGGAATAAGCAAATGCGTCGGTTGCAGAAGGTTGCACAACGGAACGTCTGAAGTACGCGACACGCAAATAACGCTCGCGCAGTAACCGCAGGCGATTATAAACGTCACGATAATGCTCGTCGTGTCATTTCTTGCACGAAAACGTCGTTAGCAGTTGTCCTGGTGCGATGTGTTATGTGATGTTATGTGACGAGTACACGAGTCACGAAGACGGTGTACGGAGGCGGTGAATAGGTTATGATACCTGAAATGTGTCGAAATAACCTTTCTGAGTGGACTGTAGGACTAATCTCTCTAGCTTGCTGGCCGAGAAGAGCAGTTGGTGCGCCATACTTGCAGCAATTGTCATACGCGGCCCTATTGAGAGGATCCCTGTTTTTACTTATTAATTATTATTTTTCCCTCGTTGAATCTGAGCGCAATGCATTACCAGCTAGGACCATTTCAGCTCAGTTATCACCGATGATGAAGCAAAATACCCACAGTGCTTCGGCCGGCATTGATTTCGAACTTATTGCCGGTACTGTCGACATCGATAACTGTGGATTTAGCAAAGTTTCACTCCTTCGTTTTAATTTTTTTTTTTCACAATCTTTCTCGGCAAATTGGAAAATTAGCACCGTCTCTTTGTTTCAATCATTGCCTCATTGGCTTTTTTTATGTCTAACTTTTATTAGTAAGATACATAATCTAGAAATCTCAATATCAATCACCACATGACTTATCGCAGCTCATCGTTTGCGTGAAAATATATAAATAAAACTCATACCAAACTGTCGACAATTGCAAATCGATCGAATTCTTAACTAATTTTGACTACCAATCCATAATGAACCAATCACAATAGCTGTGTCGGATAAAGCTGCTAATATATTCATTGAGCGATTGAATGTGATTAGTTGGATCTATAACTACGTTTACACAACACCCAGATTTAATAAATCCGTCCCAGCAAACGAGAATGGATTAAAATGGATGATTGAAATTTTTTTCTATCCGAATATTTTAAATAGCGAATACTTTTTTTTGGATTTAATTGGATGCAATTGGATTGAAAAACTGCATTTCCTATTTAAAATTTTGAATTGAACAGTATTCACAATGTATGTGTTGTGCACAGAAAAAGCTAATATTATTTTTAGATTGAAAGACATAGGGATATGTTCCATGCAATTCCTATAAATGAATAAAAATGCATTCAGGATTAAAAAGCATTCATTTTAACATTCAATGAATCAATATTTCCGAAAATCTGAATCCATTTCAATTCATTTCAATCCATTGTCGTTTGCTGGATAATTAAACATTTGCAAATTGATTTTTATAATGTACCCTTTTGATTTATAGCTCTTCAATTATCTCATCAATTCGCAAAGATGTTGTGTGCATTTCATCCCGTATCTATAAAAAGAGATCTGATACGGCATAAAGCTGATTATCTATGAAATGCGCGATTCCATAATGATTCTCGTATTTGAAGCATCCTGTACTCAGCAGCATATTAAGATACTACAAAGCCCTAAATGCGACATAATTTCATAATGGAATTGTGCCGTTAACACTATTTGCTTTAGGAAATATTTAACTATTGGAATTATTTTTTTAAAACGAGATGATAACAGATTGTTGATAACAGAAACTTGATTGATATCAACAGGCTTATCAGGAAGAAAGTCTAAGGCCGGAATTAGATTATCCATTGAAGATTAAAGATTGAAATTTCACCAATGAAGACAAAGAAGTTTTGAGTTCTTTTGTTCTGATTGGTCAAACTTCAATCTTTCAATCTTCAATCTTATTCTTCAATGTGTAATCTGATTCTGATCTAAGGAGACCATTTACGTAAATAATGGCCACAGATTCTTGCATAAAACATAGTGCATAAGGGAATCAACCAATCGAAATTCTTTTTTTCTATGGAATGGGAAGAAAGGAAAAATTCTGATTAGTTGATTCGCTTATGCACTATGCATTATGCGTTATGCAAAAGTCTAAACTGCGGCCTTAGGGCCGCGTTTAGTATATCCACACAACTTGCATAGCTGCATAAACGTATGCATAAAAAAAATTATCCAATCGCATTTCTCCTATATAAACGCGCGTAAAATGTGATTGGATAATTTTCTTTATGCAACGTTTATGCGGCTATGCAAGTTATGTGGAATGGCCCTAAAAGTGGATCGATTGTGTTTGTTCGAGTTAAGTTTCGATTCTTTATTTCGCGACGCTTGTGAACTTGGTAATGCTGTCGCCTGCGCAACAGGAAGACCACAGGAAGTGTTATGAATGTTAAACGTAACTTAACGTCATAAAAACTGACCATATCGACTTCCTTCTATTTTCGGAGACGAAAGCTAATCTAAGAAGAACCCTGTAAAAAGGCGATTTTTTTCTGCGATTAATTTTCGTCAGGATATCAGGAAGGAAGATTAATCGCAGCAAAACTGAGTCTCCTTAATCTTTCTTCCTGGAGAAACAGCTGATTCTTCTTTTTTTTGTAGTGCTCTCAATGAGTTGGCAACACTGATTGGCAGTAAATTTGGAACACAGTAATTATTTTATTATTTGCGAGCAGATGTTTGTAGATTTTGTTAGGGTTAATGTTGGGGTTAATTATAGAAATCAGAAATACGTTCGTTTAAATCATAAATGCAGTGTTAAATCATAAAGTTTTTATGAAATTACAATAATGAATTCAAATGCAGTTTCAAAGGTAAGTTTAATAGATAGCTGCAACAGTGAAGTAAATTATGTTACTATAATTGTTATTGTTTGGAAGAAAAACGTATTATTTTAGAATAATTATTTCATTTTTACAGTGATATTATATATATTATTATGCTTCTTTTTAGTCCTCAGTTGCACCATCCGTGCAGGAATTTAGTATTAGAGTACCAAAGTTAGTATTGTTAATATCTACTTGTATTTCTACATTTAAATCATTATGATAAAATAATATTTGATTGTATTTACGGATTTTTTTAGAAATAGTAAGAAGAAGCATAATGTCATGAGATTCAATGCAACACTGAATGTAGATTTTTCGAAATGGTCCCAAGTAAAAATGGAACGGGAGAACAATATGAAAGAGTACAAGGGTATCGAAGAAGAAATGCCAAAGTTTGGTGCTGGATCTGAATTTGGACGTGATGCTAGAGAAGAAGCTAGAAGAAAGAAATATGGCATTACCAGTAGAAAATATAAACCGGAGGATCAACCATGGATTTTAAAATCAGGAGGAAAAACTGGAAAGAAATTCAAAGGTATTCGGGAAGGAGGAATCAGTGAAAATGCTGCATATTACGTCTTTACACATGCTGCTGATGGTGCTATAGAAGCCTTTCCTTTACATGAATGGTAGGCTTTATATTGTTGATTGCATATATTTATTGGTGAATACTCAAAAGTCAAAATTTTCGTAGGTATAACTTTCAACCAATCCAGAGATACAAGTCCCTCAGTGCCGAAGAGGCAGAGCAGGAATTCAGTCGTAGGAACAAAGTAATTAATTATTTCTCATTAATGTTACGAAAGAGATTGAGAAATGATGAGGATGGTGGAGATGAAGAGGAACTAGTAGAAGGTGGTAAAGGCAAGAGATCCGGTAAAAAGGAGAAAGAATTGCAAATATCAGAATTGGACGAATGGATGACTGACGATGATGAATCAGGCAGCGATGAAGATGAGAATAAGAAAGGATCTGAAGATGAGGATGATGGAAAAAAGAAAAAGAAAGACAAAAGTAATAAAAGAAATTATATCTTTAATTATATGGTAGATATTTAGTTTCATATAATGAAAATATATATTAATTATGTATTATATATATATAGATAAATGTAATATATAATTTAATTAAATGTTCCAGTTCAATTGGAAAAGAAGAAAAAGAAGAAAAATGTCTCAGATGATGAAGCATTTGAGGAAAGTGATGATGGCGATGAGGAAGGAAGAGAATGTGATTATATTTCTGATTCTTCTGTTTCTGAATCAGAATCAGAACCACAGAAGGAAGTTAAGTCTGTGGCAGAAGAAGATGCTTTGAGAAAGTTGCTCGTGTCCGACGAAGACGAAGATGAGGAGGAACAAACAGATAAAAAAGATGGAGAAATAGATAAGGATGAAGACGAGGAAGGAAAAGAAAAAGATGATAAAGTAATGTAACATATTGTTATAGCATTTATTGACAATATCCATGTTGCATTTTCCATTCTTTAAATGATAAATTATTTCATTAATCAATGCAATAGCATTTATCGATGTTATTATGTACATTTACTATTTTGTTTTATATTTCTAATATATTTTGTGTTTTAGGATAAAGACAAACTTTCTAAAGAAATGGATAAGAAGAAAGATAAAAAGAAGAAGAAAAAAGCCAAGAAAAAGGATCAGAAGAAATCAGCATCAGGAAAGGATTCTTCCAGCGATTTCTCCAGTGATTCGGAATCAGATTCTGATACAGCGTTAAAAGAAAAGGATAATAAGAAGCCTAACAGTGCACACAGCTCGAGATCTGCAACACCGACACCTTCAGCGTCCGGTGTCTCGGATTCTTTTAAGAGAAAGCAATCTGGTTCTCCAGACTTATCGCAAGCGAAAAAATTAAAACTCGATAATTTCAATCTAGTTCCAGTAACATCATATATACCGGGAACGAGGTACAACTCTCTTTATTTTTATTTTAAACGATATAAGCGTGCAACAATTATACTTTTATAAAGATTATACGTTTTGCGGGTTTCCTCCATGTCTAGATCCATTCTTAGAATGCCAACGTTTCATGAACCTTGCAGTCCACTTCAGAGCGAGGAGCAGCCTGAGCCGAGCTGTTCCTCCGATCGTTCCTTTTTTATATATTACGCTATTTGTTTGGAGTGGTGGAAGAAAAGAAGAGAATTGTGGATGGGGATGGGGGGAAGAGGTAGGGGAAATCAGTCAATCTTAAGGAGAATAGTTTTCCATATTTTATGTTGTAGCCATTATCTCTTTAAATTATTAGGGTGTTTTTTTGGCGAAACGTTGGCATTCCAAGAATGGATCTAGATACGGAGGAAACTCGCGATAATCTTTATATAGAAAGCATCCGTGGAGGTCAAGAATATTAATTATACTTTTATTAATTTAATTATTATAATTTTAATATTTTATATTTTTCAGCGAATCGGGAATCACGGAGGATGCAGTGAGGCGATATTTAATGCGCAAGCCTATGACAACAACCGAGTTGCTGCAAAAATTCAAATCCAAGAAAACTGGTCTCACATCCGAGCAACTTGTCAACATTATGACTCAAATATTGAAAAAGATAAATCCCACCAAGCAAACTATCAAGAACAAAATGTATTTATCAATCAAAGCGCAATCCAATTGATGTCAGTGCGCATATGCCGTCTCGAGTTGTTCGAGATTACACATGTTTGTTCAGTTACATAATATCGTTCTCTATAACTTTACAGGTAGAAATACATATACATTGTACATACATATAATTTTACTATATCAGAAAATATCCTTCCACTTCAACTTTCCATGACCTCTTCAAGTTGAAGCAAATATCGGGTAGCGAATAACGTCCCACGAAATGACAAATTTATTGTTTATGATTGTGTATTTATTTTTGGTGCGTGTGTGTCATCATTATCAAGCCGGCAGCGATAAACATACGCGTGAAGAAAAACGGATTTTTCCGAAGATTTTTTCATAAACTTCTTTTAATGGTGCAACCAGTACGGTGATCAGAGGGTCATACGATGCCGATAAGAGCATAGCTCCGAGCTTATCGACGATTTTGTAATACTTTCTGACTTCTTCATTGACCCAAACAGTACACGTACATACGTATGATTAAGTATATGCAGTAGATTTAGCAGTATATTGTTGACGCGACTTAATACACAATTTAAACAGTTTGAAAACACAAGCAAGATTCGCATTACTTCAGTCACAATCGTTGCAAATTAGTTTCAACTGGTGAATTGGACTTCTTCCTGGCAACGGTAATCTTTATACAGCGCTAAATCAACATTGATCAAGGTGATGCGGATGTTAAGATTAATAAAGGCTGGACGTAATTCACGTCATCTGTTGACTACTGCAACTCGTGCTCTCACCCATAACGTCAGATGTATAAGTGTAAGCATTTAGTTACGTTTAAAATAATGCCTTTCACGTGGCATTTCAGTGACGATCCGTTTAATCAATTGTGCCGACATCGGACATCGCTAATTCTCGGGATAAACAAATAGACATTAGGGAAAAAATCAAAAATTCGTCCGAAAAACTAAATTTTTCTTAATTTCTAAATTCGAAATCGAGCTTTGAATAAAAAAAAATTTGCTCTTTTTTTCCGTTACTTCTAGCTTGTATTAAACACTCAACAGTTCGAATAAAATAATTTATCTGAAAAAAATCAATAAGAAAGACAGATTTTTTAAACGAACTATCGTACTGTAAATAAAATATGCTGATTAGCTGAGCGTTCTTTTGCATCAAATCTTTTTAGAATCTTAAGGGTAAGATAATAGCTATAAGACGGGAAGATCAGTCAGTATGGGAGAGGAGAGCACCGTTAGCCCCGGCGAATGTTCGTCGCCTCGTCAGATCAGGTGTGAAGGTGATTGTGCAACCCAGCAACCGAAGGGCGTATCCCGCCCAAGTCTATCAGGCGGCCGGCGCTCTGTTACAGGAAGATATCAGCTCAGCTTCCGTTATATTTGGCGTCAAGCAAGTACCCGTGGATCAACTGATACCCAATAAGACATACTGTTTTTTCTCGCATACTATTAAAGCCCAAGAGAGTAATATGCCTCTCTTAGACGCGATCCTAGAGAAAAACATACGTCTCCTGGACTACGAAAAGCTCACGGATGCAAATGGTCAGAGGGTGGTAGCTTTCGGTAAATATGCCGGAGTCGCTGGTATGGTGAATATACTCCACGGTTTAGGTCTTAGACTGCTAGCCTTGGGTCACCATACTCCATTCATGGTGCGTTTATACTTTAGAAACAATTATAAATATTTGATTTATGTTGGAAGAGCTTTCCAATGAACTAAACATTGACATTTCCATTAAATTCGTTCATTTAAATATTGAATTGATATAAATATTTATATTAAGTTTATATCAAGTATAACGTTCTTAAGTTTCATTTATAAAGATATTGAAATAAGAGTGAGAATAAAATCTTTATTTCGCTCACTCACAAAAATAAAACATAATTATTATAATGTATTATATAATATAATAATATAATAACATTATAATATATTATATTTTTATTATAAAGAAGATATTTTTTAAAAACTGTAATATTACATTACAGTTTTACTGCTCAAATTTTATTTATTATTTGTATTTTAGAAGATAACAATGCATTTTGCATCCTTTATGCTCTCGTGTTAAGATAAGAAAAGTCACGACTCCCCTCTTTGTTATGCTCGAGAACAGTAAGCTACGTATGCAAATTTAGAATGACCTATTTCTGTTATCTTTTTGTAAAATTTCATCAAAATCTAGATAAATATTACTTTATGGATCAGATCATTAAGAGGTACTATTTAATCAAAATTTATTTATTCCGTACTTGTCCTTCAATAGTAGAAAAAATAACTATAATAATAATATAGGTGTGTATTATAATAAGCAAGATATAATTATCAAGATACACATATATAAGCATGAATCAATAAGATTCTTTAGAAAATATGAAGATGCGATATCAATAAATTGATTCCAATAATCGTTTGATTAGCACATCGGACCGGCGCATAATTATCGAGATTCAGCCATGGCACGTCAAGCGATTCGCGGTGCAGGATATGAAATCGCTCTGGGCGCCATGCCGAAGTCAATCGGCCCATTGACTTTTGTCTTCACGGGCAGCGGTAATGTTAGCCAGGGTGGCCAGGAGGTCTTCCAAGAGCTGCCTCATGAATACGTGCCGCCCGAAATGTTACGGAAAGTCGCCGAACACGGCGGTATGTTGCAATTCACAAAGTCGTTCGCGTTTCGTAATTCGTGAAACGTTTTATTTAAGTAGAACAACCCAGCAAATGAGAATGGATTAAAATGGATTGAAATTTTTTTTTTATCCGAATGCGTATTTAAAATAGCGAATATTTTTTTTGGATTTAATTGGATCCAATTGAGTTCAATTAGATTCAATTGGATGTAATTAGATCGAAAAACTGCATTTCCTATTCAAAATTTTGAATTGAACAGTATTCACAATGTGTTATGTGTGCACAGAAAAAGTTTCTAATTATTTTTAGATTGAAAGGTATAGAGATATGCTCCATGCAATTCCTATAAATGAATAAAAATGCATTCAGGATTGAAAAGCATTCATTTTAACATTCATGAATCAATATTTCTGAAAATCTGAATCTATTTCAATTCATTTCAATCTATTCTCGTTTGCTGGGAAGTCTTGATAACGTCAATATGATAACGTTAAAATGAAGCATTGATTGAAAAATGATTCATAATAATGTTGGAATTATTTCGATATTATGAGTTATGTTCTGCTTGGACTCTTGAATATTGCTTTTAATCATCGAACCTCTCGCAAACATCGTAATCATCATTTGCGCGAATTTTGATTCGAAAATTATCTCTTTTTGTCCTGCTGCTTCGCGATTTTTAAGCAATCTTTAAACTGCAAAATATTACAGTGGTTGTAATATTATTATTGTCGTTTAAATTACATTGACATTTGAAATAAAATAGTTATAATTATTGTATATAATTTTTAAATATAATTGAAAGAAACATGATGCAAAAACTGATGAACTCCAGTTCTTCTGATGAAAATATCTTTTAAAGTGAAACTAAGATATCAAATATATTCCGTGTTGTTATAAAAAAACAGATAGCTCCGACAACTTTGAATAAAATGATCTGTTATACATATTTGAATGGTTTTTTGTAAAATTTCGCACAATATACTTTTGATAAAACAGTTTTTTATTAATATTGTAAAAAAATTAAAAAACCGACTAGTTTTAAAATCAGATTAGTTTTTAATTAAACTTATTTTTTTTTTAATAATTAAATTCTTTGCATATTAAAGTGAAATAGATATTTAGATACAATGAAGAGTTCGGAAAAAAATTTTTTTTTTATTCCTAACTTATGAAATGAATTCTTATTTTGTTCCATTTCTAAAAGTATTTCTGAAAGGATTCTCAAAAAATTTAATTCACCAGTTATAAACTTGTTTTAGATTTAAAAAGTATTTTTTTCCTAATCTTTTTTATTTCTTAATTTTATATAACAATAAATCGTATTTTGATTTTGCAAATTAAATATTACTTTTATTAAAGATAACATATACAAATATGCATATAAATATATTTTTTTAATTAATACTTTTGAGGCTTTCACAGATATTTTTTTCAGAGATGCAAAAGATTTGTGGGTATCGTGATTTATTACTAAGGCATTATAGTTTTTAATCTATTTTGAAAGAAATCTTGAGTTTATTTTAAACAGATTAATTCATAAACAATTTAAAAAGATGAATACTTTTTAACAGATCAGTTATTGAGTTATTGAGTTATTGTGCTATCTGGATATATTTTAATATTTGAGAGAAAGAATGTTCTAATGCAATAAAATGGTCCAATAAAAAATAAAAAATAAATTTTGTATCTCTATACGATTATAATCTTAATAGCTTTGTGATAGGGAGACGTATCTTAATCCCTGCGTTTTTTATGTCATTGTATTTATTACTCTACTATTTTTTTAGTGATAAAACTCTTTGCATAAGGCTCACGGAATCTATCATCGTCATATAAAGTAAACAAACATATTTATCACGGCAATATTATCTTATCAATGCTCGGTATTTGTATTTTCTTCAAATCGTTCCAGATACGACGAAAATATACGGCTGCGAAGTGCGGCGCAGGCATCACCTGGAGAGGAAGGAGGGTGGCGGTTTTGATCCTGAGGAGTACGATCAGCATCCAGAGTTGTACATCTCCACGTTCAGCAAAAAGATAGCATCGTACGCCTCGGTGATTATCAACGGTATATATTGGGCGGTGGATTCGCCGAAGTTGTTGACGATACCGGACGCAAAATATCTTCTCAGACCCGCTAATACACCATGGCTACCGATAAGTGTCGGCGCGCCCGCATTGCCACACAGGATGCTCGGTATTTGCGACATATCCGCGGATCCGGGTGGCAGCATCGAGTATGTGTACTCGTATTTATTAGGGATTCGTCAGAGAGCGGACCCAGATATAAGAGACACAATATTAAGTCATAATGATATTATAGAATCTTATCATGACGTCATTTGTCACTTAAAAATAAACTTATAACCCAGCAAACGAGAACGGATTGAAATGATTTGAAATGGATTCAGATTTTTAGAAATATTGATTCACGAATTAAAATGAATGCTTTTTAATCCTGAATTGCATGGAGCATATCTCTATGCCTTTCAATCTAAAAATAATATTAGCTTTTTCTGTACATTGTGAATACTGTTCAATTCAAAATTTTGAATAGGAAATGAAGTTTTTCAATCCAATTGAATCTAATTGAATCCAATTGAATCCAATTAAATCCAAAAAAAGTATTCGCTTTTTAAATACGCATTCGGATAGAAAAAAATTTCAATCCATTTTAATCCTCGTTTTAATTCTCGTTTGTTGAGAAGTGACAAGTAAGGTCATGATGATATTATCCTGTCCTGTGATATTATCATAACTTTTGTACTTTATATATACTTTGGAATATTAAGAAAAACGTAAAGATTTCCGAAGGCTATAAAATTCTATGACAAAGTATTGTACGAGTTAAAATTACACATAATTATTATTATATGTATAATTTAGCATTATTAATTAATAGTTGCAGATTCCTCGTATAATTTTTAAGTATTATGATTATTTATAATTGTGTAATAATAATTTATGATAATATCAAAGCATGGACAAGTTGAAAACATTTTTTTCTAAACGTTTTAAATTAATTAAATAATTATATTACATGGATTGTACTTTTTAATTTATCTTGTTTAACACATCAGATTATTACTATTATATAATTATTAATTTTTCTTTTATCTAAGATTCATGAACGAATGTACGACAATCGATACACCATTTTGTCTGTACGATGCCGACCGGAACAAGGACACGAAGTCTTTCAAAGGCCCCGGTGTGCTCGTTTGTTCGATTGACAATATGCCCACGCAATTGCCGAAAGAAGCAACGGATTTCTTCGGCAATCTTTTATATCCGTATGCTTTGGACATCATACAGTCGGACGCGAAAAAGCTACTGAATGAGCACAATTTCAGCCCTGCCGTGCATGATGCCATTATCGCGTCCAACGGGGAATTGACGCCTAATTTCGAATACATCCAAGAACTCAGACAACTGAATCAACGCAGTAGGCACAAAGCTGATAACAGAGAACAACAGAGCAAAACGGTAAAATGTTCCCTTTCGTGTTCGCGTTCTTATTGTATTTAGTATCAAATTAAATAAGAATTCGACGTAATGAAAAATTTGGATTATATTTGTCAAAGTGTAAAATTTATTGTAAAGAAAGAAAATTGTGGATAAGGATAATTTTTAAATCTACAAATGTGTGCATGAGCATATATTGATTGTAAAATAAAGCAAAAATATTGACGATTTAGAATGAATCTAATAGTCAGAATCTAATAGTAAGATTTAATAGTAAGATTTAAGGCTATAATGCTAAAATGTACGATATTACGGTATCAAAATTTTTTGTTTGTCTATGTCAACGTGCCAACAGGTGGTCGTTCTCGGTGCTGGATACGTCTCCGCACCCTTGGTCGAGTATTTGCACAGGGATAAGAACATAAGGCTGATAGTGGCGTCACAATTGAAGGACGAGGCTGATGCGTTGGCCAATCGATTCCCAGGTGTGGAGCCAGTCTTTCTGAACGTCCTGGATCGTCCTGATACGTTGCACGACGTAATAAAATCGGCGAACGTAGTCGTCTCTCTTCTGCCGTACTCGCTGCATCATGTTATCGCCAAAGCTTGTATAGAAACCAAAAATCACCTAGTAACAGCAAGCTATATGAATAATGACGTCAAAGCATTGCACGAAGAGTAAATATCAACGAGTTTACTTATCCTAAAATACACCATCTCATTCGACATACAATGAATTCTAATAAAATCTTACAATTTCTAAAATTAGTGAATGTAATCTATAATATAATGCTTTTGTTGTTTTTTTTTGTGATTAGAATCGTGGTGAAAATAAAAAAATGGTATTTTAATAAAGAAAGATCATTTATCATCATAGTACATCAGACATGTTTACTTGAAAGATTAATACCATTTCAATGTAATTTAATTTTAATCTCGGCTCAATTAACTCTTCATTTTTTCTAATTCTATGAATTATAGAAAAAAATAAAAAGTAATCTAAATTGATTAAAGTTAATCTACATTAGAGTAGAAATGTATATAAATCAAAATTTCGCTGTTTTTTGGGGAACAGAGCCCAAGAAGCTGGCATCACCGTATTGAATGAAATTGGATTGGATCCGGGCATCGATCACCTTTTGGCAATTGAGTGTTTCGATGATGTGAGACAAGCGGGTGGAAAGATAGAGTCCTTTGTCTCGTGGTGCGGCGGTTTGCCCGCACCGGAGTGTTCCTCTAATCCTCTGAGATATAAATTCAGTTGGTCTCCACGAGGCGTCCTGTTAAACACCCTGTCGCCAGCGAAATATCTTCACGAGGGTCAGGTGAGCCTTTAAAGTATTTGTCTCTAAAAAGAATGATTCATATCTTTTATCAAGATAAATAGGATTTATTTAAAAAATAATTTTTTCTTTGCAGGAAGTGGAGATTGCAGGAGGCGGTGATTTGATGTCTACCGTGCAGGATTTGGACTTTCTCCCAGGCTTCGCCTTAGAAGGCTATCCCAATCGCGACAGTACCACATACGGGGATTACTATGGTTTGCAAAACGCGAATACCGTACTGCGGGGTACGCTCAGGTTCAAGGGATTTTCAGATACCATACTGGGCCTGCAACTGCTCGGTTTAATCGATCCTAATCCGCATCCGATTTTACATCCGAACGGACCAGACATCACGTGGGTGCGTGCTTTCAGTTTGTCACGTATTCGCAGAATATTATATAAGAAAACAAGAATATTATATAAGAAAACAAGAAAAATATTTATCTCGATTACTCATCGCTTAAATTCCAGCGAGTGTTGGCATGTAATTTGCTTGGTCTGGCGAACGACAACATCTTCTATGGAAATTTGAAGCAAAAATTAGCGGAAAGGATGAACTCATGGGAGCGCGTGAAAGCCATCGAGGAACTAGGTCTCCTGGAAGAGGATCTAGTCTTGAAATTAAACACTCCTCTGGACACGCTTACGCATTACTTATCGAAAAAACTCTCTTTTGAAAAAAACGAGCGCGATCTAGTGATATTGAGGCACAACGTAGGTATACTTTGGCCAGATAACAGAAGAGAATCCAGAGGAATTAACTTAGTGCTTTATGGAGACGCTTCTGGACATTCTGCAATGGCGCGTACTGTCGGTTATCCTGCAGCTATTGCCGTCAAGATGATTCTAGATGGTTCGTAATCCTCTTTTGATATTTTCCGTATTACTTGTTCAATTAAGGTAAAATTGTTTTTATTAAAACTTGTCACTTATCGACTGCATTTTCTTATCGCGCAAAATAATTTTCGTACCGCAATCATAAGTCAAGAAAAATATAAATGTCTAGATAACTAAATTATTATATAGAAAATATATAAATATTTCTAATAATGATGTATATATATATATATATATATATATATATATATATATATATTATATATATAAGATGTA
>Ga0157364_1001570_pt1 | contig 19702 bp, 7 predicted proteins | sample AttsexASBM2_FD_111476 | JGI IMG/M metagenome (GOLD analysis project Ga0157364, IMG submission 111476) | Fungus gardens microbial communities from leaf cutter ant in Ribeirão Preto, State of São Paulo, Brazil - Atta sexdens ASBM2 | ecosystem: Host-associated > Fungi > Mycelium > Unclassified ...
TGTGTGTGTGTGTGTGTGTGTGTGTGTGTGTGTGTGTGTGTGTGTGTGTGTGTGTGTGTGTGTGTGTGTGTGTTTGTGGGTTTTTGTGTGTGTTTGTTTGTGAGGTTGTGTGTGTGTGTTTGTGTGTGTGTGTGTGTGTGTGTGTGTGTGTGTGTGTGTGTGTGTGTGTGTGTGTGAACTTCGATACAAGGATCAATCATTTTTTATTGAATTTGAATTTTTTTTTATTATTATGAAAGTGTTTCGACATTGCACTTTCATAAGAATTTTGTGGCATTCGTGATGTAACATGTTACTAAAGACATTGCACTTTCATAAGAATTTTGTGGCATTCGTGATGTAACATGTTACTAAAGAATATATCCTAAAAGCAGAATAAATAATCATAACATTAAAATTACGTTAAAATGAATCTTTATTGATTGAAAAGTGATTTTTATAGTAATCATTTTTAACATTACTTTAATATTATGATAACTTGTATTCTTAACATATATGTCAAAACATATGTGAATATATTACGCGTGAATAAGTAGAAGTCAAATATAAGGCATTTAGAAATAATTATAACAATTAAGATGACATTATTCAACCATAGATAGATTGGAATATGGGCTGTACAGAATGGAAAGTGTTCGATGCTTTGAGTGAAACTCCTTTTAAACAGACATATGTTTAATTTATCGAGAAACACAGGAATTCGGCTCACGTTGATATTTACAATAGAAAGTGTTCGGCTATTACGCTTTAAGAGTGTGATAGTAACATATTAACGGGTTCTCAAGGACTTGACGATGAAATAAACGTTACATATACGAGCGACAAAATTTGTCAGCTAATTGTGATATTAGTATTTAAATATAAAATTGCCGCGACTCAAGAACATCTCACGTACTAGCCATCATAAAATATTACTTTAAAATTATGCTTTAAAACGCGTCATTCAGTCTTACGTGTAAGCATACTTCATTACCATAATTACTGTGAAATAATTGCCAAAAAGCTTCTCGTGTTCATGTAAATTAAAGATTATGATGTAGACGGTAAATATATAATGTCTAGACTCATTATTTTCTAAAACTTATTTAAGTATTTTTATTTATTTTTTCGCATATTTTCATAATTTTTAAGAGAATATTCGAGTATCAAAAAGAAACAAGGTTTTTATTCATCAAATTAATTTATGGATGAAAACAATTTCAAAGTATTTACTAATTGAATATGCACCGTAAGTATCTACGTAACGGGTTTGCACAATTATTCATATTGAATATTGCATTTGTATAATAAATTCACGAGTCACACATTCGCTTGAAATAATAAGGAAGTCGTATGTTGAAAAAATGAAAATATAAAACTGCATTATGACATTTTGTTGTTTCAATAAGCTTTCATAGAAATTTTCATAGAAAAATGTATTTTGAAAAAAAAAGATTTATTATATTTATTTTAGTATTATAATTCAAACCTTTCAAAAGAAAGATATACGTATATAAATAAAATACTTATAATTAAATCTATTAAATATTCTAATCGAGATAACCAGAACTTCAATTACAATTCAACCAGAATTCTGATTTATACGAAAAGAATTTTCTTTTAAAATTTACCCCAAAAATATAATAATTGTGATACAATATATTTTAAAGATTTTTACCATACACTTTAGTTAAAAATTAATTAAACTTATTTTATTATTATTTATAGTTTTACATTTTATAGTTTTATTAATGAATGAGAGAGATTTATATTAAAATTCTTCGAAAAATGCTCAATGTCCCACAATTATCATATATTTTCAGGGTAAACTTTAAGAAAAAATTCTCTCTGTGTATGATCAGAATTTGTTTTATTTGTATTTTTTTTATACAATTAAACCATTTTTTTAGTGTGTTATTGCATTAAAACATTAAGTCAACAAAATTCTTAGCTTAAAAATTCGTTGATGCAGTGTTATGCATACAGTAAATGAAAGCTAATATTGAAACAGCGTTTCAATATTATTTTTTAAATAGCTCGTATTTCCCATTTTTACTTGTGTGCGATTTATGGATTATATTGATACATAAAAATAGTTTTAAAATAATTCTCCAATTTAGAAAAATACATTTTCAAATAATTTCTATTTTGCAACTATATCAACTTATTAGTATATGTCAATCAGTAATTGAAGCGATGCCGACAACTTATTAGTATAGATCAAACAAGTTTATTTTCAGTGTTAAAATATACTTGTTAGAAGTATATTTTTGAAATTATATTTTAGCAATTTTTTATTATATCAATTTTATACTTAACATGATTAGTTATATATTATTGCTCACGTATTTATAAAGGATTATTCTAATTAAATTATTCTAACTTTACAATATTTTACACTTTATAGGATAATCATAGTTTTTATTTTTTAGCGATAAAAAATAATATGATTTATTTATACATAATATGTATAATAATATTATACATATATAATACATATATAATATGTAATATATATTAAATATAATTTTGTATTAATAAATAATAATTTAATAATTTCTTATTACAAAAATATGGAATTAATAATATTATTAATTGGAAAAAATATTTTTGTTACATGTATATTTATTTTATAAGCAGTATTAATGTAATACTGCTGAATAAAAGTAATTAATATAACATAAGTAATATAAATAATTAACACTTGCGGTCAATATTATAATCAACTTAATTTAAAATTTGTTGCGTAATTTTAAAATAATTTTAATAATTTTATAAATTAAAGATTATTTTAGTTATATTTTTTGAACTTTTACAGAAGAATAAAAGAAGAGAGATAATGACTAATTTAAAAAAATAAACTTGTAATATTTTTATTACGATACAAGTTTCATATAATTATAATTTAGACTGATTATATTTTGTTTTAACAAAATGTTTTGTTTTAATAAACAAATGTTTTGATAGAATAAATAAATTAAATAAATATATCCATCACAGAGAAATGTGTGATTTCGATTACAGATTTCTCAACAAACCCGGAGAGTGAACAGTTATTATCCGTCGAGGCATGTAACAATTCATCAGGTACATGTGTGAGAGTTCAACCAGATGAGCGGTTGTCCATGAACGAGTTATGTATTCAAGATGTTTCGTCATCAAGACCATCGCTTCAGGACAAATCCGCGGCATTAAATCTTAACAGGCATATAGGCGAAAGTTCGAGCGGTTCGACAACCGTGGTAACATCATCCTTGATTACCGCAAGTGGAAATGAAAGTAATGATGATCCGCCGCCTTATGCCGCAATCACGCCACCAAATCATATCGGTTGGCCGTACGGACTTTTTTCATTCAACGATTCGTATTTTACGGACGGAACGACTCATAGGATGGAAATACCGTTAATGCCTTTCCAAACTCATCTGACACCGATCACGGGTTTCCATCCCGAAGGAATTAATGATCGATACGAGTCGTACCCGATGTCTTTAACGACGCCTTACCAGTTTCTCAAGTTTGGTTGCCATAGGAATTCTTTATGGAGGGAAACGATGGATGCCACAGATGATGAAGTAACGGAGAAAATCTACGATAAAAAAACACGAAGTGAGCATCGGTGAAATTTATCATCTTTGTTCCAGACATTTTCTTAATTTTAAAATTACAGGAATATTTTAAAATTAAATATTTTAAAACAGGATTTCCTTGAGAAGTAAACATTATTAATAAGCGATTTATAAAAATTATTATTGAGCTACTGATTAATCGTTATTTCATCTAAATAATTACGATACGAGTAAATTGGCATACGAGTATCAGTGACACTCATACGAGTAATCATACACACACACACATATATATATATATTATATATATATATTTTTTTTTTCTCTTATTTTTTAATTAAAGAGAAGTTGGTTCAGAATTATTTCTTTAATATTCGATGATAGGTGAATAATTGTGAATATTTAATTATATTAATTATATTATCAATAACAGACAAGATCAAATTTAAGACTATTTAATCAAATAGATTTTTTATAATATTGGTTATTATATTAAAAATTATTATGACATACATCTAGAAATCTAAGATAATTCATTTTTAACAGCATGTGGCGCTATTCTCGTGGCAGCAGCGGTCATCATCTTCCTCATGGCCCTGTCCTTGATAGTTCGCTTTATCATGGAAAAAAGCTGGTGGCGAAGATAGATCATCGTTAAAATTGGCCGTTATTTAGGAATCGTTCAGAGTTATTCTAATTTACGAAGCATTATTAATTAATGAATTTGTTATTAGATTTTATTAATCTAATAATAATTTACTCTAACAGGATATATCTTCTGAGATGTGCTGATTATCTTGGAGGGAATTTTCTCTATTCTTTTTGTATACTTTTTTCACCTAAATCTATTATTAACTTAAACAGAAAGGTATATAAAAATTTATTACAGCATTATTGATTAATATTCCTTCTTATGTTTCTAATTTTTTTATAGATTTCCTATGATTGTGTTTTTTGATGAAAATAATGTAACGACTGAATACTTTGTATGTAAATTGTTGAGAATTGTATGTAAATTATGTTATTAGTTTCTATTAATACACTTTTTCTATACCTAGAGGCAATGTTAGTTCTTATAAGTATTTATATGTATTATAACTGGCAATATACATCTTTATATTGATTAAGTATCCACGATTTTTAGAAATCACTCCGATTTATTCTCGGACGGAGAAAAAATTGACCGTTGCATCAATTGGCTGAATTATTCAAATGTAATTTGTTAATTCTTTCTGCGTCTGAGATTCTAATATTGTGGACTTCGGAGCAAACGACATTGTAAATCAAGGCTTTAAAAAAGAAATCATGATGAATCATGATAGTCAATAATAATGACTATCATGATTCAGCAAAATTAGTTGCTCTTTTTTTCTTGTACGATAATACAATTTATTAGGAAACATACAAATGTATTATAAATGATATAATTGGAATTGAACTGAATTTTTTGTAATGTATATCATTTATAGCGTTAACATTTTATTCTATTTATTCTGAAAAAGTGCATTATAATATTGATTATGCATTTGGAATGATTATTTTTTTTAAGTTTATATATATAGAATTATATATATATATAGATGTGATATAGTACAGTTGCAGTAATAGTTATTCAGTAATATTATCTTAAACTGAATAGTTATTTTAAACTGAAGAGAAAATGGCTACATCAAATTTTATAATCGATCATATTAAATACTTTTGTATACTTTTATTATATTATTAAATAATAATATTTTATACGTATTTTTATTAATTTATCAATTTCTTTATATAATTTGTAAATCTCTAACTAATTGAAATGACGTTGGCGACGTTGTACGAAGTTCATAATTATTTGTCAAGCCCGTTATCCACTTAACGTAGAAACTTCGACGCTTATTGGCCCGATGGGACACCGATGACGAAGTAGTGGAAGACCGGAAAGGAGTAGACAACAGCGTGGTGGAAGGCAAGGTAACTGAACAATAAAGTTAAGAAAGGGAAGGGCAAATGGAGGCGCTCATCGTATACTGATTAAAAATACTGCCTCGTATCTCTTGAGAATAGATCAGAAAAGCCTGAATATCTTGGGAGATGTGAAAGTTTGTAGCTGAAGGTAAATTCTCTAGGTGAAAATGGATAAAACTACTAAGATTATAAGTAGACTTATAGTCTAGCTAAGTTCCGTTGTTTTAAAGGTACTCAAATATCTCGGTATATAGCTATGTTTTTACATTTGAACAATAAAATATATAGCTATGTTATTTTATATAAAAGTGTTGGATATATATCTTGCTGAAACCTTTATTAATTTAAGTATTTGCAATTCAAATTACAGTTCTTCTTCTTCTTGTTCTGGCTAGTATTTAAATATGCAAGGGACTAATCTCTGTGTACGTTATGATGAAAAATTGCACGTGCATACAATTTTTATAACGCTTTGAGGTACGAGTTTCTTGTTGAGAATATATGATAATAAAAGGACCTCATAAAATAAAAAGGTGAGGTCGATTTTCCTCGGCCAGTGGTTTGCGCAAAAGCCGAAGAGGATCAAAGATGATAGAAGCTTAATGTAGAAGGAGAAGCCTCAAGAACGAAAAGGAACGCAGACTATAAAGCCAGATAAGTTAGCGACCAGAGCAGCGAGGAAAACGAAAGGTCGGAGGGCTGATGAAAAATACAAAAATTTTCTCTCTTGAAAGGGGATGACGGTGGATTCATGCTAGGAAAACGACGCCAGGACACTCGAGGCCAGAAGGCCCGCGAACGAGGGTAAGGTGTTTGTCAACGGTTGCCGGTAGTTAATTACTTTACATGAAAGGAACTTTCAGCCGTTTCGCCACTCGAGGCAACCTCAGTCCCCGCGTGCCGTCAACCCCTTCGCCTCCTCCCTTTCGCATCTCCTTCACAGACCTGAGTGCCACCCCTTTCCACCCCTCGCGTCCCTCATCTTCCTGTCACCTGTAAGAGTTTACGAGTATCTAATCCGGCAGACGGGCCGTACTTACTCTGTAAACGAGGTACCTCGCCTTTCTTGTAGCGACCTCGATAAAGAGAATGGAAGTATGCATAGGTTTCCATTCAAAAATACTGTAGTGCGTTACACTTCGTTTGATCTTGATTGCTATTGAAATAATCAGAGTAGCGAACCGACACACGACTTTTAATTTAGTTCAAGAATGTTTTAAAAGCACATTCACTATTTTTTTACTTGTTAGATCGTGTTAATTAAATTTTTTAATAGTGTGCAATTATTGACAAAATATTTTTTTTAATCACATTTTATATACTTTCTCTTCTTTATTGAATATTTAAAAATATGTATACACATACATGAAACTTTATTTTTATAATTTAACGATAAATATATTATCTCAATTTGAAAATGAATTTTTAATAAAAATTAAACTAAACATTTTTTATTAAATGCGTTTAATTAAATTACAACTCATGTTTATATTATACTCGTACAAAACATATTTTATCAAATGCCATATTCCTCTATTTTTTGTCGTGTAGCTTGAGTCATTCTGCAAAAGTCTTAATATCTTATGCGAAAAGCAAGACATGAAAAAATAATATACACATTTCTATTTTGAGACGTAAGTCGAAATATCTTTGACTCTAAAAGAAACTGAAGGGACGAAATAAAAAATGAAAGAACGAAAGAGACAAATTCTCGTATAAGCATTATGCTGATTGCACGCGCGATGAAACAACTCGCCTTATAAACTATTACTACACTTTCTTCGAAACCATCTGTCGCATATCGTCTTTAACGTTTTACCCTCTTGGATTTATATAAGCTGGTTGAAAGATAGGAGTGCAAAATTCACACGCAGACATACGATATATATGATAAAATGTACTGATTAATTGCAAATTATAGGATTTTATTTGTCTTACAAAATTCATAATTTTTATATTTTTTATTAATTACAATCATTAAGATGACAAGTTATCGTCACTATTCTTTTTTTTTTTAATTTTTTTACTCTGTCTTTTTTTCCATAAATTCTTGCATAACTCATTTGATAAGCATTATATATATAAAATAGTAACTATGCTGCCGCTTTATTATTTGCGATTTTACTTTCTCATTTTCATGTTACATTCATATAAATTTTTTTTCGTACACAATAAATTAAATGAAAACCATAAACTACATGAAACACTTTTATATTGTGTACGTTGTAATTGAAATTAGAATTAAGTCACAATTTATAATAAATTTTCTTTCTGTGATGTATATTCGGCAAGTTTGAGAATGTACATCAATGTACAATGCACATTTCGAATAGAGCGTTTTTGCAGTTTCTTATTTGCGTTCTCGTATAACAACACAGAAATAGTACAGCGCGATACATCATTCATGTACGGCCCGAATCTCATATCGGTTTCTGATCCTCCGGCTATGACGGCTTTTGAAGGGTCACTTCCCTCCCGCGCTTCATCTCTCGTGCCCTTAGCCAGCACCGCTGTGTTTATTGTTACGTCGCATTTATGCATGAACCCTCTCGCGATTCTATTGTCACGTACACATGACGAACTACGCTGGGCGGAAGGGAACGCTTCGTGCTTTCTGAGCGGAAGTCAGCGGTGGCGTGAATGGGAGGTGGGGTTATTGGGCCAAAGCGGAAATCGATGACACGGGTGTCTTCTCGGTAGCGCGCGGCCCTCCCGCCGACTCTTGAAAGCCAAATAACGTTTTTCTCGTGTTTTTAATTACACGCTCAATGCTCAAACGTTTCAGCAGATAATAATTCGTTCGCTTTTACTCGTTACTTGCGCTTTTAACCTTTCGAAGTTGATATAAAAATTTGTAATACAATTATTGATGCTGGATCTGTGAGACTCACTCAATAATCATGTTGACTAAAAGGCATTAATTAATTTGTATAGGAATCAAAATAACTTGTATAAAAAAGAATGAATAATTTATTTTAATAACAATCTTTTAAATATGCAAATGTGATAAAAAGAATATAATTGAGTGAAGAAAATAGATGTACAAATATCAGGTATAACATTCTGTCGATATATATATACATATATATAGAGTTGTTCAAACTTTTATGACTAAGTAGAAATTAGTCTCAAATCTTAAAAAATTATATAAATTCATCATTAGAAATTTGCTGCCAATCAGAAATTCAATCAACATTAATTATACGCAATGTTATTCCTTATATTCTTATATTATGAATAAACCCATCGTCAGCTCTGGAGGGATATAATTGAGTCTAATAAATCCACGTCAGTTCTGGAGGATCTAATGTTATGAAACTTCTTTATAAGAGATTGATCAATATGAAAAGAAAAATATGAAAAGAAAAATATAAAAAAGAATTAAGAGGATAAATCACTTTTATTTGTTATATTAATACTTTTATATTAGATAATTAACAGGAATTTATTATTAAGACTTTTTTGTATGAAATTTTATGAATTATCTTACTAGGATAAGTAATTAGAAATTATATCTAATCAATCAAATTGCGAGTCAGCAATATTTGATCGGCCGGAATAACTGGAGAAGTGACATTGGCCAATATCTATATTACATTTCAAGGCCATAATCTTCTCGTGGAGGATGAACCAAAATAGTGCAAGGTCGGAAATGCGAATGTTCGTTGGGAGGCTAAACGGGAGAGGAAGCTCTTGGTCGTGGTCGTTTCCGGCTGAAGTCTGATGCGTCTTGACTCGAATCCCGACGTTATCGCGACAATTGAATGGGTCGAACTCTCCTTGCTTTGGTGTTCTCGCTGCACGGCTACGATAAGCCTCAGAAACAGCCCTTAATGGTTTCCCTCGCGATTGCTGATATCTATATGTATATCCTCGATTCAAGCTTGTCGCGTCCTTGTCGCATCTCTCTTCCCGTTATATCATCAATGTTACCTTTTTTGCAGAAACACTCATCTAGTAGCTCGGCTGAAGAGCCATCGATGGTCCTCTTTGCGATGCGATTTTAGATCGTGCCACGTTATGAACATATTTTCAAATTGCATGATAGCAATTAAGAAAGCCTCAATATATTTTCTTGATGAAATCTCAGTTCTATATATGGATTTCTATTATCTCTTTTTATTTTGTTGAGTCATCTATATTAATCTATAACTTATTTAGATGTAATTGTAAAAATTGTTTTACATCGAACTAATTTCATTTACGCCTGTTTTGCTGCAACACTATTTACATAGTACACAAGAGAAATATCAATATTTGCAAATAGGACAGTTAGATTTTCTTATTCGTGACAGAAGTAATACAAAAATTTATAAATACAACAGATAAAAAAATAGAGTAAAAAAATGGGCAATTACATAATATACAAAACTGTTTTGTATATTACATAATAGATTAATAGATACAATCGAAATATATGCGTATATGATAATCACCAATTAATTCAGTTTAAATTAACTTTTTACTAATCTTTATATTATTTTTTTATACCCATCCCTATCCCTATATTTACATTTATTATCACTGCCTATATTTATTCCCCTAACACACACATCATTATATATATATATATATATATATATATATATATCGCATATTAATTATATTATATATATATATATATATCGCTCTTAATTATTCGTTTTTTACTCTATTTTTTATTTATTTTAATATTTCAAGAGCCCAATTTGAATTATTCGCTTTTGTTTATAAATATAGTTCTCATCAAAATCACTGTTTTAAAAGATCCTAATATTATCTTTATTCATTATCGTTTAATTATATTTCCATTAAAAAGTCATATTTATTGAATATAACTTTATTCAAACACGTTACACTGCGCTTATATCGCCATCCCATATTGCACGTGATCTGCACAATCGGATTAGAATTCGGTGCAGGAGACCTCGATCGGCAAACTAAACTGAGTTAAGCTCAGTATTAGAAGCCAAGCCTCGTTTATTAATTCAAACCGAAGTTAACCGCCTATGTTTCTCTCCTCGCGAACTCGAGGAAAACCGCTGGTGTGCGACGTTACACTAGGAAGGCTACTACATGTTACACCAAAGTTAATCCTTGCAAACACGATGCTACCATCAATATCGATAATGTATATATAATATATTCTCTGAAGATCTTAAGTTATTATCACGTCTCTTTGAGATCATTAATTAGGAAAAGAAAATTAGAAAATTAGAGAATTCATTGAATAAAAAGTTTTAATATGAGATTATTTTAACTGGAAAATTATTATACATAGTTATTAATTTTAATTTCAAGAAAAATATGTGGTATTAAAAAATTATGCACGATAAAGTATTCATTACTGCATAAAACGGTATGTATTTTTTCACATCCGCATATAAATTAAATATATTTAATAGATTTAATTAAATATTTTTCGAAAAGATATTATACCAATATTATTTTTTATTATATGAATAAAAATTCGTGTTTAAAATAAATTTAACAAAAGAAGAATTTTTATATAACATCAAATGTTTTTTTTTAATTTTTTTTTCTTATTACTTGAGCACGTTTGATAATTTTTATTTTTGAAATATTACATGATATATTTCATTTGCTCTTTATTTTTCTCTCCTGCAGAAATAGCTGTCAGAAAGTACTTTTTATAAATATTAGAATTTTCAATCGCAATTAGTTGCAATGGATGCAATTAATTTAATAAAAGTATATCCGGACAAAATCAATAATTTGAAAGAATATTTCAACGCGCGGTGCTGAAGAGAAATATTTTTGAAGTTAAAAGAATCTTTTTAGCAATGTTATTCAAGTATACGTAGTCGATGTATTGAGCAAACTTTGATACGCGCGTGATTCGCGTAGAATTCGCGTCTATTCGACTATGTTTTCATCGCGCGACATTTCTTTCCGTGGCATATGCCAGTGACACTAGTGAAAGAGTTTCCATTCGATCGCACACTTTCTAAACAAGATTCCACGAGATCATGCGCCTAGGGAATACTATCGTAGTCCGGAATCAACCTCGTTACCGGAACTTCCTCGGACGGCGTCCAGTGCCGGACGAAGGACTCACAAGAGTGCAGCCTTAACTCCGGTAGCAGATCGAGAGGAAAAGGGAACTAGATCAAGCCTGCAGGGGGTTAGTTTTCAGAGAAATAGTTCAAGGAGCGGAATGTACACCAGCGTAGCGTTTGCTAGCAGAAAGGGAGTTTGCATAGCGGAAGTGCCCTCGAATCGATTCATCGAAAACATCTAACACCCTCCTGGGTGCCTCCTCGACATCTCATGGGAGAATTTGTAGGGGCTCGAGAACTGTCTCCGCGAGATCGCGATGAAGGCGGGATAGGATGGGGTCGCCAGAATGCTAGACGCATCGCCAATAGAAAATACCGTACGATCATCCTCTCGCTCTTTCCCGGCTGCCTCTCTCGCTCTGTAGGCTGCACCTACCAACGCTTTCTACGAATAACACGCGGAGAAGAAGGAAATAGGAGAAATGAAATTGCTCTCTGTGCACCCGCAACCACCCGTTTCACTCCGTGATCTCGCTCGCCGAGAGGGAGGAGAGGTACGAGTATTGAATATTCAAAACTTTCTTTGCGGAAGAAACTTTCGTATCCTCCTCAGCTGTATGTGCCGGCAGGCAGAAGGGCTGGTATCTTCTACGATTTGTGGCTTGCTGCGGTAGTTTGGTGAAGCGATTTTCCTGCTGAGGATACCTCGATTTTTCAAAGCATCCGCAATCCACCGCGAGATAACACAACCAACGCTCCATTTGTGGAAGTGACATTACCCGGTTGGAAATAAGATATTAAAGTCCTCATCGTGTCTTTTCCTTGAAATGTTTTATATACTGTTTAAACCACAATATTTGTTCCTATTGTCGTTTGTTTTTATTAATAGATGGAGTATTATCATAATACTTTTTGTTCACAAATTATCATTCTACTTTACTGCATTTATACTTCTTATGTACAAAATTTAGCGAACACATAACGTTTCCTCAAACGCAGTTATCTGAAAGCTTCTGTGCATCAACGTCGAACTTTGATCAATTAAACGACGTCATCCGAAGCGACATTCAAGAGATTCTCTGTAATTAGAGCAACGTTAATTTCCAATCATAACTTTGCGCGTCTTTCATCGAAACTTTATGTCACCGTCGTCCAAGGAGAGCCGTGATATTTTTATAATACTTCGCAAATTATTTTCCGGGGCCATCCACCAGCTCTGGGCCGTTATTAGTTAATGGAAAAGGTGGACGCGAAAAAAGGAGGACTTTACTGTGCTGAAATGTGATTAAGTCTTTTTCACGCGGCACAAGAGAGATAATTCTCCCTCTCTCGTTTCTCTCCTGGCCCCTTCTCATTTCACTCCTCTCGCAATATTGACTTCTTCCATCTGCTCCAGGCGTAAGACTGATCTAATTATTGCACGAACAGGCTCGCCCAGGGATATTGAAAAGAAATAGCGCAGGAGTGAGCATTAAAGCGCGATAATGGCTGACCAAAAGACTAAATGACAAGCTGCCGGACATTGGCTGCAAGAATGAAGGGAACAGGGAATGTAGGATCAAACGAGATTAATTCGAGAAATATTATTGCAAAATATATATATATATATATATATCTTTCTTTTGAATTAACTCCTTCTCTTGAATTTAGCCCCTTAAGACGAGAATTTTTTAACAAAGAAAAACTTAAAGATCTTGTTTTCTAAGAATTTTCAGGATTGCTGAATTTGTAGAATTTAAATTTCAATATAATCTGATTCTGACGTGAAACTCGTGAAACGATCTTAAGAGGTTTTTGATATCGCTGAGTTTAAATTTAACCTGAAAATGTCGAATTTCAGAAAAGTAGTAATTTCCAATGAAGGAGGATCTAAGTCACTGGAGTCATAATCAGAGATTGGGAGTCAGTTTAAATCAATATATACCGTTTCCATAGTACTAATCAATTTTAAATAAAGCGAAACTAGAACTTGATGTTATTTCATAATTAAAAAATCTTTTAAACACTGAATTTTATGATAATCAGATTATTTTTTTAAATTTCTATTCGTCATGTTGAATTTACTATTTTTTATTTTTCTATTTTTTTCTATTTTTGACTTCAGATTCGAATAAAAAACCTATTAAATTATTTCGTAGATTATAAGTTTTATAAAATTTGAATGATCCGTTTACAATATAAAAGAAGGATTCAAAATGAAATCCCTTACAAAAAATTATACGAATAATTTTTTTATATATTTTATTTTAAAAAATTTATATGTTAGATGTGCATCTATATTTCACGGTTGAAATTATTTTTTCTACGAATAAACAAGCGACATATTTATATAACTGATGAATTTCTTTACGAATTTCTGACGAATTTATAAACCTTTCACCTGACGAAAGAAGTTTAAGACAAAAGTTTGCGTAATAGAAAACTTGATGTCATCTGGGAAAGTAAAAGTTGCATTTCTCGTGCGACAAGTATATCGCAAGACAATATTACGACGCATATCTGATATATACAACTCTCAATTGATTTGCTTTGCGAATTCGCGACGGAATCGATTAGCAAACAGTCGACGAGCATCGAATGTCGGTAAGCATATATGCAGGTAGTTCTGGTGATAATGTAATTTCAGCGCTGTAATAGTGCCACGGAATATATTCGGTCGTATGTATATGTCAGTAGAACGTCAAATGCGTCGTCCTTACATAGATACAGTTACTCGTATACCGTAGCATATGTACCATAATCAAATTGCACGCGTCTTGTAATAACGCAATGCAAATATTGCACAGACGGTTTTCGATTACGAATTAAAGTATCAATCGTAATATATGTCTCTACATAAATTACATGGTGAAAATTATTTCGTATCTCATGCTTTTGAGTACTTTGTACGTTTATGTTGAAGATAAATTTTCTTTCATGAACGCGTCCATAGGTCACTGTTACAACATGTCGTAAATTCACCACAATCGCGTTACATGTAATTCTAGGCACTCTAGGGTGCGACCATGCATGACATCAAACGATTTTCGAATATCGGGCGCGCAAGCGTTATTAGCCGCGGTTTCGACATCGAACGCGCATTCGGGCGAATAGTGCGGGCTAGCGCGATGTCGCTCGTGTTTCATACCTTCGTTACAGTCACGTTAATATCGGGAAAATCTTGTACCGAGCGGAAAACCGGCCCGAAGCGGCGCATAATTGCGCCGCTATATACTAATGACTTCATCGTTGCGTAATCACGCGTACCGGCAACGTCAGGCATTGCTACAGTCGCAACGCCTATGCAAGACATTGTGCAAAACGATGCCGCGAGCCAGACACTGCCTACGGATGATATTTGCTCGTATCCGGAGCGGTTCGTCACTTAGGAACATATTCCTTGCATCAAAGAGACGTCTGCACGATGCATTATGTTAACAAACGGATACACGTTTACACAGACAGGTATTCGCAGCAATCGGCACGCAATCGCGGAACGACCAAGGCTTTCGTCTCGCCGCCGCCCGAGGTATGTCTGTGTAATTACTCCGAGCGTGTAAGGACACCCCCGTGCTCTCTCGATGTGACTGCGATCTGCAAACTGCTTAATCAATTGTGTTCTGATCGTACGAAATGAATAATGTCGCGATATTACGAATGTTAGCTTTGCGCGATGAATGTTTTCCTTTATTATGCCGATACGCGAAGACGTGGAAGCACATTCTCTAGCTGCCGTTATATATAATGCTTATAATGGAGAGCAAATGGATTTATATTAATTGTTTAATATAATTTGATATTGCGTCAAACTAGTTTTCTCTGATTTTCAAGCATAGGAATTCTTTGTATTTTACGTATTTAAGAAATTCATTTATACATTGTTAAAAATAAAATGTTAATTTTAACTTGAATTAATTTTTGTACAAGAAATATTAATTTTAACATTTTTGCATATCTCAGAAAGTCTTCTATATGTCTTTAAATTAAAATTAATATCTTACTTTTAAGTGTATAAATGCTATTAAATTATAATATTCTATAATAATTCTATTTTCAAAATTAAAATGTGTAGGTTCAGATTATTTTAAGATATAAATAATAAATAATATCTCTTATTAATTCTCTGACAAATAATGTTTAAATTAATTTTAATTTTTATAATATTTTATAGACTTTTTTGTTCACGGTGCTTATTTGACAATTTTCTCGCAGTCTAAATTCTCTTTAAAGCTACAAACTACACGTATTTCAGAGATGCAGTGTCAAATTATCATTTCTTCCTTATCAATTTAGAATCATGATGAACACACTTATCTTGCTCTGAATACTCACGTTACATAGTGCTCGCACTCCCCGGCAGAAACGTCGAGATTATTTAAACTTAACCAGCATGCGGTAGTATGCATATAAGCAGTTGACTCGTAAATTGAGTAGATCGTGACTTCCGACGGCGAAATACGCTTGTCCGGATAAGCGTGCACCCTGGTTACGCGGAACCAACCAACCCCCGGCTCTCGTCTCCCGTCGTGCCTCCATCTATCTGTCGTGCCTTCGCCTCGGCAAGCTTCTTCCCGGGCTCTCACGAGGCAGCTGGGCGCGAAATACGATAAACTCTCTCGCGAATCCCCGCGAGTGACGGCGTCGAAAAATATTTACTCCCCGAACGCGCCCGTCGGGTATCCCACACCTCCTGCCGTAAGCCTTTGCCGTACCCGTCTGTGCCAACCTTCTTCGACTGCCTTGCCCAGCTTTCTCCCGAAAAGATTCCTATCCTTCTATCTTCCTCTTCGGTTCGGCAAGAACCCGTTTATTCGCGGGCCAAAGGTATTTACATAAATCAGCCATGCAATCTCTTTTTATATTTCGTCAAAGTATGGCGCGAGTATACACGACTGCTTATATGTACGTAAATATTCGTTTATGCAGCTCCTCAGCATCCACAGCCTTTTCCTTGTACGCACTGCTGGATACGTCCCGTAATGTCCCTAAAACGCACCAATGTGCCCGTGTATGCGGATTTTGCCGTCATTCTTGGCAAATAAGCGAGTCACTGAAATTTCTTTACTTTTTTTTATGAAAGCTCACCGCTTTAAAGATGAATATAAAAATATGTTTTATTGTTTATTCCTACTTGAGTTTTATATACGAGATATATTTTTGAAAGTCCTCTTGTATATAATGATCTGTTAAAACTACATGAAATAAATTCACGACATGAAATGAATTAAGCGTAACTGAAAGCAGTGGCATATTTTATCTTATATATTTGTACACCGTTGCGATGATAAATATGATGTTATATATTTCTATTACTAATTTTCTGCGAGACTAATTATTTTTATTGATATTAGCACGAGTTTATAAAATTTAAATTAGTAATGATCATATAAAGAGTAATATATGTTTTCTAAAAATCTAAATAAAATCTAAAAAAAATTTTTTAAATATACTTTAAACATTTTTTATTTAGATTTTTAAAAAGCATAACTTATATTTATAGGATCAGAGATAGATAAAAGATTTATTATTTGCGATAACCGTATCAAATAACCTCTCGCTAATATTAAATTATATATTGTATATTCGCGTAAATATCTCATACAGATTGCGGAAGAAACGAGAGGCTTACGGTTAATGAAATTGAGTTTGAGTGTGATAGGATGAATTCGGCTTTGATGTTGCTTCAGCTGGTCGTACTGTTACTGAATGAGGTTCCGAGTTGATGTTGGTTGAAATATTAATTAATCGATGAAAGACAAACGTAGACGCGGATGTCATCCGATTATTTTCAGTCTGGTTGACTGACGAGGGAAGAGTAGGTCGCTGTGAGATATGAAAGAAAATGATAGTGGTAGTACGCGGCAATTAATTAAACGAAATTCACAAGCAGTGTGAAAATGAAACGAATTGCTTTTGTATCTTTTTTTCAGCGCTTCAGGAAATTGAGCATACATCCTTCACTAACGATTAATTACTCTGAAATTTTTTATGCTAACAACTGATTTCATCGAAAATCTAAAATATTTTTTTTTAATGTTTATAAATTCTTTTATAAAATCCTTCGAATATATAAGTACTTTCGATTTATTCGTATGAATAATTTTAGAATTGCGGACTGAAATAATATGCATGAAGAATTATTTATTTCATTAACAGGAAAATTATGAAAAAATATTTTAAATATTATTTATATTTTAAGGAATAGTTTTAAGAAATAAGTCAATTCTGTGTCAAATCATTTATATTATAACTGATTAAATGTAAAGAATAAAATATTGGAAATAATTTTATTATATAACCCGTTAAATATTTCGTAGCAACAATATCGAACATATAGCTTGACCTCGATACTTTCGTGATATGTTGCATACTATTGTTTACAAAAAACAGCCGGCTTTGCCGCATGTGGAAAGTCGCCACCATTCGTACATTGACATTCGAATGAGCAAATAGTAGCGTGTTCAATTTTGTGTATCTTCACGTTAACACTCGAAACACGATCACAAGTATCACTAGGCATTAAGCGCTGTTCTCTAGAACGAAGAAATAAAAGAAGTACAATATTATTGCGATTAAATCATTCTTAAGGTTAACAATTCGAAAACGTATTAAAACTCTTTACTAAAACGCAATTTATTTGTTTAAATAAAAGTAATAAAAGATGGAAATTATTAATATTAATATTAATATTAATTATTATTAATATTAATTATAATAATTTGTTCAAAATTATTAATTATAATAATTTGTTGTTTTGTTACGACGTTTACAGACAATAATTTCTTTAATGATGTTTGAATTACACGAATATACTTCGCATGAAGTATTAAATTTTTCATTGACTATATGATTTAGTTACAATTGTTTCCGCATTAAAAGTGCATGAATATGAATAACGTACGAATCACAGACGAGATCGAGCAATGGATTGATATGAGCAATGGATTACGCTGCAATTTAACATTGTTTAATACCGGAAGTGCTACGCGATCGTAATTAATCGTATTTTCATGAGTATTAAGTTGTTAGTATCGATCGCTTATCAATAATTAATTTGAGATGGACAGAATAAAATATTTGACATTTATTTTATAATGTTAAATATGAATATGAAATATGAATAATTACTACCAGACATTTATTTTTTGATACAAAGACATTTATTTTTTGGAAAATAAAGATATTGCACGGTTTTTTTTTTACCAACAAAAATCCGTCTCTAAATACGATTTTGAATAGAAGTTTAAGATTCTAAAAGGCTTGGTAGATACTTTAATGACGAAGAAAGTTAATCTATTCATTGTCATTGATTGAACAGCATAAACAAATCACATTTGTTGTAAATTTCGAAAGTACCATACAAAATATCGTGTGATTGTAGTATGCATTTTCGTAAATGTCATGTTGAGGAAGTCTTACGAAGCTCACAATCTGGACAGTCTAAGAGAAGGAAATGCATCTGGCGAAGCAACATCAAAGTCAATAATTTATCATTCGTGTATTAATCTTATCACATTAATCATGTATTGTTTATTTGGATATTTTGAACAAGAATTAAAAGAAAAGAAATTTTATATATATATATATATATATAAAATCTTAAAAAAGATTTTAATTTAGAAAATAAAATCGTTTTGAAAATCTTATAAATTGTTATTATTAAATATTTATTCAAAGAAACAATAAAAATTCAATGTACAATTAAATTTTTTTAATACTTTTTTTAATAATTTGAATATTATACTTACGTGCTATATAATTAACGAAGGCATCATAGTTAATAGTGTTTGCGTTAGTTGATGAGATATATACTTGATACATTATACATAAAGCCCTTCATTAATCTTTACAGGATGGTAAAGCCATTATAGTGACGTTAAAACAGTGTCATATTTAAATCAAGAAATATAATGAAAAATAATAAATTATAACAAGTCTTATTCAGGAAAAACAGTAAAATTTAGAAAATAGACTTCCGTCCTTCAAGGGTTAATTGCGTGTCACGTGAATATAATGGTAAATCGAAATACAAGTAAGAATAAATGCGCGGATAGAAAAGAATAGAAGTAAGTAGAAAAACGGATTTATAAGAACGGATACAGGTAGAAGCATGATAAATATATAAGGATATAGGAACATAATTTGATACTTTAAATTAAATGATATATAATGATGGAAAACTTAATCAAATGTATGCAATAAGAAATCTAGCATATTTGAATAAAA
>Ga0157364_1001571_pt1 | contig 19699 bp, 3 predicted proteins | sample AttsexASBM2_FD_111476 | JGI IMG/M metagenome (GOLD analysis project Ga0157364, IMG submission 111476) | Fungus gardens microbial communities from leaf cutter ant in Ribeirão Preto, State of São Paulo, Brazil - Atta sexdens ASBM2 | ecosystem: Host-associated > Fungi > Mycelium > Unclassified ...
CATCAAGCTTCTCACTGGCAACACTAGATGATCTAGATTTTTCCTTTTGATCGTCGGCTGAACTCGGCGAAATTGATTGTTCTCCCTTTGCTTCTGGTATTTGCGAAGCTTTAATATCATCAAGCTTCTCACTGGATGATTTAGATTTGTCCTTTTGATCGACTGAACTTGGCGAAATTGATCGTTCTCCCTTTGCTTCTGGTATTTGCGAAACTTTAATATCATCAAGCTTCTCACTGGCAACACTAGATGATCTAGATTTATCCTTTTGATCGTCGACTGAACTCGAAATTGATTGTTCTTCTTTTGCTTCTGGTATTTGCGAAGCTTTAATATCATCAAGTCTCTCACTGGATGATTTAGATTTGTCCTTTTGATCATCGACTGAACTTGGCGAAATTGATCGTTCTCCCTTTGCTTCTGGTATTTGCGAAACTTTAATATCATCAAGCTTCTCACTGACAACACTAGATGATCTAGATTTATCCTTTTGATCGTCGGTTGAACTCGGCGAAATTAATTGTTCTCCCTTTGCTTCTGGTATTTGCGAAGCTTTAATATCATCAAGTCTCTCACTGGATGATTTAGATTTGTCCTTTTGATCATCGACTGAACTTGGCGAAATTGATCGTTCTCCCTTTGCTTCTGATATTTGCGAAACTTTAATATCATCAAGCCTCTCACTGGCAACACTAGATGATCTAGATTTGTCCTTTTGATCGTCGGCTGAACTCGGTGAAATTGATCGTTCTTCCTTTGCTTCTAATATTTGCGAAATTTTAATATCATCAAGCCTCTCACTGGCAACACTGGATGATCTAGACTTATCCTTTTGATCATCGACTAAACTCAGTGACTTTGAGACATCAAATGTTGATTTCGGTTCTGTCTTATCACTGATAATGCTTAATGATCTTGTCTTATCGACAAAATCCGAATCGTCGATTATGTCAGACGTTTTTAATCCGTCAACATCTATTTTCTCTATTGGCTGTTTATCATCTATCGGCTTATCAAAAACAATGCTTGGAGATACCGGTCTGTCATGTGATATAATATCGTCTGGCTTGACGTCCATTTTTCCGGAAACTGTTGAAGGTTTCTCCTCCATAGCTTTTTCGTGCGGTATTTTCACATCGATGAAATTCGGGGATTTATCACCCGCACTTTCATAATGTTCTTTAACACTACCCTTGTCATCCGATGTCTTCTCATCGGACTTATCGCTAGCAACGCTGGGAGATTTGCTTCGATCAACAGGTGGTTCTAATTTGTCAGAAACAGGCGATGTCGATTTTTCAAATAATTCCGCTTTCTCACTCGCAACACTTGATGATCTGGATTTATCGCCTGGTGGTTCCATCACATCTTTAAGATCTGGTTTTTCCTCTGTAACATTGGTCGCTTTCGAACCATCGACAGATTTCTTCTCATCAGACTTTTCACTTGTTATGCTTGGAGATTTGCTCCTATCAAGTTCTTCTTTCTTATCCAGAATTGGCGATTTTGCTTTTTCTATTGATTCTTTCTGATCAGACGTAATACTCGTGACACTAGGTGACTTGGATTTATCCAGCGACGATTGTTCTGTAATATCCGTTAGATCAGTACTGCTCGGCGATTTCGATCGATCATCGAGTCCCTTCGAATCAGTTGTAACACTCATTGAGGCACCTGATTTTGATTTTTCATCGGATAGTTCTATAACATCCTTTAAATCCGGTTTCTCTCCAGCAATACTCGGAGATTTAGAACGATCAAGCGATTCTTTTTGTTCTTCTGTAATACTAGAAGATCTCGATTTCTCTGCGGTGACATCCTTTAAATCCGGTTTCTCTCCAGCAATACTCGGAGATTTAGAATGATCAAGCGATTCCTTTTGTTCTCCTGTAATACTAAAAGATCTCGATTTCTCTGCAGTGACATCCTTCAAATCTGGTTTTTCTCTAATTACGCTTGGCGATTTTGACCGATCTGCAGGTTCTGCAACATCTTTTAAGTCTATTTTTTCTCCTGCAATACTCGGAGATTTGGAGCGATCAATTGGTTCTTTTTGCTCGCTCGTAACACTGATGACACTTGGAGATCTTGACTTTTCCACTGGTGTTTCTGTCATATCCTTCATATCAGGTTTTTCGCCGGTGATAGTGGGTGATTTTGAGCGATCTGGTTCTTTAGATTCGCTAATACCACTTGTTACACTCGGTGATTTGTCTAATAGAGGTTGCATTATATCTTTCAAATCCGATTTATCTTCTTCAAGTTTTGGAGATTTCAATACATCTTTTGATATTTCAGGTGATTTCACTACTGGAAACTGTTCCAGTTTGTCGTCTTTAACACTTGTGACACTAGGCGATCGGGTTCTCTCGAAATCTACTTTTTCTATAGAAACGCTTGGTGATCTAGAACGGTCACTTATTTTCTTGCTATCTGATTTATCACTAGCTACACTGGGAGATCTATCTTTATCATGCGATTCTTCAGTCTTATCAATAGCTTTAGGCGAATCTGACCTATCAAAAATAGGAGATTTTGGTTTCTCTAAATAACGTTCCGTCACATCTTGAAGATCTGGTTTATCCACAGCTATGCTCGGTGACTTGGAACGTTCGGCCTCTTTCTTCTCATCAGATTTATCGCTAATCGCGCTTGGAGATTCGTCAATTGGTCCCTTTTCATCGTAATGTTCACTCTCGAAAATAGGCAACTTTTCACTTACCGTTTCTTTTTCCATAATACTAGGCGATTTCAACTTATAATTTTCTTTCTCATCGACTTTATCACTTAAAATACTAGGGGATTTATCGAGAGATTTAATATCTTGTTCGGATTTTTCTAAAGATATTGGTAATTCTTTGTCTACGGCTGATTTAATTTCTTTAAGAGATTCAGGTAATTTTGTGATGTCTTTTTCAATAGCAACGTCTTCTTCGGAAACAGGTGCCTTTGCAAAATACATTTCAGATTTATCTGTAGGTGACTTCGAGAAAATTGTCTCAGCTGGTGAAATATCCTCTGAATAGAACGATTCAGGTGTCTTTGAAACACCAATCGTTTCTTTTTTCTTAGGTTCTGGAACCTTCTCGATTGGAAGTTTTGATTTTTCAGCTAATTCTATTGAAGATTTCTGCGTTGTTATATCAAGAGGTGAAGGAGATCGTGATTTTTCGATTTTTTCAATTGGAGAACTAGGTTTCTCGATTTTTTCTTCAGTTGGAGATTTCACTTTTTCAATTTTTTCTTCCTTAATCGGAGATTTTGATTCTACTTGTTCCTCTTTAAGCGACTTCGGTATATCTTTTTCGGCAATTTTATCTGATACCTTCAAGTCTTTTTCCATAAGAGATTTTGTAATATCTTCCAATTCCTCTGGTACCTTTGGCTTATGCAATTCTGATTTTTCCAAACTGTCTTCAAGATCCTGTGAATCACGAGGACCAGCAGGTGACTTTTCCAAGCTGTCTTCTGGAGTAATCTTATCCTTACCTTCTGGCGCAGATTTTTCAGAAATACTATCCTTTTCGGGAGTACTTATGTCCGAACGTGAGTCTTTATCTAAAAGTAATGAATCTTTATCTGGTGTAGATTTAGCAGATACATCCTTAAGAGAATCATCTGGAGTAACAGTTTTCGTAAAAGTTATGCTGCCGCTTGGACAGATCTCAATTTCCTCTCTGCCATCCTCACTACATGCTGTAACCAGCATTCTTTTGACAGTGCCATCGTCAAATGGTTTTGGTATATTTGCTGCTAATGTTTCTTGAGGGCTCTTCTCTCCCTTAATTATTGGAGTTTCTTTAATTTCTGTGGTCTCTAATGGTTTAGATTTCTTATCGTCTTCAAGTAATTCTATTTTTGGCTCTTGTGTGAAGCCTGTTGCATCTGCGAGCTTTGTTTCTGCCTTCACTTCTTTAGCAACTTTTTTAAGTTGCAATTCCTCGACTTCTTCTTTAATCGCAGGCTCAATTTCTTTCATTTCAAGTTTCTCGTCAATTATCTTTGGGCTTGATGTAATTGATTTAGAAATGTCTGATGCGTCAATTGATGGTCGCTTATCAGAGAAATCTTTGGGCGTTTCCTTACTTGAGTCTTCGATTGAAGGCTTTTCTGCTTTTTTAGAGATTGATGGCGTCAATGTTGTAGCAGTCTCTTTCTGAAGAATGTCATCTGTCTTTTCCTTAGCCTCGTCTAAATATTTCTCAGTAGTATCAACAATTTCTGATATTTCGGATATTTCCTGTTCTACAGGTTCTCGTTTCTCATCAATTGGTTTAATATCCTTTGCAATGTGAAGCTCTTCTATTCCTACCTTCCCTTTGGTTTCTTGCACGAATTTCTCGTCTGCTTCGATCACTTCACTTGTGGTATCTTCCACAGATTCTTCAATGTCTTCTTTTTCTTTCATCTCGCTCGCTTTCTCAGGAGATTGTACATCACGTACTTTATATTCCTGCTCGACAGCTTCAAAGTCATCAATCACGTCTTTCTCATGTTCCTTCGTAACTGAAGACGGAATCTGTGAAATCGCTTTCTTCTTTATATCAGCTGTATCAGAAATTCTTCTGGGTATACTAACAAATCCATCCACTTCTTTCTCGATGTCCTCCTCTTCGGATGTGACCAATAACTCCTCTTCAGCGCTCATTTCTTGCTCAAGCACATCTTCTTTCTTATCTTTTTTTAACTCAATTGGACTTTTCTTCTCTTCAATGCTGGGCATTTCTGCGACCGGTTTCTCAATCAGTATTTGCGACTCTGGAATCGCTTCCTCCTTAATAATATGCGATAATTCTTCATCAGTTACACTAAGTATTATATGTCTCGGTATTTTTTTGTTAATGATAATTTCTTCGATAATCTCAATAATGATTTTCTTAGGCACCTTCTTTTTACCACATATTTCTTCAAGTTTTTTGATATTAATGTTATCTCCCTTGGTAACATATTCGTTAATAATATATTCTTCAACTTCTGCTCTTTCTTGCGAAGTTATCGATTCCGTTTCTGGAATCTCTGGAATGGTAGGTGTCTCAGCGACTAATTTTTCTTTTTCGTCCTCGGGTGTCTTTTTAGAAATTACTAATAATTCTTTCTCCGTAACATCAAGTATCGTGTTCCTGGGAATCTTTTTTTTAATAATAATTTCTTCGATAATTTCAATAAGAATTTGCTTGGGCACTGTCTTTTGAATAGAAATGTCGTCGATTGTCGATGCGGTAATCTTTTTCCCTTTAGTAACGTACTCATTAATGATAAATTCCTCAATATAAGGCTTAAACACGCCTTCATCGGTTAGTTTTTCTTCTCCGGTTGGAGCATCAGAAACTTCAGCAGCGAATTCTTGTTTCGCAGGTATGTCTATTTTTTGCTCCTCTGTTATCTGCTCCTCTGCCGATTGTTCTGGCGATTCTTCCGGCGATTTCTCTTGAATTATTTCCGATAATACTTCTTCAGGAACGTTTAGTATCATATGCCTAGCAAGTTTTCTCTTAACAATGATCTCTTCAATAATTTCGATGATAATCTTTTTAGGCACAACTTTCTTAATAGAGATTTCTTGAACGATTTCTATGGTAATTCGTTTTCCTTTAACAATATATTCGTTAAGGATATATTCTTCGATCTCCATTCTCTTTTCAAGTGTGATAGATTCCTTCAGCCTCAGAATCTCTGAATCATCTATCACACTTTCTCTGAGAAGTCCCTTCTTCGTGATAATCTCTTCGATAATGTAAATCACGCGTTCTCTCGGGATGCGCTTCGTTACAGTGACATATTCAATCACTTCGATAGTAACCTTCTTCTTCTTCGTGATAACCAATTCTTCGATTATTTCTTCAATTGGCACTTCCTTGCTGAGAATTTGTTTGATATCCTCTGACAATTCACGATAACCAATTTCCAGTCCTTCATCATATATCTTGTCCGTGACAAATTTTGGCGAAGTTGGCGTAGAACCGGGAGTCACCATCACTATCTCCGCTTTTGCTGGCGAAATCTTTTGCTCGAAGACGATCATGGATTCTTCTATCTCGTCCTCCAGCTTCTTTTCGAAAGATGGCCGTTTTGCTACTTCCTTTACACATACGTCCTCGATACCAGCCTGCATCACATCTACCCGAGATGTATCATCGTCCGTCGGTTTTTTATGTTGATCGCAAATATCTTGATCGTCTTTTAATATCTCCTCACAAATTTTTTGCGCATCCCGTTTATCTTTCGCTATGTCCTTTATAGGCGATGTTACTATATCATCCTTTTCTTTCACCACTTTTACACAAGGTTCTTCTTTTACCTCGAGAACGCCAGATTTTTCGTATGGAAGTTTGTCGGGCTTTTCAAATTTCTCAAGTTCTTTATGAACCGGAAATACTTCAGTAATATCAACTTTCTTTGGCATCACAATATCTTCATGAACAAGTTTGAGTTCCTCTTCTTCTAATTTAGCAACTTTTTCTGGAGATATTTTTTCACTTGATATAGAAGGCTTTCTTTCCGTCAAAATTGGGGAGATTTCTTCTTTCGATGGTTTTCTCTCCATCGAAATCGGTGAAATCTCTTCTTTTTTAGGAGCTTGCTCGAATAATGCTTTGTCGGAAAGAAAATCGTCTTCTCTGAGTACCTCAGCGACTTTCTTCACAATTTCTATGACATCCTTGGGTTTATCTTCGAGCTCGATACCGGCAGTGCCAGCAAGGACTTCTCCGACATCCCTAACAGCTTCTTTCATATCTCTATATGGACCCTCTATTTCCTCTTCATATTCCTCTTCGAATTCTTCATCTTTTGGTATAGCAAACTTGACTTTCTCCGGTTCTTTTATGTCAGGTAAATGGCTCTCGATATGTGGCTTTATTTCTTCCAATTTCTCAGCCACCCCTTCCAAAGTATCCTTTACTATATCTTTCAGGGCGGATGGCGTTTCATGTATCTCAATTATTTCTTCTTTAATTTTATCTTCCAAAGATTCCAATGAATCTCTTAAACTATCTTTCACAGTTTTGAATTTTTTCGAAGCTTCTTCCAAAAGTGCCTTTACCTCTTCTACATCTTCTCCGATATCTTCTTCCTTCAAAAGTTCAATCTCCTTCGCAATTTCCTTGTCTTCAATTAGTTTTGTTGGTGAAACGCCTGGTGATACATCTTTTGTAAGAAATGATTCCTCGATTTTGGCTTCTATTTTTTTAATTTCATCTAACTTATCAGTAAGAAGCTTTTCTTCGATATCCGGCACACTCTTCCTCTGTACGTCCAGTATCTCTTCCTGTATAAATGCCGCAGTTTCCTTGATGGCAGCTACTTTTACGTCAACAGTCGTAGGTTTCGCCTCTTCAAATGTCTCGGGTTTGTCAACAGGCTTGCCAATTTTAGGGAATACCTTCTCCATATCAACCTCTTCTAAGACCGTTTTCTCTTGTACTTTTGGTTCTTTTGGAGAACTTGATTTTGAAGATTTTTCATCGGAATCCTTTTCAGAATCCTTCTTTTTCTTAGTCAATTTATCGATACCTTTTTCAAATTTATCCGCCACCTTGCCAAAGAAACTAAAAACACTCTTCTGCTCTTTTGCGGGCGGAATAGGCGATTCTTTATCTTCTTGCGCAGTTGGTGATAGTTTCTCTTCTTTTCCCTTCTCGAAATCTTCCATTCGATAGAGCTTAGGATCGACTTCTTCATGAACCGGAAGATCAGCGACCTCGTCTGGTGTTTTAACAATATCTCTTTGCAAATTCGGCATCGCCTGGCGAACATCAAATACTTTGACTTCCGGCTTGGCCGCCGCGATAATAGTTTCCGGAATGACTTCTTTTTTCAGCTTTACAGAAGCATCCTTCTCTTTTACTTCTTCAATAACATGTTTTTCATCAATATCCTCTTTTATTTCATCCAATGGTATTCGCTCATCTTCTGGTAAAGTCGGAGCAGTTGTGGTGGCCCCCGATTCTATTGTCGAGATTCGTTCCTGAGACTCTTCCATCTTTTCGAGAATATTCTCTTTCTGATCGACATCCGGCTTTATGTCTGTATCGGTTGTTTTTTTCTCCGATGAATCTAATTTGTCCGGACTTAAACTGGATGGTTCTTTCGTGATGTCCTCGCTGTCTTTTTTACCGGAATCGTCCTTCTCTTCGGCTTTCTGTACGATTTCGGCTGCGGATGCTATTATCTCTTTTACTTCTTCCTGTAATTGTTCCTTATGTTCCGAAGATAATTCAGCGATTTCTTTCTCTCCTTTATCCAAAATCTTTTCTACTTTTTTTTCCGGACTGTCATCTTTTTCCTTCTCCTCAGGTTCCTCCTTCTCGCCCTTTTCCTTCATTGCTTCCACGTCTTTTAATACTTTTGCCTTTTCTGATTGAGCTTCATCGAGAACGTGCTTTTGTTCGCCTTCGCCGCTCTGAGCAGAATCTTCGGTGTAAACCTCTTCTTTCTCCACAATAAGATATTCGTCTTCTTCAGTCAATTCCTGACTTTCTTTTCTAGAACCTTCCTTCTTAGGTATATCTTCAATCTCGGCGGTAACATCCTCTTCTGTAATATCCTCCTCTTTCTTGTCAGTGGCTTCAGCCGTGATTTCATCATCACCTTCAAAACGATCGTCCTTTCGAATTTCTTCGATTCTTTCCGCCTTTTGTAAAACAGCTTCAATTTCTTCCACTACCTCTCGCTCTTCTTTGAGATCTGCCAATACCTTACTTTCTATTGAATCTAATGATATATCTTCAGATTGTTCAATTAAGCTCTTATCAATCGGTTTTATAACTTCTGGTTCTATGCCAGATGGAGTGGAGACCGTGGAAGAATCGGTAGTGCCTTTGTCGCCCTTTACTTTACGAATAACACCATCTTTGTCTGATTTTACAGAAGCGGTCGGAGTACTGCGAGTAGATTTCGCCGGACTACCCGGCATACGGGCTTTATTGGGACTAACCGGTTTCGCACGACGACTGATCGGCTTCCTGTCCATTGGTTTAGGTTTTGCGGTCACCTTGACAACTGGCGCTGCAGAATCCTTCACGGCAGATTTCTCGACTTCAGATTTCTTCTGTTCCACCACTTTCCTGTTATTAGCTTCCTTAGCACTCTTAGCTGGAAGACTTGGAGCAACCTTGACCGCCGATTTCACTTTCGGTATAGCTTTCGATATCTCTGTCTTTGTTGCAGCACCATTCAGAGTCTTCTTCGGAGTAGTCGGGGAAGATTTCACAGCGTCTCTTTTCTCTGCACCAGAAGGTTTGGCTTTTTTCTCAATCAACTTCGGCTTTGGAGTTACTTCGCTTTTCTTCAACTCAACTTTCACCTTGCTTTCTTTTGGTTCTTTCTTTTTTGGTTCGGGCTTGGGCTTCGGTTCCTTAGGTTCCTTAAGTTCCTTAGATTCTTTAGATTCTTTAGGTTCCTTGATTTTTTCAGGTTCCAGTTTAATTAAATCAGTCTTTTTCACATCTTCTTCTCGTTTTTCGGCCTTTTCTACTTTAATTGATTCCTTCTTGGGTTCTTTTTTCACTTCTTTTAGTTCTTTTTCAATTTTCTTACTCTCTTTTGTCTCAGTCTCGATCTTCTTATTTTCCACAACTTTCTTCGTCTTCATTTCAGTTTTAGGTTTATTAGCAGGTATAATCGGCGTCGATTGAGGGATACTCTTGGATACAGTCTCGTCTGCGGCCTTGATGGACTTTGGCTCCGATGGTTCTCTCTTCTCTTTCTTTGTCTCCAAAATTTTCTTGGGTTCCTTCTCGATAAGACTAAGTTTTTGCTTGGTTGGCTTATCTCTGAGTGTCGCTAAAGATACTGACGGTGACAGAGTCTTCGCTGAACATACTGGATGCTTTAAAAAGTCCAGATGTTTTAATCGTTCGAAACCTTCGAAGATCTTGTGTTGCGGCGTACTGCCGGGAAAGAGAATCCGCGTGATGTTATCCTCGGGATTGGCCGGCTGCCAAACTAGAAGCGCGCATATCGACACGAGATTCTGTATCGGGAATGTGAGATTGTTCGAATCTTTTTTATGAGAACCTGCAAACAGCTTCGAATCTGACGTGTGCCACTTCGCCAAGAATTCGCGCACTTCGCGACTGTCCTTGCTCGGACTGAGCACGTACATATCCAGCGTGCCATGGCCCACTTTATGATAGAGGTTGATCGGATCGGGATCTCTGTAGCAAGGATGAGCGCGAAGATTAATGTGTCGAAGATTCACCACCATCTCTTGACCAATGTCAGTGAGGTTGAAAATGAGCGGATCAATATCCTTATCTCCGTCGGGTGAATTTGATTGTCTTCTTTCCTACATTATGTATATTTTTAATGAGAAAATATACTGATTTAGCGATTATCACGAAGAATTTTAATTATTATTATAATTATAAAATATACTGAATTTTCTTTAAAAAAAAAAAATGAATTAAAAACAATGACTACTTACGACTAAGTTACAGAAGAAATGGCCGATCTGAGGATAGACGTGCATCTCCTTCTTCTTGCGAAGAACGCTAAACATGCCACCGATGTTACTATTATTTATCCTAGTGACTAGAACAGCATCCAATCGATCGAGATGCCTGGTGAAATCCCAAAAACATGCTTTCCTAGCAAAGCCGCCGTCGACGAGCATGTTGAAGCCGTTTATACCGAAAAGTGCGGCGTCACCTTGCCCACCGGGGAAGACGTATAAGGTTGGATGGCTAAATCTAATGTTTCCAACGACGTCGGACGGTTCCATGAGCTGGTCCAGTGTTTGCGACACGAGGTACTGTCCGATGTAATTCGTAAAACTCATGATAGCCGGCACGCCGGCTGTGAGAACATCGTCGGGGTTTACTCTGACTCTGCAAGATCTGTTAATAAAAAGGACTTGAAATATTTAAGAAAGATGTATGTTATTCAATATATTATTTATGTTTTTAATTTTTATTTTTTATTTTTTGTGTGCAATATCCTATTTTTGTTATGCATGAAACAGCTTCTATTATGTGACATAAATTAGAATCGATCATGTAGAAAAATGTGCAAGAGAGATATATACCTGCAACAAGTCTCTTTCGACAATCGACTTGTCGTCCAATCGCCGACACCCGCGCAATGTATATCTACGGTAACGCTATTCTCGTAGGCACGAAGGACTCTTTGCACCTCATGTTCGCTGAATGCATCCAGAAAGTCTGCGAGACTGAAGGTTCCATCCTGAATAACAAGAATTGTTTGTCGTTTTGTAATAAGATTATTCTCTGCTAATATTTCGCATAATTATTAATTAATGTTTCATTTTTGGCAAATAACAATCGAATATATTCATATGAAGTGTATATACCTGCAATATCCAGGAACCATTACCACCGAATGTGTATCCAGCGTGTATGATGTGCCGATGTTTCGTGAAGCTTGCGAGAAGATTGCGAATACACTGTAATAATGTATTCGTCTGTGGGTGAATGAGAACTTCCGTTACGAGATTCTCGGTGGCATATTGGATCAATCTTTCGCCTGAAAATGAATTTCATTAATAACTTATGTGACAATAATTAATAATTTCTACGACATAATAATAATTAATTATGTATAATATAACATAAAACGAATCAAATCAACATGTTTGTGACAATAAATTACCATTTCTGGCTTCTTCGCCTTCGGGGGCTTGCGCTACTAAGGCCAATAATTCCTTCTCCAGATCTACGTGACAACTGTCCTTGTCCCATGATAGAAAACCTGCAACAATCGAAGAAAAAAACGGTGATTGCTAAATATAGCTGAACTTTTGAACGGAATCTTCTTACTCTATACATATTAAGCAGATACTGATGTCGGAAAACTTATGGAATGAAATCTGCATATAAATCACTGTTCGTCTTCAAGATTGAGTGTAACGTTGTAGGTATTTCGATGATATGCTGTCTCATGAACTTGACTTTTCAAGGCTCTGATATTTTGAATGGAAACTAGGTTGTTCTCGTTTTAGATCATCACTGTGTATGCGCGATTATGTTGAACTAGAGAAATCAGCTCACCAAAATTTGTAAGCGATTATCTATCTTGAAAATATATGAACAACAGAGAAAATAATCAAGAAATTATGAATGTTATTCAACTTTATAATTTTTCTAAAAAAGCCTTTTTAATTGAGAAAAAGAGAGAGAGAGAGATTAAGAGAGATGTTTTAAATATTGCTTAAATTTTTAAACATGGCCGAGTATAAGATATTTAGGTGAATGGAATAGTAGGTCATAACTGCGTATAAATGTGTAAGACTGCAGTGGTTTGGCTTCATAGAATAGGGATAGTTCAGCCATCGTGAGTGATGTAAGGTTAAGGTTAAGATGTTAGAGACTGTCAAGACCAGTTATAGATTGATTGATGAGAAAAGTAAATTAAGTATTACATTATAACACATTTTTCTCTGATGTTTTATCAACAAACGTGTAGATTGAAACGGATATAAATAATAATATGTCTTCATTTATATTTGTGCTGCTTTACAATTACAATTGTAATTGATAAGTAACACGTTACGTTTAAAATTAAAAAATACTGTTTGTATAAAAATTAATGAATTATTTTTATTCAAGGCAGCTTAGAAATACAAAAATTTATGTTATAAGATATAATTAATATCTGGTAAGAAATTGAATAATTATTTATAATGTATTATTATAATGTATATATTATATTATTTATTATTAATAAATTAAAATACTTAATGTTTCATTTAAAATTTTAGAATAATTATATTTTTACGAATATGAAACATTAATTACACAACACAAATTACGTTAATATAAGAAAAGAAAGAGAAAGTGTATCTCAAAACTTAATGGAATAATTAGGATGAATGAATCAGCAGCTGCAGTTTGTCATAAGGGTTGCTTGGGGCGGTCGTTTTATGACGTCACCAACACCGCACCCCGTCACGTGGTTCCTCACCAGCTGGCAATCGATCGTCGCACATCCTGTACCCACCCTCTATTGCCAACTTTAACGCAGAGATACTCCACTTTTGCTATCATACAAAAAATTTCCGACGCTGTCAGTCATTTTCTCGTCAAGATAAAAAATTTTTAAATAATTATAATGAAAATAATAAGAAAAAAAATAAGAATATCAAAAAAAAAGAAATTATTCTTAATATGACTGATATATTATTATTGTGCTTTATAAATATATTGAATGTATCAAATATATGTTTATTCATTAAATTATAAGATATTGATAGCACGCAACATCTTATATCTCTAGAATTAATTCTGTAAATCGATAATTTCTGTAAATCGATTTTATCACTCAATATTTCACAATCCAAGTACAAGGCTTTTCTTAGATTCACTTTCACAAGCGAAAATATTTAAAAAATTTCACCTGAAATCTTATATGAAATTAAAGGATTGAATGATACAGCATAATGGAACGTAACTCGTTGCCAAGGGAGTTCGGATTCGCTCTCGCGTAATTCTATACTAGCGTGTACACAGACAAGTCTAGTTCGAGACGTTGCTTGGCAACGTCGTAGTATCAATCAATGCCGAGGATAGAGAGGAGCTGGAAAATTAACGAAAAAGAAGAAAAAAGGAGAGAAAACGCGCGAGCAGAAGGCGTTAGTCGGTGCAACGAATTCCGCGCGGTTTCCTCCCTGCCTCCAATTTTATCCCGCAATAAGTAAATACGTGTTGCATACTTTCCAGTAAACGTGGACGCTATTATTAGGAGTTCAACTGACGAAATATATATCACATTTTCGCGAAATTACATTCGAAATAGCGAATACGCGGAATATGAATTATGCGAACACACACAGATACACATTGCCAATACAAACCGAACTTATTAATTAATCAATCAATTACATTCCAAAACTTTCTGTGTAATTTCGGCTGTATTATAATTTTTGAACAGTTAAATCTTCAATCGATTAAGTAGATTAATGTTAACAAAAAAAATGGTATATGCAATAAATTGAAAGGATCGCAAGTCCATTATATCGAGTCTTATCTGACATCAAAAAGTCACATTGTTAGAGCAGAACATATATCAAGCTCAACGTGTCAAACTGATCGGAAGCCCCAAAGCTGATACGAGAGAAGCCGTTTCTTAACGCTCATAACTGAGTGCCGTTACTTAATTCTCACTGACCCCTACAGGTTTTGACTGCAATATCAATATCAGAAGCATCGCAATCGAGTCCGAAAATTTGCATAGAACAAATCTTCTTGAAACGTTTAGACATGTCAGACTCGATTTTTTTCAAGATCAAGATATAAAATGTATTGGTCAAGACTCAAAAACAATTTTTTAAATGCAGATTTCGTGCTGTGAGCACGCAAATAAGTTTTGCATTTATTAGAAGAAATAAATTTATCAAAATTGAGATTTTTATTCATCGTGACGCAACTTTGTGAATTTTTTTTGATCTGAATTTTTTGATCTATTTAATATTGATGGAGACGGATTAAAACTTAAATCACATCTTCACCTGACACATGCTTCATATTTTATTTACATTTGTAATTCTTGCTTTGGAAATAATATTCTTGCGAGAAGCAAATGTGAATCTCTTTTTTTCTGTTTATTTACTAGAATGAATCTTCTAATTCCTAATTGGTATCAACATGTGACATATTACCTTACCGCGTTGGCTGCTAATTTAGTACTTTAACGATGACTATTTAATGAACTCGATTGTTCGAAATGAAATAATGTTAATCTATCGATAACTACCATGTCTAGTCATGGTAATCATTCAATCAATTAACAGAATCAAAATACTATTAATTAAACCGCGAGATGAGAACATCAGCAATGCGAATGGATCGTTCAATGATTCTTCAAGTACTAATTAGTAAAAATAGAATGAAAAACAAATCAAATAAATCAATTCTCGAGCATTCCGGGTTTTAGAAATTCTTTTTCAATTTTCGAGACTTGTTTTTCAAGCTCTAAATATTCACAGAGCGTTCACTTTTGTAAATTTATTTTATAAACGGCAACAAATCGAAGATAAATATAGTTTACAATTGCAATTAAAGGCAGCCTGATCGTTAATTGAAACAGATGTTTTAATTAAATTGCCCACGGGTTTCATCCGCGAATTTCCATTCGACAGAATAAGCCATCGCGTAATTAAAGAAACCGCACGGAATTTGAAGCTCTGAGTCAAGTAAATCGTGCATTAAAAAAAGCAAAAACATTTACGAGTTTCGATAAGTAAAATGGAAAAACGTTGCGACATTAAAGTGTGGCTCCAATGATATCTGCCATCGAGTGGACGAAAAATGGCGCTGGATAATCCGTCAGCGATTTATCTCGCGAATACTGAAGGGCGCGTTCGTTCTACCGAAAATCCCCGGCTTTAATCCCATAGTACGATATTTTGTCATCGTATCACACGAATACGTGTGAGCGTACATACACGCAGCACATATTTTCATGGAACAAACCGCGGACGTCGATGTATCTAGCGTATTCCACGATTTCCTACTTTAGAGCGTGACGTTCTGACACGCCACTTGTATCATACACACAATGGGGATGTATCTAAATAGGCGATCGTCGTGTGAAAAGTGTAGGAGGACTATTCACGATCAACCGTGGTAATATATACGGCGCACGTCGCAATATATTACATTTACAAAAAGGGGAAAAAATCCAAGGCCAGCTTTATCTAACAAGATTTTCTCTTCGTACCGCTAACTCGATCGTCCTCCCTGACCTATAATATTTCTGCTCCGAGCGATGTTTTTCTCCTTTCTAATTGGCGTCGCAAAAATAAAAATGTCTCGAATGAACGTGATTAGATGTAATTCAATGTATCGTCGCTCGAGAAATGTTCATACATAAACTCACCTTCATAAACTCACAAAGTATGTAGAAGAAATATTTGACACTCGATGTCCCTATGGATTAGCAACTTAAGCTAAGTATAGACAAAACTGCGTTTCCTCGCGGTAGCGGCTCTCGCCTCGCGCATCCCTTAAAGCACTCGCGTTTCTCGATTTGCACTTTTCTTTTTTTTTCTTGGACCGACGACGGATGCCGCGAATGCTGGGTTTGTCCCGACTATGTTTAGAAATGGTTTCTCGTTGTCCTGCTCGCAATGCGCCTACATGTGTGTAATGAGTACACGTGCGACATAAAGTATCGCTTTAACAGCCGACAAAAGAGATCATTACGCATGTAACCGTACATTATATCAATCGATTCAAATTTCTCTTCTAAAATGTAATAACATTTTTTTTTTTTTTTTAATAAAATACATCTAAATTTTTATTGTAAAGATTTTAGATAAGGAAAAGAAGCTATAGACCAATAGCAAAAGTAATTTTAATGGAACATCGCGCATTTATTATAAATATAAACATGCGCCAATGTTCCAATATCTTGAAAATATCGATTAAACTGAAATATAAGCGGACGTAAAGAGCCTTTGTAATGTAAGAGGGTCAAAAAGTTTTCTAGGCAAATCGCTGACATCGTTCTCGATTAATCTCTCAGGAAGAAATGTCAAAGAGGAGGTCGATAATGACCCATTATTTCGATTTGAGTTTCGATAGAGATAATTCATACGCATTTTATTATACAGATATTACATGCTCAATTTCAGAAATGAATAATTATTTTGGAAATGATAAAGATGAAAATAACAAATTTTTCTTCCCGATAATTTTATTTTTATATATACAGAGTAAATTTTGTTCGGATTTAATACGATAGAATAATACGATACAATTGTGTAGTACATGTCGATTTTATCTAGTAAGTATATGTAAGTTTGTGTACTATAAGGGCCTTTGATCGAGTATGAAGTTTGACAGGCCGAAAGTAGATCCGGGAGGAGGAGGATAAGGAGAAGAGAGGAAAATAGTAACGGATATTCAGAAATGCAGTGCACGACCTCGGCAGAGGGAGCATAGAGATCGACCTAGCTCACACACTCGTTGCTATTTATATTTCCAAGACAAGGGCGAAGACCTGGATCAAGGATTGAGAGTAGAAGTGACAGAGGTGTTTTTTTTGCTCTGAAAGGTCGTCATAAAAGAGGAGATGTAATGGAGGAGACATCTTATCGAAAGAGACTATATTTGGTCGGAATTATAAAGTACATGAAATTTTTAAATTGACAATATCTCACTTTTGTAACACTCTTTCTTCTATTTTCTTCATTTTATTCGATCTTTTTTCTTGTTAAACATTCTCATATTATGAAAGCAAGTTAGGAATACAAATTACATTAATTTATGACATTTTCTCGCGATATTCTATGCTCGAACGTGGAGCAGATAAGTACAAAACAGTTAGAATTGAATAATAAACCAGCTAAATGTAGCAGAAATATGCATGGAATATGAAAAATCGCGGTATTCTCCATCTCGGCCAATATTTTACACAATATCGTGCACACGTGATATGTGAAATATTTAAAAATCATGCTTGATAACTTGGAGAGAAAAACATATTTTCATTCTGTTGACCTTTTGTATCATTGTAACTCCACTGGTAAACATTTTCTATTAAACATTTCGAATAAAATTTTAATTAACAACACAATCATGCGAGAGAGACAAAACAAAAGATAAATAAAAAAATAATATCGAAATCACACACACACACACACACGCACACGCACACACACACACACACACACACACACACACACACACACATTTGTATATCAAGTGTCAAATAAAATAATAATATTCACGCGATGAAACATCTACTTGTGGGACGCAAATTTGTCGCACCTGGACAATTCGAAATGCGTTGCATTTAATAACTTTAAATTATAGAGATTGCGTCGCATTTGCGACGTGACCGATTTATTCTGCGTTACATTATTCAGCAGAAATTGCCGTCCATCGGGATAAATGATTGAGGCGCAAATGCGCTGGTTCGCCAATTCAACCGACCCATAAACCAAACTGATAAAGCATGTACTTTGCGTCGACGATTTAATGCGCACGCCGATTATATCGCATTGCCAGCACCGGTCACCACTTCTTCGCCGGCCGACGTGTCTTCGAAATTGAATGCGATGACTCACGGGCGGGGTCAAAGCACGTGGATTTTCATAATTGCATCGAACAGAAATGGTGTGACAAGCAGGCAAGTTCGCTTGTCTAGACACGCATGACAGGATGTGTATCGCTATGCAGAGAGAGAGAGAGAGAGAGAGAGAGAGAGAGAGAGAGAGAGAGACTCGCCCACCGCTTGGATTATGCGTCTCTCATTGCGGAACTCGCTTGCGATGCCACTCCGTTTCCCTCTCCTTTCGCAGTCTACCTTTCAAATCCTACTTAGCAGCAGGCTTCTCGCGAGACGCACGAAAAATCCCGGTTCTGCCAGAATGATTAATGAAGGAAGCGGAAGAGAGCGAGACGCGTTGGCGTTGGCATTTTCCTCCAATAAATGTGACGGAGAACGCGGGGATCATGTGCATTTATGATGACAGGAACGGCCGGAAACATGTCTGTACTGAGCGAACACCAGAACGCAATGTCATTCTACGAATAGAACCTCCCTTCGGTCGTTCCGCGTGAGTTTTAAAACTTTGTCATTTTTCGAAGAATGTTTTAGATCAAATACCATAAGTCCAGATAAGAATCGAATTTCTACATTGGAAACATTCTCACGAGTTGGAGAATCCAATGAATTTGTCGGATCAGTCTGAACTACAGACAACCAAAATGGAGATATTTTGGTGTAGAACGAGTATACTTCCCCGCCATGATATCGCCTTCAGATTTGTTCGCTGATGTATGCCGAGTTCATTTCACGCGAAGTCAACACTGTCGGAGAGCCAGGGTGGCAACGGAGGCGGAGAGATGAATGTGCGATGAACCGTGATTCCCAGGTAACGTGACCCGTTTGTAGTTCAAGCGTATCTGAATTGCTTTGGCTTCACGAGGTCTGCACTTGTCCACACTTAGGGCACAACCACGTTGCACATCGCTTATGTACGCACGTACGCACTGCTGCTCGCGATTAAACTTTACGCAAGCGATCAGGAATTAAAGCTCTAATAATACGTAATTTTGTTAAGTTCAATGTTTCACTGTACAAAAAATATATTTATTCCAGGAATAACTGATTTTTGTTACAAAACTCTCTGATCATCTGATGATCACCCTTTTATATTCTAATTAAAATCTATTATTATATAAGATATTGTATGTTATTAATTAAAATTTTTTAATTTATTACTATTTAAGAATTATGGACAGGGATTTAATTAATTTTCTGAAAAAAAAAAGCAAATAGAAAATAGAAACCAAACAAATTTTAAATAAGTATGTTAAGTAGCTTATTATGGCAGTAATTTTTAACAATTTCAATTAATATAAACTGTTTCAAAGATTTTAATTAATATAACATTTTCGTATTATGGATTTCGATATTTGCATATTTAAAAGTTCATAAAGAATATTCTCTAATTTTTCGGAATTTCAGTCTAAACTCTTAAGAATAAAAATTGAACTAGTCTTGGAAAAAAGTAGCTCAATTTTCAATCTTTAAAAATGAGATTTTCTTCAGTGAGATTCACTCTAAAAGTTTTATAGAGATAGTTATTATAAAATACATAGTTATTATAAAAAATGAATATTAAATAATATTCATACAAACAATATTCTATCACAAATCACATTTTTTTGTCACTGAAGTGTAAAAATATCTCAGATGATTGTTTTCATAATCAGAATATATATACATTTAA
>Ga0157364_1001572_pt1 | contig 19698 bp, 24 predicted proteins | sample AttsexASBM2_FD_111476 | JGI IMG/M metagenome (GOLD analysis project Ga0157364, IMG submission 111476) | Fungus gardens microbial communities from leaf cutter ant in Ribeirão Preto, State of São Paulo, Brazil - Atta sexdens ASBM2 | ecosystem: Host-associated > Fungi > Mycelium > Unclassified ...
ATATATATATAATTATATATATATATATATATATATATATATATATATATATATATATATATATATATATATATTGCTAATAACATAGTAAGCAACTAATAATAACGTAACATTATTAATATATAGGCTTTCTACAATAAACCATTACTTAAACTTTAAATTTTAAACCGTAAAAAAATTAACTAATCGTAGTCGATTATTCTCCTCCTATTTACAATTGTGATTGGTCGATTTCTTACAGCTCGTGACTTAAGCTGTTAGGTAATGGCCTATTGTAGAAAATCTAGTTCTAATATGTTATAATTTTACACTGAACAATATAAATGTAATATAACACATGCTGTATGTAACAATTATGTTCTCAAGTGTGAAATTCTAATATTAATGTTATGTTATTGTAGAATTAATTAGCGTTTACTTAGAAATTGTATTACTATAAGGGTAAGAAGATATTCAATGCACAAGATGATTCTAACTCAAATTTTCAAGATATTCAAGAATTTGGATAATATTCAAAACGATCGAATTCATTATACAACATTGAATTGTTTGAGAATTTTCTCAATGCCCGATTATTATAAATAGATCCGCGATACTCTACACATCGATCATCGCGTAAGAAACATCCATCATGTACCGTAGAACGTACATATCGAGAAAGATGATCGTGGGAAGATGCTAGCCGGCAATAAAATAATGTCGGTATATTTTGCAGCAATCTAAGAGGAAGGATTATGAAAATGAGGCGCAACAAACGCCGGGGACAGTGTTCATTTAATGATGGCGGAAGGTGTCGTTGCGATGAAAATTAATGGAAATTAACGGGGCATCTCAATTATATGCGCCTCGCGAAAACGGCACGTCGAGTCTCTCGCAAGATGACGTAATAACGATGTTTTATGTGTTTTCTATTAATATACAATGCGATCGAAGCGAACAAATTGACAGATATGTAATTAATGAGTTAATATATCCTAAGCGGAATCATAAAAGCTCGTAACTTATTCTCGTAAAACTTGTAAGAACTTACGACTGATACTGTAATTCTATGTACCGTAATAAGATGTACGATCATTCGTAAATATCTACTTTATATTTTTCGTAAATATTAGCAAGAAGTTACCTGCAAAGATATTGCATAAAGTTTTTTTATAAGCTCTTGTAAATTTTTACAAGTTTTACGAGAATACTTTACAAATTTTATGAGTTTGCTTAGAATATTGATTCGCAAGTTAGAGTTTTATATATATATGCGCGTGGAGAAATTAATTTTTGTCAGACATTTATACATATCTACTCTCAAAATTACTAATATTAATATTAATAATTTAATATTAATTTTGATAATGCATACTAAAAGCTGCTATACATGAAATTAATAAAGTTAAATGTAAAAGCATATAAATATATTAAATAATTAAATATCCAATAATGTATCGTCACATTTAACAGAATATACATATATTATTTCATTAAATATTAACAAAGCTGATTATATTATTCCATCTGAGATACTTATATAAAACAGTTTTTTCAGGTAGCTAACGTGATCATGTTGACGTTTACTGTTTATGTAATGTCACCTCATTGCTTGAGTTTAATGCATACTAATTCAGTGTAATGTGAGTGACCGAAATTACTATTAATTTAATTTAAACTCAGCATCGCATTGGTCTGCCGATTTTAAAATGCGTGCATTAAAACTTTTAGAGTGAAATGTCATTCTAAAAAATGAAATATCACTCTTAATAAAGATCCCGGTAAAAAATTTTTCATGCATGAATGTGTATAAATATGTATAAACATACATAAATATTTATAAACATCTATAATTATATATGAAATATGTCTATATATATCCCTCTTTCTTTTGTAAAATTACTTTTTAATTTAATAAAAATTATAATAGTAATGTGAAAACATGAAAATTAATTAAAAGGATAATTTTCACTATTTGTTTTAGAAAAGTTTGAAGAAAGGTAAAAAAATTACTATAAAATTATGCACAATTGTGAGCAATTTTTTTATGTTTTTTCCTAAATTTGTTTTTTTCTGAAACGAATAATGCGAAAATTATCCCTTTAATTATTTTTTCACATTACTGTTATTATTTCTATGACACTAAAAAGTAATTTTACAAGAACAAAGAAAGAACGTTGTATGGACATATTTCATATATATGATTATACATTTATAAATATTTATGTATCTTTATACATATTTATACATAGTCATGCATGAAAAACTTTTTTCCGAGGATTTTGAAATTTGAGGCACTCCTTTTCACAACTAGCTCAATTTTCTCTCTTTAAAGTGAGATTCCACTTCAAAGAATTTAAAAAATAGTGAAATATATAAATGGCAACTGCTTTTAATCCCGCGTGAAGTGTAAAAGCTTCGTCCCTTCTTTCTTTCTTTTTTTTTTTTTACCAAGTTGTAGAGTTGCGTCAATACTGCGATGATGCATAATAGAAAATCGTCAGAGACCGCAATTTTTTTTTTTCTTCATCGACCTCCGCTACGCGAGCTCCCATTCTTTCAAAATGGTACGATCGCGTGCGCGAGGTCGCGAAGAAGAGAGCGTAGGTAGAGCACAACGCTCCCGTTTCTGCACAATCTCCTTCATATATCGCTTTTCAATATCGGGATACTTCCGCGATGCGCCATCGAAACTTGGTTCAAAGCTCTACAATCGAGTCCGTTTGAATTACAACTGGCTTGCACACTAATTGGACGAACCGACCCAAAGAACGGAGAGTGCCTTCCATTTAGTAACACAAATCGACACAGGTATTGTTCTGTGTTTGTTACTCTTAGAATGCAAAGAAAAATATAACGACATTTGTGTCGACTTAATTGTGTCATTATAAATGGAAGGCATCCCAAGAGAAAGTGAAAATGACTCTATTTTGATGACACAAAAATCAAACTAACTGATTTTTTGTTTACACAAATTTTACTATTTATTGCCGTTAGAAGAATAAAAATAATTTTGATTTTTTGTTAACTTTTGTTGGAAATAAAAACTATTCGCCAAAACGTTCGTTTGAAAAGCGAAAATATCAAATAATTTTGAACAAATATGTGCCATAATGTTTTTCTTTATAGAAAAAAAATCTGCATCCAAGGAATACCATCAATCGGAGGCTGTATGAAGGCCGAAGCCTCTTTTGACGCGATCGATAAGATCTAGAGAACGTTGAAATCTTTGGGATTAATTGCGGAGAGAACCCTACGTATATATGTCTGTTCAATCCTTCGAATTATCCTCCCGATGCCTCTCGATCGGCGAACGCGTGCATGGAATTCGATACACTTCGAGATTCACGTACGTGAATCCTATGTAGTTCCGACAGAGATTTCTCGCGAAGATGAATCTCATCTCTGGCATAATACGAGCAGCAAGGTAGATTAAATGTACGAATTGCGTGCCAAGGGATAGGATCATCTACTAAAATAATATCAGCAACTGCATGTATAAGATCTCACTCTTCCTTGAAGAGTGATGCTCCAGATGGAAATTATATATAATTATATCGGAAGGACGTCATCTAAAAATGACAGGTAAAGTCATGATGATATCGTGATGATATTATTATGATTCTGCAGTGTTCTACACATCGAGAAATAATTTACTGAAGTACCTAAAAATTTAGATACAGATCTGAAAATAATTTGGATCAAAATTATTATGTAGGAAATTCAAGCACAATGAGCAATGTTACAAAAAGCTTTAACATTCTAGCAATCAGCTTCAGAATCCTACATGTGTAATTATAATATTTTGATGATTTGACTAAATTATTTTTAGATCTACATTTAGCTAAATTTTCAGATATTTTCAGAGTAAAAGCATTCTTTCCCAGGATTCCAGCTAGCTTAATAAGATTTTTCTCTTTCTCCTCTCTTTTTCTTTTTTTGAGTATCTTGCACAGAAGGAATAATTTTGCTGAAATATCTAAAAATTTAGATATAGATCTGAAAATAATTTTATTGGACCATCAAAAATATATAGAAAACTCAAGCATGATGAGCAATGTTGCAAAAAGTTTCAACATTCTAGCAATTACCAGCATCCTACAATATATGTACCTAATTATTATAGATAATCTAACAAAATTATTTTCAGATCTGTATCTATAAGCTAAATTTTTTAATACTTCAGCAAAAAAGTCTTCCGTTCTTATACCTGAGTACCTAAGTGTTTTGATACGGAATCATTATATCCTATTATCAAGCTTGTAGCTCTTTATTTTTTTGTCTCGACCGTACCTCTGCATCCGCGCACTTACTGAATACATCTATTAAACTCGAGAATTGGAACATACGAATTATCACGTTTCCTCCTATTTCCTCTTTGTGTGCACCGCTCTCACGTAACGTCGAAGCGTAATGATTTTGCAGCTACGATTTCTCAATATGGATCCGAAGTTCGGTCGCTTCATCTCCCTGGGAATCTAGACAAGCGCGTATCGCTATCTTTCTCTCCATTACGAGGCGAGCGGGAATTCTGCAGGATGCCTATTGGAATACTATCATCGTTTCGTCTACAGACTACGATGAAGCGTGAGTACGGTGACCCAGAGGTGGATCGTTAACCGGCGAGTTACGTGTCGATCGGTAATACCTTGACGATTTCAAATACTTCAATTTATGCGCGCAGTTCTATTTTATAGAACTGTTTTAGCATAGAATCGTGTTAGGATCGCGCAATTATATCATATGCGTAATATTCTCGTGCGATTGCGAGCTTCGATCTCGCGGATTAGTTCTTTTACAACTCGTCTTACGTAACTATCGAATCTTCGGCTAACTGATTCCGAACCGGATCTGATTCTCAGTCATATATAATTCCCGAATATTCATCTTCTGATAGTCTAAATAAAAAGGTGCGCAATTTCTTGATGAGATAATAGCTCTCATTAATAACTGTTGCTGTAACTGGCGAGAAAGATAAACTTTCCGTCATACGTGGGCACGTTTAGAACCCACGTTCCGCGCAGGAGATCATCCCGGGTTGTCCGCAAGGCACCCGCAATACTTATTAGCAACACCCAGTTCCCAAGCGCACACATGAATACTATGTACAATCCTTGTATCAGTCGATGCGCTTCGGTGATGCTGTCAACGTATGATTGTGCAACGAGCCCGTCGCAATGGCGACGGTGATGACGACTCCGCGGGTATAATTCCTGCATTGAAAGAGCCGATATAATTACAAGGGAGAAACGCGCGGCGAGTGCATACCAGCAGCGTCATCGGCTCAGCTTTTCCACGCTTTCCCATCGCTTTCCTCCTTAGGATGTGCACTGAGGAATACTTCCTTGATGAAAAAATTTCGCTGAAATTATTCCATGTTTTCGAACATTTCAGCGAAATTGCTGAAAATTTACTGAAATTTCACTAAAAGTGAATTTTTTAGCTTACATACTGAAAAATCATTGACACTAAACTGAAATTACTTTGAAATTTCTCTGAAATTTTGTTGAAATTTCCATATAGCACAAAATTTGCAGCAATACCGCTGCAAAATCTCTGTAATATTGCTGCAACTTTTGTGCAACTTTATGCTGTAGGGGATTTTTCTCTGAAATTTTTCTGAAATATTACTGCGAAATGTTCCAAAACATGGAATAATTTCAGCGAAATTTTTCTACAGGATTTCATTTAATTCATTTAATAATAAGAAATTTTGAGAGATTTAATGATCATGTAATATATACTTTACTCAAATATTAAGTTGTTTTAAATAGCGCTCTTTAATCTACATGATATATCATTTATATAGTTTGCTTTACTTTTACAGCTCATTGCCTCAACCCTATCGCTTCGCTTTCATGCCAATCCCATTGGTCGACCTTCAGATCCATTCGGAGATGCCTGTCGATCTGTATCAACCTGGCATTATGCAATCACCCCTCATCTTAGCTCGATGAGATTCATCTCGACGCCCGATGGATGCCTCCTCCGCCACTGCCACCCCCTCCGATGGTCCTCCCACCGTGCGTGTCTTCATCCAGCACTCTATCTCTTCTTTTCTCTTTTTCTCCTCTCGGCGTCTCTAGTCAACGAGGATTCGTTGGCGAATCTTCAAGGAACGCATCACCGGATTACATCCAGCCGTGGTGCCATCCCCGATTGCTTGGTGAAGGGTGGGAGGAAGACGATCCTCGCGCGGAACCAGTATATAAGCATGCTGAATCCAACCTGAATATGTGCAGATCAATTATCATAGTCAGTTTGGCGATACACAATTTCAACAGTGTGATTCAATAATATCTATTATCGATCGACGACGCGCAACCAACGAGATGAGATCGGTACGCGTCGCGCAAAATGGAAATCTCTTTAATTCGATTGTTGAAATTTGAAATGAGTCTCGGGTCTTCTAGTCGACCTAGTTAATTGCGACAATTAATTGAAAAATAGAATCTATTAATTGCACACGAAATTTTAAGGATGATTCAACCAGCAGTACTGTACGATTTCCGTTTACCGTGTAGAATATTGTGTGTTTGAAAAAATATGAAATCTATAAATATCTGTGTTTTTGTTCGATTGCTTATTTTGTACTATTTTATTTCTTTATATTGTACAATTTTTTTTATTTCTTTCGGCTTATTTCAACAGCTCTCCATAGCATTGCTGGCCATTGGTATGTGCTATGCCGCAAGATTAGACACCAATTATCTTCCGCCCAGTAGTGCCGGAAGTGCAGGTGGACCAGGATTGATTCATCCTCCATCAGGACACGGTGGAAGTGGACCTATTAAACTTAGTGGCCCGGGTGGTTCAGGTGGTCCAAGTAGTTTTGGTGGTCCAAGTAGTTTTGGTGGTCCAAGTGGTTATGGTGGTTCTAGTGGTCCTAGTGGTCATGGTGGGCCGGGCGGATTTGGTCCTGGGAGTGGTGGCGGCGCTTATGCAGGTGGTAAGTTTGAACAAAAGTATAATTACTGAATAAGAGAAGAAAGTAATTATTTTGTCTTATATGCTATTCTTCATAGTTATTTATTTATTTACTTGTATCTACCTGAATTTCAAGTTTCCATTACGATATTACATGAAGTTTAAGTTAAGATCTTTTTTTTAGAAATATTACGATTTTCCTTGAAAATAGTTAATTTTTTTTAAATACAGCTTAGATATGTGACTTTTAATATTTTATTTCGTATATTAGGCAGCGGACTAGGTAGTGGCCATGGTGGCGGCCATGGTGGCCAACAAATACCCATTATTTCTTATACTAGTGAGAACACTGGTGATGGAAACTATCAATATAGTTATGAAACTGGAAATGGTATTACCGTGCAAGAAACAGGTCATCGGCAAGGTACGAGATTGCGTTTTCGTATCCGATTAAATTTATTGTTTCATTACTGAAGTGGCTGTATATCAGTCTTGAACGAGCGATAGTTAAACAATGCTTGCTTCTCATGGAAATCATGGAAGCATCGTGTTGCAACGCGATGTAGTCGATAATAATGAGGACATTGCGTCAAAACAAGTGCGTGCGATGTTGCAGGAGAATCCGAATCGGTGAGCGGATCCTTTTCTTATACTGGTTCCGATGGTATGCAATATTCGATCACGTATACGGCGGACGAATATGGTTTTCACCCTCAAGGCGCTCACTTGCCGACACCACCTCCGATTCCACCGGAAATTCAACGAGGTGTTGAATTAGCGCTCGCCGCCGAAGCTAGGGGAGAGAATCAGGATGGTGGTAGTGGTGGTGGAGGATATTCGCACGGAGGATACAGTGGATATCCCAGCGGAGGTTACAGGATTTCAATTAAATATAAACAAATATAAACTTTTATAATATTAATGTCTTAAGCATGACCTACTGTTTATCAAATTATATCTCTTTTTATTAGGAGGTGGCCATAGCGGTCATGGAAGCAGTACCTATCAGGGACCAAGCTCATACCAGACAAGTTCAAGCAGTGGCTACCAATATTAGACAACAGATTGGCGAGGATCATTTATGCGCATACCGCATACAGGCATGCCATTTTCCGTTTATCTATTTCATGTACATATCGATATATTCATGCAATTTTTTTATTTATATAAAGTGATATGATATACTTATTTATACCCACTCTCTAATTTTTCTTTTCTTAAAGTTGCTTTTGTGTAGCAGCAATCCCTATTATTAAAGCACCTTATACATATACATGACACCATGCAATTGAGAAACTAAACAACTGCGATATATTGTGCATTATTCTTTATATGCGCTTATTTTACACACACACACACACACACACACACACACACACACACACACACACACACACACACACACACTTGCGCGCACGTATGTGTGTGTATAAAATAATTATATATTTTGAGATGTATATTATAAATGAATAATGAATAAAGTGAATAAATAAACGGTGTATTAACACTGTGAAATATATATTGTGTATGTAAATCGTTTTACATATATATATATATATATAATAAAATATTAATAAATTAATATTGTAATCTAAATTCCTAATATTTTTGTTATTTATAAAAAAAATTCTATTTACATACGTATCATTGTAATAGTTATTTATTACTAATTTAAAAAAGTTGTAGTAACGATTAATTCAATGTGACATTAATATTAAATTAGATATAATGTGTACTAATATAAGTATTACAATTTTGTTAAAATAAGATTATAATATAGTCAAACTAACAACATATATAATTTAGAATGAAAATGATAATTTTAAATCATTTTCTGTCTATTTAGTACCTACATCTTAAATATATTTCTACGTATGCAAGATATAATAAAATATCCATTTTATACTGTTTCTGGATGACTAGTAGCACGAGTTGGAGATATATTAGACTCAATTATTTCAGCTCCTCTTGCAAACTGAATAAAAAGTTGTTCTAAAGTTGCAGATAGAACAGCGTAATCTTCGATGCAACTATATGTTTGCTTTAGATTCTTCATTGTATCATACATTTTTTCCCACATTGTATTATAATCAGTTACATGATAGGCAAGAAAACCCTGCAAAAATGAATAGAAATTAATAGTAAGATAAAAGAATAAAAAATTAAAGCAATCAATTGTCTTTTAAGCGAAGCACTCATTACCAAATTTTCATCTCTAATGTCGCATGTTAAAGTAGATTCAATAATTTTCTTTATATTATTAACATCTTCGTCCGTTCGGCTTGGATTCAATTGTATATAAATATCGTAACCCGCTCCAAATCGCTGCTTCAATTCTTGACTTGCACCAATGCAAACTAATTCACCCTTCACCATAATGACTAGTCGATTACAAAGTGCTTCACACTCTTCCATACTGTTGAACAATATTATAATTTTAATTATAATATTCCGTTCAACAAAATGAATTATATTAAAATTTAAATTCAAATATTTTATTCCAAATTTTTGAACTCTGATACCTGTGAGACGTAAGTATAATAGCCTGTCCTGCTGCCTGACATGATTGTAAAGTATTCCAAAGTGATCTTCTAGCTGCAGGATCGACGCCAGTTGTGGGCTCATCCAAAAGAACAAGAGTAGGATTACCAATGAGAGCTATCGCGATGTTTAAGCGTCTCTTATTACCTCCGCTGTAAGTACCACTTGGCTGCTTCATACAAGCAGTTAAATCTGAAATAACATATTATTTATATTTATTACACGTTTTTTTTACATGTATTTTTTTTTAAATTCTCCATCTATTATCGCAGTTCACTTACTCAGTCTATTAATCCATTTATTAACTTCCAACTCTATGTTGGCCTTTGGTATACCACGAAGACGAGCAAATAATCGTAAATGATCAAAAGCATTTAAGGAAGGTATTAAAGCATCAGTTTGTGGACAGTATCCCATTTCAGAAAGATACTACAACAAAAAATAATTCTCTAATATTATAAACGATACAACATTAAAGAAATTAAATTACTGTATAAGTTATTACCTTTGTCCTCTGTGAATGGATTTCTGCTTGTTTTAAGTACATTATGCCACTATTAGACATTTCTTCTCCAGTTAGCATCCTAAAAGTTGTACTCTTTCCGGCGCCATTTACACCGAGCAATCCAAAACATTCCCGTGGTTTCACTCGAAAACTGATTTCTTTTACGGCCATTAACTTTCTATAGTATTTACTTAATTCATACACCAAGAAAAGACTGTTATCATCATTTATCGGATTTTGTAATGATTCTAAATTAGTAGTCTCTGTAGCACTTAATTTTAATTCTTCTTTCGTATTTACACCTGTATATAAAGTCATATATACATATTTTATATAAATTATAACATTCATAAATTAAATTCAATATTACAAAAACAATAGACAATTAAGAGTTAGTACACAATTATTATTAATATATATATTACAATTCTTTTTTATTCTTCATTTGTACATATATTTCCGACGTTTCAGTTGCTTTTTTCAACCATCTTCATAGTGTAATATTAGGCTTAATAATACAAAATTTAAATGCAATTGTTCTGAATGTAGGCACAATTAGTCAACCCAGAGTAATTCTTCATTTGATCACGTGAACGACTCTTCTTAAGTCAAGATTTGTAAGATCTAAATACAGAATCCCATTCTATATTAACAAAATTGCTTTCTATATTCATTCCATTAAAAAAATTCACCGGTTGTACTAATAACTTGCTCCATCCTGTTACACACAACTAAGAATACAAATTATATAAAATTTGTCGATTAGACGTGTGTCTTCATCCGTTTCTACGTCCGTGTTTACATAACGTTTAAAATTATAAATTAATATATAGGTCAATATAACATTAAAATAAAATAAATACAAAAATAAAGTCAGTTTGACATACATACCAATAATCTTATGAACAAAATATATAACATCTTTTTAAAAAACATAATGCTAATTATTAACTGATCAAGAATTGATATGCATGGTGAAAAAATTCGGTATCCGTTTGTAAATTGAGCACATTCGTTTGCAATTTTATATTATCATTTCAGATACTAATCTCTTCCCAAGATATTTCTCTCTATTTCTCATTTTGACATTCTCCCAATCTATCGCATGATTATGCTGCAACCCATGTTCAGTTATGACAGATTTAATGCCAAAAAAAGTGTTATAATGAATACTGTAGTTAGAGCAATACTTCTTTCACATCTTAGATATCATTATAAAAATCTTTCTTTTATAATTGACATTTTTTTGAATAATGATTATCCTTAAAATTTATTTTTGACGCAATAAACGAAAGAGTAAAAAACCTATTAACCAAGTTGATAAGATAAGAGAAGATAATAACTCTGAAGATATTAATAAAACAATGATTCACTATTCCTTACATTTCCAATACTTCTGAAAAATTTATTAATATAGTTAAAGATTCAGATTTAAACTTAGCCTTTTTTGGCCTCAATAAATTGGGAAGCATGATCAAAGCTCAGAAAGATGTTCTTCCATTAAGAGTAATAAAAATGTTGTATAAAGTACCGTGCAAAGATTGTGATGCAACTTATGTTGGACTAAAAGGAAATTAAACACAAGAAATTTAACAAACATAAAAGCCAATTACGCAAGAACAATGGCATAAATCTGTCATAGCTGAACATGGATTGCAGCATAATCATGCAATAGATTGGGAGAATGTCAAAGTGATAGATAGAGAGAGATATCTTGGGAACAGATTAGTATCTGAAATGATACATATAAAATTGCAAATGAATGAGCTCAATTTACAAACGGATACCGAATTTTTTCATCATCGGTACACATCAATTCTTGATCAGTTTAATAATTAGAATGTTTTTTAAAAAGATGTTATATATTTTGTTCATAATATTATTGGTATGTTTGTCAAACTGACTTTATTTTTGTATTTATTTTATTTTAACTCAATATTATATTGATATACACATTAGTTTATAATTTTAAATGTTACGTAGACACGGACGAAGACACATTGTCTAATCGATAAATTTTATAATTTGTATTCTTAATTGTGCGTAACAGGATGGAGGTGCAAGTTATTAATACAATCGGTGAATTTTTTAAATGGAATAAATAGAAAGCAATTTTGTTAATATAGAATAGGATTTTGTATTTAGATCTTACAAATCTTGACTTGTTAAGAAGAGCCATTCATATAATCAAATGGAGAATTACTCTAGATTGATTAATTGCGTGAGAATTACATTCAGAACAATTGCATTTAAATTTTGGATTATTAAGCCTTCATGTTACCATGAAGAAAGCAATTAAAACATCGGAAATATAAGTACAGATGAAGAATAAAGAAGAATTGTAATGTAAATACATTAATAATAACTGTGTACTCTTAGTTGCCTATTGTTTTTGTAATATTGTTTTTAATATTGAGAACTCGATTAATTTATACTGATATAAATTAAATTATCTGTGAATCTATAATTTTTATATCTCATTTCTTAGAAGATATTAAAAATTATCTTACTTTGGTTGTTGATTTTATTAATTTCTACCGCTACAGCAAGTTTCTCTTTTTTCACTTGATCATCCATTGTATTTTGCTCCTTTCTCAGTTTTGTACCAATCATCTTTGTGAGTAATTTCAACAATAACTTTTCTTCCAAGATGATTAATAAAGCAAAATACAAAATTGGTGTTATAGCTAGATATACTATACTTTCTTCAAAATTCATATCATCTTCAAAATTTTTGAAGTAAGATAGTTGATTTTTGCACACTCCATCTTTGCAATCCAAACCTAAAAAAAATTATAATGAAATAAATCATAAATTTTATCATTAATAGCAATACATAAAACATAAAATTATAATATTTTAAGTGAATATTACACAATCTTACCACAACAAGGATCCTTTGCAAGACAAACTACACCGTGAAGTATATTTGGTAGACGACGACATCTTGCATTCTGTACTGCTATGTTGAAAAAAGATAGTTGACCATGAAACAAACTTACGTACGGAATCAGACGGAAGATTCTCTTTTGTAGAATGTGTAGCGGATTAAGCCAATCAAAATTGCCTAGTACTTGATGTAGAACATATTGTATTATAACTGAAATAAAATTTAAAATCGAGTTTATTTCTTTTTAGTAGACTTTTTATAGTAATGTTTTTGCATTTTTAATAGAACAATTAGTTTCATACTTAATATACCTGTTGAAATTTTTAATATCTTATACTACAGCAAACTTACCAAGGCTAATAGGTGCAACACCCAAAATAGTTATTATAGTACTTCTTGATTTATTCATAAAACTGAATAAATATACAAGAAATAAAACGTTAATACCAAATAATTCCAGAGTCAATATCAAGTATACTGTAAAAAAAGCAAATAAATATACAAAGAGATAAAATATATATTATATTAATTAATATTGGACACAATTTAGAATAAGAACTTACGTATCTCTACTTTATAATATAGACGAATATCAAGAATAACATCCATGATGTAGAATGCTAAAGTAATTAGCAATACACCTATTGTAAATATCAGAAAATCGATAGCGAACATTGTACTCCAGTATGATAGAGAAGTGACACCAGTCATACGCTGGAGTTGCTTAATTTTCGTCGCTGTTTCTTGCAAAGGATGCATTACGAAAAGTGACATAGTGGGAAAGAAAAACATACAGAATAGCAAAACACGCGACATCGAGTCTGCTTCGGGCAATTGTATTTGAGATGAAAATATCGTATTCGGTAATTGTTGTCTAGACGCAATAATCGAATATTCATCGCCAACTAAAGCTTTAATGAGCGAATTACTTAAAAGATTTACTGTTAACGGCACGCTGTGAAGTGCTATGCCGGAATAAAAACCGTTAGCCCATATGTTATTTTCAGTGTCATTAAATTCAGCAGATACGATAAGATTGTTTCGGTATTCCACAAGATTCTTCATAGAAGAATTCAGAAGAGCTAAAAGAAATAATATATAAAAACTATTATTCAGACAAATGTATTATCATGCTTAATATAAAATTACATAATAATACACTTACCACTTGTAACATTTATATCTGACGCTACACGTTCTGCTTCGCCGCCCACATTCTGAACGATATTTCTATATTTCTGAGCAATTGGTTCGTTGTTTGATGAATATAAAGCTTTGGGATATCTGTACATATCAAGTTTTAATGGAACAATATCCGTGGAATCGGTTGGTAAACTATAACTCAAGGCCATTAGAAACACCGAAAAAATGGGAAGAATTAGCTGAAAATATTAATGACATGTTAATAAAAGAAAAACATTTCAAAATATTAAAAAATATAAAGAATATCATTGAAGATGTATCTGATCTTTGTATTAATGAAGCATATATCAAGGAGAGAAATACATACAATCGTCAGCAAGACAGTTAAATTCTTTCTTATGTATGTAAATTTCTTGCAAAATAGTGCTGATATTGTTTGCATGCATAGTTCAGTGCCTGTAACTTTCTGTAATGGTGCTGTAAATAATTCATTAAGATGTTTTCCACTATCTTCACTTCTCACAATCCTATAACCAATAATAAAGTAAGAAAATAATAATAAAATAACAATATAAAACCTATTTTGACGAACATACTTTAAAAATACTTGTTCCAAAGTAATCAGTGACACGCTTATTCCAGTAACGCCTAATTTTTTCTTTTCGCTTTCTACTTTGTCCAGTGATTGTGGCAAAGACTCAGTATATGGAACATTTAAAACGATCTTTTCACTATCAACACTAAGCTGTTGGGCTCTTGAGTCAAATTTACTTATGACTTTTTCGGGAATACACCAAGACTTTGTCGACAATGTAACTTCAATATGTCCATGACCTAAAACAGAAAAGTTAATTTGCAAAACAATTATTTAAATTAAAGACAAATATTCCAATGACCGGACATGTACCTGTCCGGATGTTTACACAAAACATTATTTTTTTTTATATTATTATTAATCTCAAATGCTTTTTAATATAATATTATAATTTAATCTTTAAATACAATTAAATCATAATATTGTAATAAAAAAAAACATTTGAGAAATAAACAACAATAAATTTTGGGTATATTTGTGTATATTCGGACGTAGAACAATGTTCAGTCACTATTTACTATATTTTGTTTAAATATCAATAAACATATTATCATACCATACTGTTTCTTCAAAAACATTGCAGTGCCATAACTTCTAAGACGACCAGCATGCATTATCGCGATTCTGTCACCAAGTATATCAGCCTCTTCCATATTATGTGTACTAATTAATATTGTTTTCTCTCCTCTAAGTTTCTATAAAACAATATTAATAATATAAAATATATAACATAATGTAATATATATGTATGCACAACTTTTAAAATAATTAAATTTTTTTTTGCTTACTAATATGATATCCCATGTATCTCTTCTGGTTTCAGGATCCATTCCTGATGTTGGCTCATCCAAAATTATGATCTGAATACAAATTTATTTTATATAGATTGATATAATAATTATATAATGTATCATTCATTATATTACTATTTTAGAACTTACACTAGCATCGCCAATAAGAGCCATTCCGAGGCACAATCTTCTTTGTTGACCACCAGAAAGTTTGCTAGGTAGAAAATCTTTTTTTTCGGAAAGCTTTAACTTAGCAAGCAAATTAAGAACATCCTTTTTAATTTCGTTTTTGGTTTTATTTTTAGCTTTCAACTGCCATAATATAAAACAGCCATAACATAAAACATAATGCAAACAGACAATTAATATGTTATCGATTGCTATATGATTCCACAAAAATTATTATTATCCTCACCAAGCCAAAGAATTCTATTTGTTCAAATACATTTAAATCTGGAAAAACCATATTTTCTTGAGGACATAGCCCTAAATCATTTCTAATATTATTTAAGTGTTTTCTTATATTTTTGCCATTTATAAAGACTTTCCCTTCTGTTTCGCTGGTCACACCTATAAAACATAAATACAGTAAGAGTAGCTCCCATAAAATGACATTCTCATTAAGAACTATCTCACAATACAAAGTAATACCTGTTAATATAGACATAAGTGTAGTTTTGCCTGCTCCATTGTGTCCAAGCAAAGCAGTAATTTGTCCTTTGTAAAAGTCTACCGAAACTCCTTTTAGAGCATGGACTTTCTAAAATATAATAACGTGACAGTATTCGAATATAAAAATATATAATTCTTTCATATAAACTTACGGATTTTCGTAACCAACTGGTGGTATAAGACTTTTTAAGATTACGTATTTGTATTCCAGGTGTAAGTGCATTACCAAATACTGGCTCAAAATCTTTATTAGTCTTATCGTAATCAAATTCAGTAGCTTCATCATCAAGAGCTACTTTGTTCTTTTTGATACACTAAAATATAACAGCATAAAAATTATATCTCATATACACACATAGCATTTTTTCAATATTAGATCTATGCATAAGTTCATCATTTTTAACAAATCGCGGTTTAGTCGACTTACAATCGACTGATCTATGCCAAGCATTTCTGGGAAATCTTGCATCACAGCTAGGTTTTCGTCAAGGTCATGCAGCTCTACATCGTCAGTTTCCTTGGCACGACATGGCCTCAGTCGAACATTAGTATTAGTATCAAAATCAGCATTCCGGAAGCATTTGTATGACTTTTTACACATCCTTATTGACACGTCCTCATCATACGTGTTGTACAAAATTCTTTTGGCTTCAGCTATCTTTTTTTTATTAAAAAACGGAAGCATGCAGCGAAAATGAAATTTGTTAGAGTTCTAAAACGAAGACAAAACAATGACTGTACAAACAAAATTCACAAAAATTTCCTACGCACCAAGCAGATGCTGGACAAGTCACGTACATATTGCAAAAGAATATGCACAGTTCTTTTTTAAGCAGATTATTAATACGCGAAATTAACCGTATGAACTTATGCACAGATTTACTATTTATAATTCTTGCATAAACTTGCCTTCAAAAAATATAATGGATCCTTTCGGACTCCATATTTACCGGGAAGTACAGCATTTATATATACTGCAAGTGTAAAATGTATCACAGCACCCAAAATTGAAAAAAGAAATATAAAACCTGGACTTCCTACGATACCATATTCTGTTTCTCCAGGAACAAATAAATTATGCCACTGAATACCAATTACTAAAAGAAAAAAATAAAACAATACATACAATCCTTTAAAGTTTTTTAAATTACTATTAATGTAGAGAGTAGTTTAAATATAAATGATTTTCTTTATGTGAATCGCGGACATATTTACACTGATTGTAACAAGTAAGAATATCTGTTCACTTTCTACATAATGGACTTGCAGCTGTTTTTATAGTCGATGTTGCGATATTCGAACAAATAGTAGAGAGTATCATTGCATACTTGCGCCTTCTCCGGACTATCTATGTAGTTTATGTAAAATTTCGATGGCTTTAACAGTTTTGTTTGCAAGAAACTTGATTAACATATAAACAACGCGTTGTATAATGCTTGCATCGCAACAACTACTTTAGAACCAACTGCCAACACAACTAGAGCGTGAACACACTCATCTGTTATTTAGTATAAATACATCAATATTGATTTGTATTCACACAAAAAATTTTCATTCACATTTGAAGATTTGAACCATCCTTATAATTACATAAACACATTAACAATAATTGCTTACATTTGCTTTCATGAGCATTCGATTCTTGAAAAAGTCTATGAAGCATAATATTTGGAAATATTATACCAAAATATGGTATAACGCCAAAAACTTCTTGCCTTGCCATATTTTGATGAAATGATATCGCTGCCATATAAATGATAGCTAAGGCAAGTGTCACAAATCGTGCTGTAAAAGGATATTAAGATTATAATTTGTGCATTTCAATAATTATTCATTTTACAGAAAGATATCTACGTTTTGAGAAATACGCTCCAATATGCATGCCAAATGTTATAAGATGAGCGATGTGTGCAGTAAATAAGAGCCAAAATATAAACGCATTTCCATATTCCAACAAGGCCTCAACATTATCAGAAAAAGTATTTTTAAATAATATGATTGTTGGTATTATATAAATAGTGCTCATTAATATTCCTGTAATTAACCAGCTAAGCAAATTATAGACCAATTTGACTCCATTCATTGCCATTAAAACCTAAAAATAAAACAAATAAATATTTTTTCGTGATTAAAAACGTACAAAAAATAAAGAAAGAATAATGTACTAACATTTATGCCAATAAATTTTTCTTTTGATGCATAGTTGGTTTCCACACAAAGTGTAATCAAAAAAATTATAACTCCAAGTGAAACAATTACCATACGAAATATTGTATCAGCCATATCAATTTTGACATATGGTGGATAAGGCATTCTTTGTATTGACATCTGAAAAACAACATCACAAAATGATTAAAAATATCCCATCATATCACAGCCATGTATTAGCCTGTTCCTGTATACATGTAAATATTCAAATTTGTAAAATATTTTAATAATAAATTATTAAAATATATTCTTTTTAACATATACCTTTATGTTAGAGCGTGGTGTTATTTGTTTTATAAATGCTTCATCCAAACAGATTTGAATTTGAATAAATGGCATCATATCGATATACATTGAAGTTGATGCACTAATACGTTCACCTTCTAATAAGCTTTGGTACAAAGAATTTGGAATCTTCCATGAGTGTCTCAGTTTATATTTTATGGTAGGTTGATCATATTGTTTAAAAATAACAGCCACTGCAGAAAGTATTGGATTTTGTGCCTGAGACCGTGTGTAAACATTTTCTACTTCAGTTTCATTGGCAAAACCATTCATATCTATATAAAAACAAAAAAGATGTTATTTTAATGTTATAAATTATTAAAAGACACTATTTATATTTCTCAATCTCTATTTTATACTTACTTTCAGGCAGGAGACGAAGACAATACCTAACAGATTCCATAATTTTATCTGTATATGCATTTTTTGGTACATAATACACTTTATGTAAAGAATTATCAATTTTTTCCATTAACTCATCTTGTGTATATAGAGGATAATGTGTACTGACATTCACCACAACTGGGGGTTGAACGCTGAAATCTCTCACAGCTTGCAATAATGCAAACACTACAATAGGTACTAAAGCTTGTAAGAAAATCATCATACGCCAATGCCTTTTGCGTACTATCATATTTTTGTACATCAACAAGCCAAAAATTTTCCATCCACTAGCCATTTTTATATCTTGATGTATTTCAACTTTATGTTAATGTAGAAAAGATTTAATAGCGGGCTGTATTCAAATATCTACAAATAGTATATACATTACTTTGCCATTGAAAGTACACGAAGTCTCTTGAATAAATTATTAGAATTGACGTATATGTTGGCTTCAACTTACAACATATATCTCATATATGAACTATACTGTGTTGGTCATTAAAATGTGAAAATTTATTTATAATGTAATAGCTTTGCAGTATCATATAAAGAAATGTAATTTATTGTTTCTTCTTTATATATTAAGTCCAGTTTCTGGAGTGCTGTTGTCATAGCAAATTTTACTTAAACAATCATAACCAATTAGTTATGAGTCATAGTATGAGTCTCAAGTAAAAATATAGAACATACATAATATTCAAAGTCATGATATTATATAATATATATATTTTATATATATATATATATATATATATAAAATATATATAAATATATATAA
>Ga0157364_1001573_pt1 | contig 19697 bp, 6 predicted proteins | sample AttsexASBM2_FD_111476 | JGI IMG/M metagenome (GOLD analysis project Ga0157364, IMG submission 111476) | Fungus gardens microbial communities from leaf cutter ant in Ribeirão Preto, State of São Paulo, Brazil - Atta sexdens ASBM2 | ecosystem: Host-associated > Fungi > Mycelium > Unclassified ...
AAATAATGGACATAACTTAAAATAATAACAATTGTTTAAGCAAATTTGGGCTTGAAATATAGCTTAAATTGTTCAAAATATGAAGCTTAATTTAATATTCTGATTTTTATTGCCGTAAATTTATTGATCGACACAAGTGATTCATAAAACTTTTTACTTCTCTTTTTACTTCATATTAAATAATCGTGTTGCGTGCATTTAGTTATTTTAAAAGCTACAAAGCACCATATGCTGTGCACTCAGATGCTGAGATTGTTACAACGTTTCACAAATGATACATATTGTCATCCTGTTACTCGCGACAGTAAAATTGATCCTGTAAGCAGCTGCGCAACCGATGTGAACGTACAACAGCTCGGTATCCTAATTACAAATATATATATATATATATATATGTATATATATAAAATGTCATTTGCGTCATTGATTTCTTCGTTAAGCATTCGATTATTTATGCTTTATTTGGTCCTTAAGAATAAATATTACCTTCTCCTTTGTATTTTTATATCAATTTATTACAAGTTACTATGAGTATCAAATCTCATGAATAAATTATGTTTACTATGTACACAGAATATTTTCCAGATAAATAATTTCTTTTTAATTTTTTCAATAATATAATACAACGTATGCAAAAATATATAACTAAGACTGTTTATCAACGATTCTGAATATATTTATTATGTATCACTTAGAATGCGTTTAATACCGTTTAATATAATATAATACGTTTAATGTATGAGAGAGAGAAGAGAGCTTCTCACTCTATCAAATATGGATAAACTTGGCTACTTAAATTTTATGAAACTTAAATTTTATGAAACTCATAAAATTCTTATAAAATTTCTCCTTAAAATTTTCTTAAATTATCCGGTCGATTTTTATTGTTTTATGAACTTCAATTTATAAACACTAAACTTTCCAAAATAATATCGAAATTTGCTTAATATAAAAATTAATCTTTATTGAAGTAACGTATTTCTATTAATTTTTGTATAAAATTTAATAAAAAATTATATTTTAAATTGTACCCATGCAAACAAATAATATGAATTAACAAAATTCAATATAGGGCATCTCCATGAATTAATTCCATTAAATAAATCTCTTTGTAAGAATAAAAAGGATATATTTAAAAAATACATTTAACACACATTTAACAAACGAAACATTTGCAAAACGAATTATTAAAACAATACTTACTTATGTTAGAAAATAAATTAATTAGATAAATGATGAAAATAATTCAAGCATTAATCATCTGAAACATTAATGTCTTAGAGAAATCTGTGAGAGCTTTTTATTACGTTGCTTTAATATTAATCAAAGACCAGCGGCGATAAATTGTTTCGGAATGAAGCTGAATAAATTGACACGACCCGACGGGAGGTTAATTTAAGCGTTTTAATCGACACGATTACACCGTCTTGCGCTCAGCGGGAAATGGCGAACGTTCTAATAAGAGGTAACAAAGTAATTAACATCGATTAACGTTCAAACGACCTTATAGTGTCCAGCCTTATTCATCAAAGTCAACTGTTATTACGTCACGTCGCACTTTATGCATTTTGCTTGAAGAGAGAAGAAGATAATAAGTACCATCTTAGGTTGATCGAATCGTTTCCGTTGAAACTACAATTATCTACAATTATCAAAAACTTGTTTTCACTTTGCAGTTTAACAAATCATCAAACGATTTATCACGTAATCAAAGAAGCTTTCTCGCCTCTTAATATAAAAAGATGCAGTATTAATTAAACTTAATAAAGCATTTACGGAGTTGGACTGATGGATTAAACTGAATGTATTTTTTATATGTGTGTTATAGCTTACGTAGCTTACTGAGTATTACGTCATAAAATAATCTTCGTAAGTGTATCATTGTACTGAAGCCGCGTATGAATTTTTTCAGTTATTCAATATTTATGGCGAATGCACTCTCTCATAACGTCGGCTGTTTGACGTTGTGCTCTATCTTCTTTTATTTTCCTTTTTCATGTCTTTCGTGCCTCATCGTTTGCAACCATCCTTTCCCTTATTCTTTCTGCCTTTCTTCCCCTTCCGATTGTCCGTTGAATTCCTATTGTTAGCCGATCGATATGTAAGCGTGAGAGAAAGGGAGAGAAAGAGTAAGAGAGACGAAGGACATGAAGGGGAGAAAAACGACGACATAAAAGAAGCTAAGTGTTAGCATAGATATCTACTGTATTTATAGATTATTATCGAGATTCTAGATAATCTCCGGAATGAAATGTGCGGGAATTCTTTGTCGTAACAACAAAATATAAATGAAAAATATTACTTTTATTTGTCTCATAACGGTGATTATTCGTTTTTGCCATAATGCGATATTTACCGAGTGTGGATAGTGTTTAATATCGCAGTTATAACGATGTACTTGGAGATAGGTCGTAAAGGCACGTTTAGCTGAAGTATCGGAATGATTTATTTCCAACATAAGGAGGAATACTGCCGCATAATGATATCCACTTTAAGCGAGGGAAGCTAAGGGAAGCTTTACTGCTTCGAATGAAAATAATTTTTTTCGATCCTAGGATATGTAAAAGAATCTTTCGGATTTTATAAATAAAAAGAAATTTTAATTATCAAACTTTCTTTTTTCTTTTCTGGATTAAATTTTTAAGTCAGCTTTTGGAGAATAATTGGACTAAATTCTATTTAGTAATCTTATTTAAGATATAAGAGTAATAATTCTCCGAAAAGTATTTCTTTTGCAATTTAGTTTTTACAATTACTTTTTACGAAATCTTGTACGTTTTTATACTTAAAGAAAATCAGTCTTTGCGCGGAGCAAGCACGAAACCGATTTCATTCGGTTTCGGAGAAAGGAGGTTTTGCTTAGAGAGTGGCAACAGAAATGACTTTTCTGGGACAAAAGACAAAAACACTTCTGCTTGAAATTGAAACGAAGGATGCTTAACAGTAACAGTAGACTTTTACTGAAAGCGAAAAAACATTTACCATTTTGAAACAAAACTGAAAAATAAGATAAATAATTTATTATATTAACTGCAAAACGGGTGATAAGGAAATACAGTATTAAATTTAAGAGGAATGAAACACAGTTTGACACGAAGCATTTCAGGAAGATTATGTATATCATGAGCACAGAATAAAATATGCAAAGAAAGAAGGAATGTTTCAACACGTTAAATATACTTTACAGTGCTTTAAAACGTTTCCGTTTTCCGAATTGAATGAAACCTATGATGTTACATTATTGATTACTTCAAAGCGTTTTTGCTTTTCGATGTAACGTGCTTGATAGTATTTCAAGCACTGTACATTAAAAAGCTTTTGTTTTTTTTCATTTAACACACATGATAGTGTTTTAAAACGCTTTCATATGTTTTGAAGCTTTTTGATTGATTAACGTTGCGTCGATTCTGTTGACCGTGCATAAAGGAAAGCAATTTCGAACAATAAAGCGAACACGCTTTTGATTTCAGTAGTCTTGTTACATCAATATGTGCGTTTAGCTTTGTATTAGATTCGCTTCAAAAGTCTGTATGCATATTGTGATACATTTTTTTAATTTAAAATTCATTGAATTTTTAAAATAGAAAGTAAGATCAATGAAATGATAAGAAAGAAATTATTAAGAAAGGAAGAAAAATAGAAAAAAATTATATTTACAACAAATTAATAAAAGAATATCCATTATATGAAAAAAATCAATCTCTCGAAAGAATTAGTTCTAATCCAGATCGAAAATAATTATGTAATATAATTATATATTCCACTTCAATGAGGTTCCTGCATTTCTAAATTTGAAATGTCTAAGAAGTTGCTGAACTCGTCATTGCTGAGCTCTAACCAATTCCTGCCTTTTCTCACTTTTGAACGGCGTAAAAAGAATAGGAAATAGTTTGCCAACTTCCTGAGGCAACAGCGTAACTGCTGCCGGATTACGTGGCTCGCCCGATAGACTAAATTTACTTTAGTTCCCCGAGTGCGAGTGATATTCCTCGTACAGCGAGTTTTTAAATTGGAATCGTTGGTTTTGTGCCATGTATTCGGACTTCGTTATTGCATCATTAATTTAATAGGCTGGAACATTGAGATCACAGTTTTACCCTTTATCGTGGAATAATACCACAAAAGGTAGGGTATAATTGATGAGATCCAATTGTATAAATTTCCATTTCTACTTTCAGAAAGGAAAGCTTTCTATCGATTTATATGCGATTTTGAAGTATAATAGCATTAGTTTGAATTTAAGTTTATATAAATTTTTACATAAGTATAGAAAAATCTATTCTACACGGAAAAAATAGTTTTGCTGAAGTATCTAAAAATTTAGCTTATAAATCTGAAATTGAAAATAATTTTGTTGGACTATCAAAATAATTATGTAGAACGCTCAGCAAGGTGCTTGCTAAAATGTCAAAACTTTTTACAGTATTATTGATCATGTTCAAAAGCCCAACATAGTTATTTTAATGACCCAACATAATTATTTTTAAATTTGTATCTAGCGAAATTTTTAGATACTTCAGCAAACTCATTCTTTCTATGTATATATTAAATTAATTTAAGATAAAACTCGAAGAATAAAAATAAAAAATTTTTCAATAAAGTTGCTTTTATTGATGAAGTTCTTACTTCTTGTCAGTTAACGTTTACTAATACAGTTTGATTAATTCACTCTAATAAAAAAAATACAAATTTCGTTTATTCCACTTGTGAATGTCGCTGCGCTTTTCGGTATTAGCTTCGAACTTTGGCGGAGGCGTGATTTTATACCTGGCCAGAAAGTTTTCAAATGTAGGATAGACTCAGGTGGTTTCCTTTTGATAGATGGAACAGCGAACAGGGCGAGCAAGTGGGCGGGAGAAGTTCTCCATTGTTTTCACGTTGTGGTGGTATATCCTTCGCGCTTGGAATTCCGTGACCATAAACTAATGAAATTATCTCGGTCCTCTCATGACGTATATGAACCGACAGTACCACTTTTGCGCCATATAACCCGATTTTCTTGATTATCTACGGGTATACGATGCACGGTTAACCACATTAACCACCCGTCAATCAAGTCTTATGCGAATGCGATAGATAGAGGATTTTCCGTGGGAATATGTACCACGTGTTACTATTCAAGTTATTCTTACAAGGAAATATACACAAATGTTCTCCTCGATGTTGATGAGTTCTAAATATCTTATAGTGCAAATAAAAGACATGTATTGTTTTATAAATACTCTTACAATCAATAAAAAACTTTTGAAGAACAATAAAAACGGCAATAGTAATCTATATTGAAAAATAAAAAGACCGAAAGTATAAAGTCGAAAGTAAAAATAACGAGTCAATGTAATTATTAAATTAATAAAACATATATCTATATATTTAATATACGTTAAGCGGAATGTTTCGGCTTAACAAAGTTCTTATCAGTCGCAAAATATATACATTAATTGGAAACATCCAAGTTAATAAATTAGAAATTTTACAATTAGGTCATAGTATCGCAGCAGTACAACGTACAGCTTCTGAGTTACAAATTAAACATTGCGAATATCATTAATAGTTAAAAGTATGTGTCACAAGACTTTAGACTGTTAATGATGTCTGTTTGATTTATTATTAAACGCTTGAAGCTATATATATTGCGTGTTGCCATGGCTTAATTGTAAAACTTGTTCATTTATTTCTAATTTATTTAACTGGATGTTTCAAATTGATTATTATTTAATGCTTGATGAGGGCTTGGTTAAACTAAAACGTTCCACTTAATATCATTAAATATACACACGTTTTATTAATTGAACAATTACATTCGTTCGTTACTCTTGATCTCTTGAGGGAACTGAATTTTTTGTTTTCAAGTTCAAATTATTAATTTAAAGAGATATAAAGAGATTAAAGAGATATAAAAAAATATCTTTAATAAAATTAAAAAATGGTTTCACAAAGACACTTTACAAAAGTGTATTTAAAAGTGTATATTTTTCGAAAGTGTTGAATTTTTCAAAATATTTTTACCATCTATTATCGTTTTTGAGAATTAAAAGATTAAGATGTAAAGATAAATTCAATTATGTGTAAAGTTTGTCAATTCTCGCAAATGATGGTGAAATTTAAAAAAACATATATTTTAAAACATACATTTCTGTGAAGCATACGGCAACAGGCGACTTGCCATATTTAAAACGTTAATTATAACAGAGCTACGCTTAGTTCGATATTATAACTCGATAATGCGTACGATAATTCGTGGACTCTCTGGTGCGTGACTCTTTGATTTATTGAGATGATTTACGGACACGGAGCGTATAATATTTCGGTGAATATTGGGTCTCGAGCGCGCTATCGAGATATTTAAGTTCGGTGCCCGTCGTTGCGTTCGCTGCTCGCACTAGCTACAGGAAACAGAAGGTGTAAATCACGAATGATACGGGATGTTACTCGTTGATGCAGAGGGTGCATAGGGAGGATGTACACGTCCCCGAATCCCGCATACCGATACGCGTGATGTATCGCTCGTTCCTCGTATGACGTGTTTATGCACTGCATCGTGCATGTAGCGTGATTAGTAGAAGCTCGTTTGCGCTTCGCAATGTCCGACAAACAGCCGTGGAAAGTCTCAAGTAGTAAATAACGATCGTCATTCGTTACGGCACATAAAATAAGTAGGACAATTTTCGGTCATCGAATAAACCGACGACTTAATATTCATTTTTCTGGTTCTAAATACTGAGAAAGTTCTTTAAGCTTTATCTGTGATTGGACATGCTAATAAATAACTTTGATATATAATGCATAATATTATTCCAAAGGAGAAATGTTTGTGGTAATAATTAAAACGAGCATGTGTAATTTCTATGCATTGTGCATGTAATATATTATTATATAAATATTGAAATTTAAATAAGACAATTTTAATGAAACTTTAGGAATTAATATTTTTATAATGTATCCTGGAATTTCTAAAAAACGAAAATGCACTAAAAAAAGTTTTTGCAATATTTATGGATATAATTGTATAGTATTGTAAAAAAATATTATATGCATTTTTATAGTTATTGCAGCTGCTTTAATGTTAGTAATAATAATAATTATATATTTATATTCTATATATTGAAAAGTATAAAATTAAAGTTCTTTGTGAGGATAATTATATTCTTTTTGGTATACAAGTTTAAATATAATTATATATATAAAATATTATTATTAATTTATAGTCATAATTATAAATATGGAGCTTTTAATCATAATATTTTACCATGCCATTATAATCACATATACCAAAAATTTGTCTCTCAATGTAAAACGTTTTAATATATTTTACAATATTCAATTCTTCTATACAATCAAAGAGCTGTGCTGTATCAGTTGAAAGGTCATTCGGCTTTTACATGCGTGATTAGAAAAAAAATCAGCAATAGCTCGCGCAATATGCCGAGAAACGAATCCTGCATGTGCATGACAACAAAGAATGGAAAAAGTCAATGCTGTGTGCTTTTTGATCACTCCCTCTCTTTGATTTAGTGAAAAAACTGAATGCCATTTTTTCAAAACTATTAAACGAGTGTCATCGAAGTTATTTTGTTGATTTCACTGATAATTCATGCGAACACATATCATGAAAATTACCTACGCATGACTTTCTCTCTTTTTTTTTTTGTTAACATCTTCGCACATCACATTGTTCCTTTGTCACTATCGAACGGATAAATTATTTAAAACTGTATGTCGGCGCTGGAAAAATGACGTTATGAAAACGCAACGTGTTCGCGATAAGTTCCGCTATAGCCGGAGGAACAGAGTGTGCCAATTGGCAGCGCGCCAAGTAACGAAGTGTTTCGTAGCACTTAGAACGACGAAATGCAACAGATGCCACTTGTTACGTTGCATGTCATAACTATATTCGAATACTTTTTATATTTACTGTGCAATTCGATATCACGATCGAGATTGGGCGACGCCCAAATTTATAATTAATGAAAATTATCTATCGCACACACATTAATAAGAACACGAATCGTCTCTTTCGATCTGGGACGCAATTTATCGTCTTGAACTCGGCTACGTATATTGCGAATGGTTTGATATTGAAATGATGAAATTTTTTTACGATGATATGAAAAGTTTTGCGAATTATGTGCACTATCAAAATTAAAAATAGCGTAAGATATATTTCCAAGAACGCACTTATGAAACTCTTCATCATAAATTTAAACAAGAATTTATTAATGGATATTTAATGCGCATCATGTATAATGAATCTAGAATTTATTTTAAATTTATGAATTTTAGAATTAGAATTAGCATCTAATGAATTAAAATTGGCATCTGAATTTTACAAGAAATTTCTGAAGCAGTGGGAGGATATTAATCCATAATATTTATTATGGATGTTAAAATTGAGTGTGTAATGAATCTAGAATTTATTTAGGAGTTATGAATTTTTAGAAAATTAAAATTTATAAATTTTACACAAGAAATTTTTAGTGTAATGCATACATGGAATATTTATTGTGGTTATCGTTAAAATTATGTGTATTATATGTAATGAATCTAAAATTTATAGTAATTACAAATTTCAGAATTTTTTTTTTTTAGAATTAGAATTTATAAATTTTACAAGAAATTTTTTAATTTTTTAATTTTAGTGAATATATGTTTTATAGATAATGTTAGAATTATATAAGCTGTGCCACAATACTTTAAAAGCGTAAAATTATAGAAAGGTTGTGCTCTCTCTAAAACTTTAAAAGCATATTATAGAGATTAATTAAAATTTAAAATCGAGGCAATATAGCTCTCGGATTGTGAGCAACTGCAGTTGATTAATGGTAATAGGATTCATGGCGCGCTCAGAATATTTTACACATGTATGTTAACAGTAACTAACAGTAGTGAACATTAAATAAATAACGAATTACTATACATAATATCTTCTCGAGTCTTCTTGTTTCACTTTTTCCCAATATTCATATAGCGCTCGTCAAAATGTCATTAATTACAATCGTATGTGCCCTAATTATCAGAGTAGTACCTAGCTATCGGGATAATGACTATCAGAAATACGATGGACGTGGCATTTTGCATGGCACTCCCGGCATTAATCACATGCGACGCATGTTGTATTACGATACATTGCGACATTTCATCGTGGATGGATTTCGAATCGCAGATGGTTTTAACAAATCATCGAATTTATGCCATGCAGTTGACAAACATTAAAATATATTGGGTTAATTACAGATATTAGGTGTAGTAAAAAGAAATCCATTATTTTTGCATGAATTTGAATGGAAAAATAATGGATTTCTTTTTACTACACCTAATATATTAGGTACGGGAAAAAGTTCGTGGCGTTTTTCCCGTTAGATAGCATTAAAAAAACGCCACGAATTTTTTCCCATACCTAATATTTATTGAATTTGATTCTCTGATTAAGATTCAAGATAAGCTTTATTTTTTATTGTATAAAGGTTTGGATTTAACATTAGAAATAATAATTCTATGATTCTAAAATTTTTATTTAATGAATGAATTATTTATATTATATATAAAAGTGTCAAGTTAGTCATAATATCAGTTGATTATTATAATGTTTGCACAGAAATCAAAATCAGTTGATATCGAAAAGTTATTAAATATAGTATTATTAAATATAATTTTTATATACGTTATATACGTGAATGAATTATTGAATTCTTCTTTAAAAAAAATTCAATGGAAAACAATCGCTATTAAATCAAGTGACATTAAAGTGTCATCTACAATGATGTCATCTACAATGACATGATGAGCACAATGTATGGACGATAATAATTTCTATCTAAATTAATTTGAAATACAAAGGAACTGTTCTATTCCAAATATTTTGTGTACAATTATCTTACAGCAAATATTTATTTATTCGATGACACTGAATTTGTTAGCACGAACCGCTCAGTACTCTCATGATGTACGGCAAACCGTTGTGGTATACACGAGATCATCCTGTTGTCATTCGCGGGACGAGCTTCGAACGAGTGGACAACGGTTGAGGTTTATCCCTGTATACCGTTGTATTTTCTCTTGAAACATGATCATGTACCAGGTATCAAACACGATCATTTCCCATGAGACTGTTAAATGCCCCCCACGATTAATTAACCCTTAGGATCAAGCGACTTACAAGTGCATCAAGATAATGGTAATTTATCGAAGTGGTTCTCGCCTGTGTCGTGCGATTTATTTGCTCGAGAAGAATCGAAACAAATCGGGCAAATGGAGGTTATAAATTATTTTTTAATTACTGTGCGTTGGCGGGCGACAATTGTTCCCTTAACGGTGTTTGAGTTTGAATAATTTCGGATGAGAGCGGAATGACATGCGAATTGCAGAATTGAATGATTCGAATAATGGAAATCGTGATATACCGCGATTTATTAATAACTCATACATTTTGGAAAATTTATGCGTTTAGAATGCACTGAATGCGTACAATAGTGAATTTAGGTCGACATATCTTCAGGCGGTTTATTGCGTTATTATTAGCCATTAATTTAATTTTATTAATCGCATCGTGTAATCATGTTATATAACATCAGGATGAAACGAATCGATTCTAGGTCGAACGGCATTGTGATGTATTAATAAATAATTGTCGCAATTAATTTCAATATTTTAATAATTGTCAATTGTAACAAAAATTCAGCATCTATTGGGTTGTCCGGAAAGTTCATGCTGATTTTGAAGGAAAATTGAAACGCAGAAGATTTAAATTTTTAATTTCATTTATTAAATTTAAATTTTTTGCGGCACGAACTTTCCGGACAATCCAATACATTGATGATTTGATGAGATTCTCTATTATTCGTGATACATTTATTTCAAGATGTTATAATATAATATAATAAAATAATACGACAGGTTAGTCAATAAGTAATCTTAATTTTACTTTTAATAATTAAAGTGATAAAAGTTAAGACTAAGAATTACTATTGACTCACCCACGTAAAATATGCACTAATGCAATATTAATTTCAAGAGTGAAATGCAAAGTATCGCACAATTTTTTAATAATTATTAATTTGATTTTAATCCTTCTGTTTCCCCTGTTTTTCTACTATCCTTTTCATGTAATCATATTAAATAATTCATAGATTCTTTAGAAGTAAATGTTATGAGTCATGAACAAGCAATTGAAAAACAAGTGAAGAGAAAATCCAAAATGACATTGGTAAATGACAGAATATAATCACGAGGAAGTAATTTATTATCTGTTACTTGCAAAATTAATCGTTTATTTTGTGAGAGTTACACATGATGTATTTTATGCACATTTTGTGTTATTGTGTAACATATAATGCGTATACAATTTTTAATTATGATTAAAACTTGTAATTAACATACATAAATATGTATGGTCGATAAAATATTTATATTTTTCGCTTTTATGTAAAAATTTTCAACATCTCAAGATTATTTGGCTTATTTATAGATGAATTAGATTTCTGTTTGTTTTATTAAATTCGATTATTCTTTTAGTAATTAATTCCACAATATATATATTGTATTATAAAAATGTTATAAAATATGGTTGTAAAATACTCTCTGTGCAATCAACTTTTTGTGTGAATATTTAATATACAGAGTATATTGACATAAATAATGGAAATTTATAAAATTTCTTGATAATATCGAAATTATATATTAATAGGAAAAATCCTAGGCTTAAAACTTTAATTATATAATTTCGATATTATTAAAAAAATTTATGAATTTCCATTATTTAATGTCAGTATCAGTAATTTATGACCTACAGACAATGTAATGGAAGTGCAAGTGTCTTAAAATATTTTTGGCTTTCTATATATTATTAAGACTCTTTCAGAAGACTTCAATAAGCTTCTATGAGATATCCGATCTGTTTAAAGTTAGTTATTGTTGTTTCGAGATGCAGTAGAGTTGTACTTCTGAGTCAGCTAGTGCCCTAATCGAAAATCGTTGGAACAATTTCTCGTGGGGTGCGGACAAACGACGCTTACATTTCTCGCCATTCTTCTTCGAGAATGGACATAGAAATACGGCGGCTGTCGTCTCGTGCCATAAATAAGACGTTACATATTAGAGAATACAGCTTTTCTGTAGGGAAGATGTCCACAAAACTCGAGTTTCATTGTCGATGATGATACGGTTGAACTGACATATATATCGCGCATAGACATATGTAAAACCATATGTAAACACACACATATGTAAACAATTGTTCATTCCTCTCATCTCATTACACTTTATATTCCCACAAATATACATTTGTGCGGCCTTGAGAAAAATCCATTAAAACAATCAAATAGATATGATTGAATAGAGGTTTCTCCGCGATAAAATCACAGTCACCTAAATAAGAATTGCTTAAAGCGAATAACTGGAAAAATAATGCTTTAAAAGCAAAAATATATAATAAATGAATGTGAATTATTAACCGGTGAATTTAACGATTAATTATTAAACATTTAATGTTATGTGTGAAATTTGTGCGTCAATCATTGAAATTTTTCGTGAGAAAAATTTTTAAGAACTGAGATTGGTTGCCCTAAATAATAGAAAGCCTAGAAAACAGACAAAGAGAAGTAAAGAGGGAAGTTAAAAGAGGAGCATTACACGAACACTTTTAAAAAGATGCGGATGCTACAAGTCTAACTACAGAGCTATCGAAAAGCACGCTTTGTCGAAAAGGAATGTCTGAGGAGGCTTTCCGAGTTACGCTCATCAAAGGCCTTCGGAGGGATCTTTGTGCAGAATTGAACATGACAGCTGTGACAACGGTCGACAGCGAAATCCTGATTTACGAAGCGAGTTCTTCGCTCTTCGACTGAATTCGGTGAGGAACATACATCTTCCTCTCGAGGAATATTGTTGGGCATATATATTACGGACGCGACGAAGCAAAGACATTTGCCTTGTAGCAAATGGCAATTAATTATTTAATGCGAATGAAACTGGAACAAATACTTCTAACGTAAGATTTATCGAAGTAGAAAGAAGATTTTCTTTTAAAATAAAAGCAAAAGTATATTTAGTGATGTATAATATATTTATCATGAACTTTTTTGTCGAGAAAAATTGTGTATTAATAATAAGAAAAGCGTAAAATTCGACAATAGCAATTAATTTAGACATTGGATTTTAGAAGAAAGACTGGTTGAATTAATATTATATGATTAACCAGCTGTATCAGATGTTCACGTGATACGTGAGATATTGTCCGTTTCGGAAAAGGACGTTACAAAAGCATCCATATATAAAGAAAAAGTGGAAAAGTGGAGGCTATAAGTAAGTTCAATGTATGGTCCTCGCAGATATTTTCACGAGGCAGGCAGAAGGAAGATAACAGCCTTTTCGAACATCGAGTCATTTACTATAGTGTTTATCCCCTGAACTTGCCTACTCACACACGCTGCTGAAGCATTGTATCGGGATTTCATCGCAAATATTGGTTTTGTGGCGGCAGGTGCTTAGGTGGTTTGCAGATGCGCATTTAATACATGATATCGGTCTTGATCAATTTATTAAGGAGCAACACACGGTGGCTCAAATAATCTCTTGGGATATAAATATTTCCGATGAGAAAAGTATATTTATTTGCTATGCCACAGTATATAATGTGATTGTGAAATAATCCAATTATATTTAATAATCGCACGTGATCAATTCTGCCTTTGAATAAAATTCTGGAATAATATAGTGTCATTGTTACATCAAGAAGATTACATTATATAATCTTTTCTTATAATAATTGTTGATAGAAATGAATTTCTTTTTCTCATACAATTATTCGCGTTTTGGTAGAATGGGCATGTAATATCTGCCCACACATATCTCTTTTTCAGTTCTATTTTGTTAAAAAATGGTCGCGTATAATATTTAAAAAAAAATTCAGTAAAATGTACCTTGTGTGACGAGTTACACAATTTTTGCATTGATTAATCGAGTGCTATAAAAATGAAATATTCGTATATTATATGAAAAAAATCGATGATGTATAAAATTGTAGATATTAATTGACTACAGCTATGCGTTATTAATTACAAAATAATTTTTTGCTCGGTTTCAATGACAGTGTGAAATTGGATTTACAAGTAATTAACTCGCGCGGTCATCGGCGTGGCTGCATATTATATTTCATAGAAGAGTGTTTACCATTTATCGCGGAACATAGATAACGTGAGTTTCGTTTGCTAAGATAAACCGTGGTAGTTAATCGGATTTATGTCTAAGAGATCCAATACCATGATGCTGTCCAAATATTGAATTCGATCCGGCAAATCCTATGGTAGGCGTTTTACCTCTTCTCGTGCTTCGTACAACGTTATTTGTAGCTCAATAAACCAGTTAAACTTTCCATAACTACCTGGATTTTCCAAGCAATCTAGTTTATTATTTATTTATCGCTTTCTAAATATTTCTGAACAGAATTTTAACTATAAGATGTGTTCCATATTTTTTTTAAATATGAAAGCTTTTATCTCAGACATAAAGTGAAGTTATTTGTAATAAGTTTATACGTAGTTTTATCGTGTGATTGTATCCTTGTATTGATTATGCAAATTAAAAAATTTAGTCGTGTAAATAAAGAAAGAGTTACAGAATTAGTTGTTTGGATCATGAACTAATAATATACAGACAATTTTTTACTAACGATGATATATTTTCATACATATTTTTTGATGTCTTCGTATTCGATGACAGGCTTTCTCTTTTTCAGTAGGCATATCCGAGTAATATGAAGTGCGTATGTTACACGCGTTGCATATGACAAACATCATACGTGAAAGATGTCAGCCACGTGTATACCTTAACATCCATCCGTTTACAATTCTTGTTTCGACACCAGCTTCTGGCTATTTTTTTCACGTTGATGTGAATGTCATACTTTTAAAATACGCGCAGATACAACATTTTTACATAAAAGTGCACAAATTGTACATATATGTATTTTTGTATCTATCATCGAGATTATAAAATGTGATTTATTTTTGGAATATATAACCAGAGAAGTATTTTATATGTATCTTTTACATGTATAAGCTTTCAGGACTTTAACGATAAACTTCAGGAAATGATATATCTCGTCAAAAGAACTTTTGTTTAGAAAACTGTGTTCAACGCATTTTTAAGGAACTATTCCTCCGGTCGCGTGTGACGTCTAACAACTAGTTGGCATTCTTTAATTTTATTTTTGCAAAGAGGTAATAAAAAAGCATGGACTATAGTATTATCAGGCTACACACGCAATGCTACCATGCGATCGATTACTTATCTTTCAATCGATCTGAATAAGGACTTGTAATTGCTTAAAAATACATTGGAAGATAAATTCTTTAACAAAAGTTTTTTTTTTTTGATGAGATCTACTGTTCCATAAAGTCCTTAAAATCCCAAAATACCTTGTATATTATTTTATTAGTTTATAATATTTGTAGGTTACGTTCCTGATAAAAAAAGATTCGCACATAGTAATATTTTGTATTAATAAGAAGAAGAAATATTTCTGTATATTAAAAAAATATAAGACATTTCCAAATATTTACGTGGATGTAGTGAAGATTTTTAGAAAAAATTTAGGCATTTAGGTCATATTGGATATGTTTATCTGTTAAACATTATAGGAATAAGTAGATAAGTAGATAGTAAATAAGTAGGTAAGTCGTTCGGAAAATAATTTCTTGTATTCTTATATGTCGATAAAGGCAAACATAATATGTTGATAAACTTATTATCTTATAAAAGTAATATTGGATCATTTTATTTTATATAATGTTACTTTAATAGTGTTTACTTATAATAGTGCAAGTTTATCAACATGCATTGACATATATTTATTGTAAGAATACACAAAGAACTATTTTCCGAACAACTTACCTTATTTACTTATCTACTTATTTCCACGATGCAAGTGAATTAGAAGCCATGGTCTAGAATAACAAAAGCAGCAAAAGATGTTAAATATCAAAGAAGCAATGGTAATCTAATTCCCTTGTGTTAAATAATTTTGTTATTTTGAATTTCTGTATCTGTTAAAATCAATGTGTGTGTAAATCAATCCATTTTTGTAGTAATTTCTAAAGTAAACAATGTCCATATCAACGTATTTACTTAATAAATAATAAACCTTTGAGTCAAACTTAACACACTTTTTGTGCTGAATTATTTAACTTCATTGTTTTAATTAAATTAGCAGCATATTGAGCAGGAACAATGGTGATAGAAATGATTAAAAATAACTCAAATTAAATGTAAAACACGTTATAATGAAAATATAAACTAAATATAAAGTGCTAATTATAAAATATAAATACAGTGCTACAATAAAATAAACTATGAAAAATATAACCATTTCTTGGTTGTTATAGAAAGCAATTATTTACATACGAAATTATATCACGATCATGATGTTCTGCATTTTGTTTTACTGACAGAATGAACAATAAATTAATGGAATTGAGACAGTTGGACAATCTAATCGCTTATTAGTAATATTTATTGAATTCACCTCGCACTTTTAATTACACATAAACAGCGAGTAGGTCATTTTGAATATTACGCCATATAGGATCCGATTACCTTATTTTATTTTTATTGTAAAATTTAAATATGTAAAGATTCAGTTTGAATACATTACTTTTTTATTAAAAAAAATATATTGATAGAAAAGACTTTATTGAAAGAATTTTTCCGAATGAAATTGCCAGTGACGTAATGTAATTCAATGAATATTATGAGAATTTCTTTTACTAATAGCAAAACGTATGAATGTTTTTAGATTACATTAATTTTATTAATTAAAAAGTTTAATGATGAAGACCTGTCATGATAGGACAGAAATAGAAAGATTAAGGATTTTGACATGCAATTTCTTTTAATCCTTAATATTCGGAATTCATGTGACACTAGCACATAATTCTTAGTTCTATTCGTGTAGATACAGCGATTTTCAGCAGGGGAAGAGCATATCTCATTCGGTGGCTAGAAGATTTAAAGCTCGATTCCGGCTGGAATCGCGACCGTTCGAAATCACCGCCAGTCGAAGTCGAACGATACGTAATTCTAACTTTGCCTCGCGATAATCGTCGGATTATTCATTATAACAGTAAAGACCGAATAGAGTAATTCCTATCGGAGCGTAATAACGTCTCACGTGGCAGATCCCGAAGCGAGTTAAATTCGAACCAATCTAACTCGAAAGTAAAGAGCTTAGTTAGTCACATTCTGTGAGAGAGGAATTAACTCGATGATAGGAGAAGGGAAGTGTGGTACATTATCGATGCATGCGGTCATCATCAGTGAGATAATTGTTCAATCTGACTGATCAGCATCTTGTCTCGAGATGGCTTTTCATCTGTATTACCATGTAAGTGTAACACAAGATTACTCGTGTTGTACACCGTGATAATTGGGAAGTTGTTGAAATAAATATTATAAATAAATATTATTTTGTTATTGGTAAAATTAAATGTAAACACATTATTAAATTTATAATATTAAATTGTATTCAATTTGAATTATTTTTAATCATTTCTATATGGTTTTTAATTTTTAATTATTTCCATTGCTTCTACTCTACTAATATGTCATTAATTTAATAATTAATTCAAGAAAATTTATTAAATTTGACTCAAATTTAGTTTTTATTATTTACTAAATGTTAATTGGACTAAGTGTTTATTGTTTACTATAAAACTAATTCAGAAATAGATTGATTTATCTTTTGATATACGTATATATGGAAGTTGAAAATATAATAACTGCGTCTTCGAAATGTTCCAGATAAATTTCTTTCACAGAAATAACTTATGTTGAGATTTTACGATTTTATGTCGCTGAATTAGTTAAATTTTTTATTTTTTTATAATATTTATTTACATAAGTTATAAATGTGTACTATATTATTTTATATTATATTTTGATAAATTTTTAGTGGGTTTTTTTCTATTTTAATTTACTTCGTTCTATTTATTTATTACTAAATAATATTTAGCTTTAGGAACTTCGATGTCATCCTGTAGATTGTTCTCCAATAACTTTTTCGGGCAAATGTCGGTTCGGTCGGTCGGCTCTCAATCTTCAGGACTTATTTCGCAAAAGTTTACTTGCATTATCGAACAACGATCAATAATCCGACATTTACTGTTCGTATTTATACCGTATTTCTATACCACATTATACTATATTTATACCATACTTTTAGCTAACGTGGTCCGAATAGTTTTCTTTTTACATGAAAATTGCACATCAGTGCAGAAACAACGATTATCTTAGTTCTCTGTGAAGTTTACTTTACAAAATCGTTTACGCAACGATTTTTAATTAGAATTATAACACGAATATATTCTCTCGTGGCTTTCTCTCATGCTATTCACCATGTTGCGCCAAGCTCTTTTGCTCAAGAGCAAAATTTCAAAGGTGTGAGTCGGCAGTTATATATTGAGTAAGGCTCTATTTAACTATAACTAGACTTTAACTAGATCAGAACTTTAATCGTATTTCATCCAGAAAATTGCTTCGTTAAGATTATTCGGAAAAAAATTTCGCGCGTGTCTACTTGGAAAACATCGGAAAGTACTTTTAATTAGAAAAGAGAGATTGACCCTTTTTTCCAGATACGAATACGCGTGATGAAGTAAATTATTGCCAGAAAATTTAGGACTACCTTCGTGAATAAGGGTATTAGGGTTAACTTGACTTCGTATACGGGGATATCTTTAAGAAAGAATGGTCTTTTTAAGGGAGATGGTTCGAACTGTAAAATAGAAATAGAAATAGTCTATAAATGTAACATTTACAGTTTATTTATTTATTCAAGTTGTTTCTGAATTTCTGATGCGGTGTGCACTCGCACAGATTTCGTGTGAATTTTTGCAATTAGTATCCAACGCGATCAGATTAGTGATATATGTAATTTGTGCTCCAGTTTTTTTATATTACGATGTGACGCTCTGTGGCGCGAAAATTCTCAAGGAAAAAAGAGTACTTGATCACGGTAACGAGGGGGAAATATCGATGATACATCATGTAATGCGGCTGACATGCCAGAATTACTCGTAGCCTACATACATGAACCTTCATGTGCAGCGGCAGTTATGTCAAAGATGTAGGGCCAACGTTACCGTGCCAACGTTGGTCACGTGTATCTAATTAGGTATCGTGAACCACGGATACACGATGTATGTGTATATCGCGGCTATCAAGCTATTAACCCTTAAACCAAGATGTCACCAAAAGTATGTACTTGATTAAATTAGGAAGATCGATTTACGGGAAAGCAATCTTCATGTAACTTATGACGTATACGTATGAACATTGGCTTATTTATAAAAAGATTATAATGCTGCAAAGATATTCACTACACACATACACACACACACACACACACACACACATATATATATATATATATATATATATATATATATATATATATAAGGTGGTATAATTTTGAACGAAATAAGGTTTGAATCAAATTTCGAGGTTCAAGTTTGATAACTTTGATCTAATTATGTGAAGAATATTAAAGGGTATTACTAAACCGATAAAAATTAATCTTCGAAATTTGATTTAAATCTTATTATATTCTAAATTATACCATCTTCATATGTTTTATATATATATATATATATATATATATATATATATATATATATATACATATATGTTTATTTTTTTTTTATATATAT
>Ga0157364_1001574_pt1 | contig 19697 bp, 7 predicted proteins | sample AttsexASBM2_FD_111476 | JGI IMG/M metagenome (GOLD analysis project Ga0157364, IMG submission 111476) | Fungus gardens microbial communities from leaf cutter ant in Ribeirão Preto, State of São Paulo, Brazil - Atta sexdens ASBM2 | ecosystem: Host-associated > Fungi > Mycelium > Unclassified ...
ATTAAAACAATGTTATGACTAATATTCTTTAATTTAAGAATTAAAAAGGAAAAGTTGTTTGTGCTATTTACAATATTAATTTCTGCATTATTCTATTTAAAAATAGAAGATTATTTAAAGATAAATGGAAAATTAATTATACGTCTAAAAGTGAAATACACAAGTATTTTCTAAAAACTTACAATTATTCGTATTATTCGCGTTTGTAATGTTTGTACATTACGTGATATTTGTGACTTAAATTTTTTTCCTGTCAAGAACGTGACTTGTACAGATTATTCGGAGTAAACTTGAAATTCTCTACTGATGTAACATTTTATGACATTTTATAAAATCGATTTTTCATTATAGCAATTATAGCAATTTTTTAAATTATAGTTAAATTACGTAATTATCGAATTTAACAAAAATCTTTTTATTTATATGTTTCACATACATATATATTGGCAAGTTGATTTCATATTTTTAAAGTGTAAAATATATTAACTTCATTTCACTATAATGTTACAGTACAATATTTTTCAAGATTTTATTTAAAATTTTCATTAATAAACTGCTAATGCATATTAATATCAAGAGAATAGAGTGTTGATAATCTCGACACACTGACCTGTAAATTATTTGTTTTCGATTTTATTTCACTTAAATGCTCACTTCACTGCTACGTTTCGTAAAGTCAGCTGCAAAATAATACACACAGAACAGAAGTGACAGGCTTTATATTGCATTACCAGTGCATATACCAGTGCATTCTTTTATACTCTGAAATGAAATTGTAGGTCTATGTATGATTTCATTTGGCACTACAAATGACCATCACGAACACGACGTCTAATGAGCTGCTTGGTCACTATTTATATCGTCAGACTTCCTGATTCATTCTGAGTCTTGGATAACTGAGACTTGATGAATGTTAAATTCAAATCGATTTGTCCTTCAATAAAGCAATAGACACTAACCTAATCGAGGTAGCAGCAATGATAAAGACGATAGCACTAGTGAGATCACGAACAGTGAATGCGACAAACAGCTGGCTACATGTACTTATCATCTCGATAGTGAGACAAGAGAGGGGCTTCATTCTTTCATTAAGAAGAAGACAAACATTGAAGAAAATTATAAATAAATGTTTAGTGTGCTTTACACAGTAATGTATTGAACAAGATATCAGAAAGATATCAGAAAAATGGTGCATAAAATTCATCAGATTTTAAAGATTCATAATTTTCAAAATTAATATATGCATTATTCATCGGTGCCCATAATGTTGTCATCCTAAACTCGAATAATTTTTCCGAACGGTGAGAATATAGTAGAATTATTCACGAAGGTCGTTTATCATAAGCGTTATCTCAGGATATGAAATTTATACGTGATATTTAAGGGAAAAAAATCTTCACGGATTTTATTCTGTATTAATACATGCATCTCGATTAATATCTAGTGTTATTTTATTGAGAAGATGAAACAAAATAGTGTCAATGTATTTAGAGTTAAGAATGGATTGTTCCACTTTTCGGTAACTTCAATTCATTTATTTATTCTTTTACTCTCTATGCTCTTATTCTTTTACTCTTTCGTTTATTCAATAGATAAATGTCATATAGTTTATCCGAAGATAGAACAATCGTCTTTAAAAGGGCAAGTTCTTAATGTTAATCACCTTAATGTATTTAATAACTGCTTATTACATTTTTGCATATATATGTATTCATTTACTGTATTCTGAATATTTATTGTTGTTTTGAACTATCTATTTTTTTTTATTTCACTAAGCTAAATAAGAACTAGTATGAGATAATTTGATCATTTTATAGAAAAAGTTATATTTCTACTTATATGGCAATTATATGTATAAACACACTCTTATGTAATAAATTGCATATTATATTTATGTTTGCATATTATATTATATTCGTTTGCATATTTTTGTTGATATGTATACTTCTCTTCAACATTTTTTCATTTAACTAATGTTTTACTATCACAATCATTATATCTCAGATTTTAATAATTATTAAGATAAGCTTATTCTAATATGATAATTCATGGTATGGTAACTCTCATGTGTGATAGTCATATCGCGCATGCAATATCATCATCATATTGCAATATGATGAGGACACACACGCGAGTTTAAGCTTAACTAGTACTGTAGAATTACATGTGACGAGGACATCCAGAAAATACTTCATGAGAACTCATTTTATGATTATCATGATTATCACTCCGTGCATAAAAGCATCACGCTGGTGATGTGTATTTCGCTTCACGATGGGGCATATGCATGTATATCATTATATACGATTAAACATGTATATATATATATATGTATGACATTACTCGATTGAGATTAATATTGTTCATATGCATATCACTTGCATGCGTGAATCTGCACGCGTGCGAGTCATATGATCCTCATACAAATAAGAACATCTGTCTAGTGATATGAGGTCATCCCGTGTGAAATCTACATGACGTGCGCGCATCGTAAGATCATGGTGCTAGGATATTATCCATGAGAAAGCCTACATTATCCTATCCAAAGATTTATGAACACTGTGTGGATTAGGAACTCTCCATCATTTCAAAATTTGCATTAAAATAATTCACTTCACTACCAAAATCAAACATCAACCTATCAAATGATAGAAACAAGATTTTTTTATTCTTCAATATATTATACAAGAAATATCAAAGTGTTTTCTTAAAGTACTTATAATGTCCAATTTCATGCCTTATATATATATATATATATATATAATTTTATAATAGAGTATATACGAAAGTAATTTAAAATTAGAATCGCGAATGTAAGAAGTTTATAACATGTTAACTACTGTGAGAATTTCTGGTAATTTTAAGTGCGTGAAGCACGCATGTTACTAATTGTAAGAAATAGATCGTGTATTTAGAATATAATATAAAACGAAATATGAAAGCAAACAAAATATGAAAAAATAATAGACTTTACAGAATTTGCACTATAAGTGCGTAATTATGACAATAAATACAATTAGATTTACGTCTAATATTCTTATGATACAGACATTTCGGCTATATTTTTAGTTATCTTCAATGTATTATAGAATAGAGTCCAAAGTACAAAAACTGCACTTAAGCAACAGTATCAATCACATTCCCAAATTCTGTTGCTCAATAGTTTAAGATGTATGATGTAAACATAATGATGATGTAAACATAATTAAGAATAATGATTAACAATTAAATATATGTAATAATATAATAGATGGACGAATTAATATTATGTAATATTATAGTATTCTCTCTTCTCCAGAATGTCAATTTCGCATTGAAATAAATTACACGTCAATCAATTATTACAATAAATCTACACGCATAGTACAGTCAAAGATACAACTTAAATTAGTTGAATTAAGAATAAATTATTTTAATGGCATCAATATTTGTATCATACGGAATTAAAGTATAAAATGAAAATAAATATCCATTACAATCATCGCTGAAAATGCAAAAAGTAAACCATCAATAGTAAAAAATATTACAAAAATAAAAAAAGTTAGTACTATCTAAGAGCTATTATATGTATAATCTAAAGTATCGAATGATTTTAACGTCGGTAATTATATATTGCTAGAAATATCGAATCATACTATATTTTCTTTTAAATAAATATATGCATCCTTTTTCTCTTTTTATCCTCGTTTATTATCTCTATTATTATTATATTGTATTGATTATATTATATCTAATATTGATTAAATTTACATCTAATTTTGAAATTTGTTTATTCATTTTTCGACTTTGTAATCTTATATTTAATTTGCACACACAAGCTTGTTTATCAACTTTTTAAAAAAACGTTTATTTCATATAATGATAAGAATACCAATTTAAAAACAATAGCTATAATATCATATAATGATATTTTTCAAAATAGTTTTTCATATAATAAGATCATTTATTTATATATTAATATATATACTATTTTTAAGTATAATATATATACTATTTTTTATATATGTTACCATTTAAAGTATATTTATTAAAAATTTTTAACTAAATGATGGAGATACATTGTAACGCGTCATTAGTAATATAAAAAGGACTGTGATATATAAAGTTAACTATTTTGCACGCAAATAGTGAATAAGCAAACGATTTGCATTTCATAATATACAATCTTCAGAATGTTTACGTAACAGAAGACATTTTTTTTTTCAATAATTCACACGAATTATTAAGTTAATTGGCGTGATTATAAAATGTCATGCAGTAAACATTACGACATCCATGCAACTCATCGTTACCTGTATTCAATCTCTATCTTGATTCAATTTGCTATCATTTTACAATTTGCTAGCGCAACATAGCAATTGAAATGATAAAGAAACTTTATATCATACTGTAATAAAAATAGATATTTATTTTATATTTCAACACGTCGAAAACTTCTAAACTTTTTCCCAATAAATTAACATTTACCTTATATTCAGCGATATTTTATCTTTGAACAAGATAATAGATTTTTATTTATTTTCATATGATTTTATTATTATACAACATTAAATCAAATGATTAAATTTACAATTAGAAAACAAAAAATTATCTAATTGAAAATATATATAATTTTTGAGATTTTTTTTTTACATATATGTATTTTAATTTAGTTAATGTGTTTACGGAATGTATTTTAAATTATCATGTTTATAAATATTATACGTATTATGTTACTTATTATCTCTTTAAGAATATAATATTTATCTCTAATATCTGAAATTTTTTTATAGCGCGTAAAATTTAATCAGAATCAACAATCTAATCAGAAATGTAAAATGTATAATATTGTGGCAATGTGTAATGAATTAGAAAAGTATTAGAAATATTTCTATACTATAAATTTGAATATTATGTTATGATATTTTAAGGTACTATTTTTGATAAATAACTTTAATCAATAACTAGTCGTAAATTCAGTACAAATTAAAATTATAATTAATTCTAATATAATTGTGAATGTTACATTAAAAATATATCAAAATACAATATATTATTGTATTAGACATATATAATGATAATTATTATATTGAACATCGGTTTGTCTTATATTAATTGAGTTTTATTTATTAAAAGTTCTTTCTTATAAAGAAATTAATATAATTTTATAGTTATTTAAATTTGTTATATAAATATATGTTGTAATTGAGTTATTTCTTTGAAATGAAAAAAGAACTTTATATATTGATAAATAGATTTTTAAAAATAAATATTTATAAATTTACAATTGGTAATAAAATTATATCAGATTCACATTATAAAATAAAACGTCAATTTATTAATATCTTATTTTTATAATTGATATTAGTATCGGCAGTTTTAAAATTATTCCCGAATAATTTTAATTCGTCAAACTTCTATAATAAAGCAGACGGTTGAACGAAATTCCTGTTCGCATTTCGTAAGTCGATCGATAACGATGAATTTTTAACGGTTTAATTAATTCTCGGACAGAGCTGATAAGTATCACTATTCGATTGAATCGTTAATGGCCATGACTAAAATTATATACTCGCATGCAATTCTGAAATATCGACAGTGTATTCACAGTTCGTGCGATTTATTTATATGAACCGATTAAACGAAATGGACCGCTCGTCGGTAGTTTTCAATTACATTATTCAGCGATCACGCGTTGCGAAACACATCGACCAGCGTAGCTGTCCAAAATTCTAATTGCGTGCAATATTGCACGCACGGTCATATGCGCGGGCGGAATAGGAAAATGACAGGAATTTCAGGCATGTTCGCGCAAATTAGAAATTGCGATGTGCAGCTGTAACCTATCAAATGTACAACTTAGTTTTGGTATGGCATTTTCGATTAATTATAAGTTTTAATGCAAATTAATTATATGATCCTCAAATTAATGATACTTTTAAGTCATGATTACTCCAATTAAGTATTGATATATGATAATTGATTATATTATTTAGGAAATGATTATATTATTTAGTAATTGATTATATTTTGTAGTAATTGATTATATTACAGAGTAATTGATTGTACTTTGCAATTATATAATATTGCAACATATATGCATATAGTTTCGCGAAATTAAAAATACCATGGGTTTTAATAAATATTGTTCAACAAAATTACAAGTATTGATATAAAGAGAGTATTGATATTAGAGAGCTGCAAAATAAAACTAAAAATAATACACAGACTACATACACAGACTAAATAAGATATTACTATTACGTATATATAGGCATGAAAAATCATAATCTTAAAATAATTATGACACACATTGCAAGCAAAGCTTGTTATTCAATCCCGCCGTTCAAAAAATAATATGAAATATTCATTCTGAATTTGCAAGTCGATTTATCTGATTGTTTGACTATCCGTGATTAAATGATGGTACTATTTGATGCCAAGGAGATATAAATTGTGTCTGTCATAGTGAAGGACAAATGCATAAACGTGCAAAATGATCTAACAGTCGAATTTATATTCATGTGCAGATATTCTTGTCAATGGAGTTTAAATTACTACAAAAATTGATAACGTTTATAAATATTTGCCTTTTTATCAATAGTTTTACAAATAATTACGAATTTATGTATGTAATTGATGTATACTGAAAACGAGTTTGCATAAAAATAAAAAAACATAATAATGCTCTAATTCTAATATAATGATTGATTATAGACAGACTGAAGACATGATCATTTTATTAAAATTATTTTACATATATACATATGAAAATTTATATTAGCATTTTATTAAACTTAAAGTAAAAAGTATTAATTTATATTCTAATGTATTTGAAATGTATTTCGAAAATGTATTTCGTATTTTTTATTACACATATAATGCCTATATTTACAATTCCAATGTTTGAATTTTATAAAAATAAAAATGTTAATAATATTTATAAAATTGAATCTATTTCTAGAAGAATCAATTCTATAAATATTATTAACATTTTTATTTTCGGTCGACATTCGACATTTGTGACAAATTAATTGCGACTGTACCTTCATGAATGACTATAATATATTATTGTTTTATCAATAAACGATAAGAAATACGCTTTGAATGCGCTAATGAATATAATGGTCTCAATTAAAAATCACTTGTTTAATTAAAATTTACTTAAATCGTTTATTGATAAAGCAATAATATATCATAGTCACTTATGATGGTGGTTCGTAATTAATTTGTCGTAAATGCTGAATGTTGATCAAACATACGTGACGCTTTCTCCAATTCAGATAAGTCATCCTTATATCCTTCTCTTACCTGTCTCACGCATGCGCTAATAATTCTAGATCATATCATTAGATCGCATTAGTTAAAAAGATAATTATAATAAATCTAATTTTTAAGTGTACAAATCTATGCAAAGATATTTAGTTGTAATTACATGTACAAGTATAATTTAAATTTAAATTCTTACGTAATCGAAAATATATACATAAATGAGATAAAATGAAATTCGCAAAGTTCTGCACATATTATTAAAGAATAATTTTTCAATGCGCGGTTAAAAATCAACAGCAGTCAGAAATAAAAGTATCACAATTTTTTAAAAATATGATATCGTTTATAGAAAAAGATATGATATCGCTGGATTAAATAGTATCAATGAATTTCATTAATCTTATCGGCACTAAATCTAAATTGTTATGTTAGCATAGGCTACTACAGCAAGAAAACTGCTATAGTTTGCACATGCGCATTTTAGCCATAAATTACATGTGATGAAAAATTATATTGCTGGTCTCGTGTAGATTTACAATCGTTTGAAATGAATCACATTGTGCATACATTTATCTAATTCTGCTATTAAGTCATAATGAAATAATGAAAAGATTCTTGATGAAAAGACATCATCATAATTAATTATACAATAATTTGATTGTAGAATAGCCAATGAATAATAATTCTGTGAGAAATGCATAAATTATGTTTTTACTAAAGCAGCAATGATTCTGTGTGTATGTTGCTTCAACAGAATAATTCAAGATTTATTTATACATTTAGTAATATTTAGATATATCACTACTGAATATTTATACGCGTTGAAGAAAAGTTGAAATTAAATTTCTCTAAAAGAAGAGATTAATTTTGAATAAATTAAAGAACTTGCTGAAAGAATTAACTTTAAGAAATTATTTTAATGTATCTTCCAGTTTTGATAAAAGAAGAACAAAATTATTCGCATGTTTTTCAAAACAAAATTAAACATACGTAAATTAACTGTAAGTTAATTCGATCTCGTGATGGAAATATATGATTTTTATTGAAACGGAGGAAGGCAGAAGGTAGTTTTCATTTTTTTCGTTGCAACGTATGTTTTTATTACATATCGCGGTGCCACCGTTTTCGTCGAAATATTCGACATATAAATTTTTATGTTACTCGTCATCGGACGTTGTTTATTATGCTTGTGCGTAGCTTCCTCTCCAGACTCAATTTGTGAAATATCATTCGACACGTTTCGACGTTCAAATATCAATATAAGTTTCGTTAAGTCGTTGCAAAATGCGACTGTTGCGAGATACTCTGGCTGAATGCAGTCGTTATGTTCCCACTGTATTCGTTTCATCCACCCCCGGCGGCGCTCTCTTGCAACCCTTCATGGAGCACTCGTTCCACGAGCACTCCTGCCATTCGCTACTCGTTCGAGACAATTCTATGGCGCAGGAGGCGAGGAGAGCTGAAAAAGATAGTCGGACACTAGCCTTCCTTAAGATCTTCCTTCGAATAAAGTGACAATTTCCAATGTTGCTTGAATCCTTGGCGCAGAGCAGCTCCGGGGCGAATCACAGGATAATCCGACGGAGCAACGTTCTTCTCTAGTATCAGTTCTACAAGCGACGGCACTTCTTCTAATGGAGCCTCTGTCTGCAATGCATTTATGTTTACTGCTATTGCAGTTGCCTCTTACGTTTATTTCTGCTAAGCGTCGATTGAAAAGATGCATGACTGATATTTACGATGGATTTTCTAAAGAATAGTTATCTCCGAGAGACAGTCTTATCTTAATATTATATTAACCGCTAATACTCTTAATGTTGTAAATTACGCAAATTATTTTTTCGTGCTAAAATAAAAACAAAGGATATTAATGAAGAAATAACGAAGAAATAATAAAGGATAATAAACAAATAAAGATTACAGACGTCAGAAAAAATTATGTCAAATTGAATTTATTTAAAAAAATGTTTTCTTTTTAATCGTGATATATTTTATATATTTTATAATTGTTTTTTAATAATAGATAAGTATTTCGTACTTTCAGAAAATAGTGATGAAAATAGTTTTATTCTAGAACGTACACATTTATTTCTGCTGAGAACTTTATTTTGTATACAATATTTTATTTATATAGTATTTATATTTGTTTTGCCAGTAGTAAAAAAATTACATATAAAATATAGTTGACATGTAACATAAAATACATGAAATAAACCTCTCACCATAGCAATTTTAGATCATAAATAACACTGTAAAAATCATAGGTACAAAATATCATATTTTTCATTAAAAAATTTTTATATTACATTGCTGCACATTACACACTAAATAAAACTGATACAAAACGTATTTGTGATAAAAGTATAATGCACTTCTATTGTTTCACACGTGTCAGTTGATAAGCGCTAACGTAGTAACAAAAAAATATAGCTAAAAAATCCATTTTCGAATTATTTGATTGTAGCAGTTCTATGCGCGGCATTATGGAATTTAAAAATAAACTTTAACTGGTTTACCATACTCTCTCTCTCTCTCTCTCTCTCTCTCTCTCTTTCTCTTTCCGTCTCTTTCTTACAGAGTTTTATTTAAAAAAAACTCTACTATTCGTTATCATTGCTTCTCTTTCCCAGAAAGTTAATCCAATCACTTGCGTCATCCCAGCAAAATTTCCAGTCAGCGCGGAGAAATACTCAAAATGAAAATGAAACGTTCTTGAAGCTGGTCGATTTCACGACAGCCTTCGCAATTTCCTTGATCTCCCTTATCGAAAAATATATCTTCCTGAGATGATCGTCTCGAGTTGAACTCTCGACCCTCAAACCAACAGTCGCATTTATATTCCATCAAGCAGAACACAGATGCTGTGATGCATGCGACGATATCTTTTCATACGGAAAAATAATATCAGCATACACAGTTTTTCTGATCTGTGATATCCATGTCAGAATATAATCGCAATCGATTGACTATAGAAGTTGTTTAAAATGACTATAAAGTGACTTAATGGAATGTCATAATGTTTAAAAATAATATTTTATATCGAGTAAAATTGACATTGACGATAGATATGATTAATGACAATCGATTTGACATAATTAATGTAGCAAGACGTTGCATATTCTAAGAATATACATTTACAGTGAGAGCAAAAAGTATTCGTACAAGGAAATTTTTTATAAAAAAATCTTATTTGTAGAAAATAAACATTAATTAGCAATTTTATATAGTGAATATATTCTGTTCTAACAAACGAGCTTCACATGTATTTCTGATTAGGTGCTAAATTTCTCGATTGTTTGAATACTTTTTGAGTATTCAAACAATGAAATTCTTTATTTTCGTTTATTTTTCATCTGATATATTTTCTATTATTAATACATATCTTTTTTACATATAATTTTAAGAAACATATAGTCTATTTTATTCTTTATGAATAAATTATTAATTACTCAGCATGAAATGATCATCAATTAAACATCGAATCAAATTAGTGTTGAATTCGTATCGATATCGACTCGATATCAATTCGAATCATTTCTCGCTGGATAATATTTAATTTTTTTAAATAAAATTTTTTTAAAAAATATTTTCTCTGTATGAAAACTTTTTGTACTCACTATATATCTCATATTTTTTTAAACTTCATTTATATGCTATTAGAATTTATTATTATGGTAATTATAATGACCATATTGTCCTTAACTTATGTAATTCTGTGATGTGTCACTAAGAAGTTATGCATATTGCAAGACGCGGGCGTCATTCTGATATCATCGATTTGATATCATTGGAGCCGAAGAACTTGACTCAATGAACAAACGGCGTTCTTAAGAGTCTCGCGAAGTGTTTGTAATGACTCTGCTGATTCTGGAATATCTAGAAGTTGGCAGTAGATGTGTCCCCTGACCCATCTCGGTTATTGGAAGGCGATAATGCAGTGATGCTCATCCAATTACTATCAATGAAAGTCGTTTCTAAGACCTGTTCGCGTCGGGAGTGAGCGATTTTTACGCCTCGTTAGAAATGATCGTTAGGGTCTACATAATCACTCGATAGCCGGCGATTAATTTCTTGTTAATATCAAGATGCAGGAAAAATTCTATAAGGTTTCCATCAATATCATAAATTTTCTTATTTATCATTGTAGAAAATTTAATGATCGGAGTTTGATTTTTTTTTTATAATCTAAACTGATTATTAAAATAAATATTTGCTATTATTAATAATAATAGCTTTATTAACCTTGTATTTGCTATAATAAACATTTTATTATTAATTTTCTATTTTGCTATTTAAAAAAATTTATTTAAGTATAAAACATTAATTATAATAGTGTCGTAATATTTTATATTTTAGTATTTTACATTATATCTTTATTAAAAGTTAAGACCAAATTCAAAACCAAATAATTACTGTATGATCGAACTCTTCGTTGCTCGAAAATCTTTTCATCTCGTATTGAGTGAATGTATTTGTATAAATGATCTTATTTCTAGTTTTATTATATTATTTATACATACTTTTATATTAAACACAACAAAATGTATATAAGCTCAAAAATCAAAGTTCAGTTCTCCTTTGTATCAGGAAAAATCACTTTTGAAAAATAACGAATAATAATAACAAGTTATTTTTTTAAAATTAATTTTTCTAACTCTAACGTTATTATTAAATATGAAAAATTGTAACGTTATTATCAAATTGTTATTAGAAAAAAATGCATACGTCATGTATATCATTAACAACATTCATTATTTGTCTAACTATTCAACGTTTCTCTTAAAAAATTGCAAAATTACAAATGCACTTATTAAAATAACTTTCTTTTCATTTTTTTTTTTTAAATTGTAGTGCCCGTGACGCTTCGATGTTCTAGGATTTAAGTTCTAAATAGTAGAGAGTTACTGATCATTAATTATGAAAGTAACTTTTTGTTCTGTTATAACACGTTTTTTGAAAATAAACAAAAAATTTATGAAAATTTCTCATTTAAATATAAATTATAAATTTATAATGAATACATTAACTTGTTAATAAATAATTTAATGTTATTTAAATATGAATAATATTTGATTTGTGTATGATATTAAACTATTGAAAAAAAGATAATAAAACAAGGACTATACTTTCCATGAGACATACATAAGATAAAGATCTTTGAATGATAAAAGCAAAATCATCTGGGGAATCCTGAACACGTCCACTTTGTATACGACCAAATTTATCAGGCACGGGATCTAAATAAAGCTCGATCTCTCTATGGAACTAGGAAGTCATATCACGCTTTGACCTTATGACCACCCAATTCTCGATTCAGGAAATAGCATTGTTCCTGGTAGAATTCGATCTAGAATTAAAGCTTTTTATTTCGTGGTCGACAGTAATTCTCATAGTTTCCGGAAATGCATTATTAAAATCCCTTAACTACGTATAACGTATTCCGGGTGTCGTTAATAATGATTCAATATACTTTAATGAATCGTGAATAATTTAACAAGGACATTAAGACAGATTATAATTATCTGATTTTAATTCTTTATCCTAGTCTATCGAATAATTATTCATATTAATTATTATACTTATTATAGAAATAAATATATATATTAAATTATAGATAGCGGAAAAGGGACAATGTAACTTACATGTGTAAGATTTTATGAATTAATATTATATAATACAAATATTCAGTATTAATAAGACATTGTTTTATTAAGTTACAGTACTAATTATTGTTCTTCGATATTTCTATATATTTCAAATTTGTAACTTTTATATTATTTTAATGTATATTTTCATCTTTGTAAGGAACAAGATTATCGGAACATAGACAAAAGAAGGGATATCTTCACAAAAATTCAATGTATAAAAATTGTTCCGCGACAACTCGCAAATGTCCAAATTTCACTATCGCGTATTACTCGCTAGGATTTTGCGCCATTAGCGGCCGCGATTCGTTGGCTCGAGTGAGGTAGGCGGAGTTAAAAAGCTCTCGTGTCGAGGGTAAGTTTCAAACTTTCGCGATGAAGGGCATAAAGTTCTAGGAAGCGGGTAGGAAACGTCGGTGATACCAGACTACAGTAACAATGAGATGCAGTGTAACTAAGCCCTTTTAAACCCCTTCCCTCGCGTTCGTATCCAACCTATCCCTGCGCCTTTCCTCTTGCTCTATCTACGACGACGGCTGCACTTTCTCGAGCTTTCATTTAGGAAAACAATTGTGAAAGCATCATGCACACCGAAATAGCAAAGCGGTGCGCGGCTTGAAAAGGGGAAAAACCTTCCCTCTATCTCTTCATCACGCTCGTGCGTCCGCGCGTCATGAATACCACTACGGTGTAAACTCGCACTCGTAGATTCGTTCGTTGCAAAGGATACCGTCATCATTGTTTTATTTCGTGGTCGCGAGAACATGCTCGCGTTATGTATGGATTTTCTGCGGCGGATTAAAGTGCCCTTTGTTGTAAATTCAGGAACGCAGCCCGCGGCCAAGTGCGCCGTACGGAATATCGACCGCGATTTATTATTTAAGTTCCCTGAAGTACAATCAGCAATTCATAGAAAATAGAAGTAAGTAGCGTTAGCAAAGAAATATTGCGTGAATGATTACACAGTCTCTATACAAATTTGGCATACATTTAGTAGGGGTGAGAGGAGGAAACTGCGAATACTTAAGAAGAAAGTTAAATAAAATCGACAATTAATTATTTATCAATTATAAGAGTTTTAATTAAGGATTTCAATTCTGAATGACTCTTTTAAAAATTAAGTCTTACAAAAAAAGAATATCATTCTCTTATAAAAAAAAGTATTAAAAAATCGGCTTAAAATAGTTTTTTCTTTGTTAGACAAATCGATTTTTTACTAAAAGGCTGATTTAAAATAGTCCTCGCGAGTCGCGATTTGAAAAATCGATTTTTGGGGAGAATCGAAACATCTCTAGTTTTTATTTAAAAGATATTTCAGTTGTTTTGACTTTAAACTAAAATAACTTAACATTTATGTATTATCAAATATATATATATATCACTAAATGGTAAAGGACTTTTGTGTTTATTTCGATCTCATCTACCTTCCTATTGACGGTTGGAGAAGTCTCGCGGGACACCCTATCTATATATATATATATATAAAAACTATAATTTTAAACAAAAAATAAAGCTTTTGTTTAAAATTAAGAAATTATTCATAGGAAAAATGTTGAATCGTGTTGAATTCTGTATTTGTTTAAAATTATAATTTATATTGAAAATACATAAATGTTATATTGTAGTTTAAAGCCAATACCTTTTGAACAAAAATTGCTATAATTGATAAATAATAATCCTCAGCTTTATTTTACTTTTTTTTTTAGATATTCGCAATTTCCCATTCTTTCTCTATCAAAAATATCGAAAAAACGTATAGTGTATTTATTTTAAATGGCATGTGGTTCTATAGTCACGTGTATAGTGCGGCACTAAGCGTATATCGAATTATTACTAGATATGAAAAGTAAGTGGTTATCGCTATTTGAATACTGTATCGTTCAATGTGTGCAATAATATCGCGTTTATTATATTCGCAATTTTCCTACATATATATTGCATTATACTTTCTGGATAGTAATCGAAAGTTACAGTATGTATACAATTTGTATATTTTTGTATTTTACATATCAAACTTTTTTTTATTAATAAATATTCATGAGCGACAAAACATTTTAATTTAGCGCGATATTCTGTATATAGTTTATACACTCTCATTTCTTCAGTGCTGTTTGTTATGTTCGAAATGCATTTTTTTCATTCTTCCGTTACAACTGTTATTAAAGTACGATCAATATTCAGAAGTAATTTCTTTTTACGCCATTGCTGCAAAGAATCATTATAAGCGCAGAATATTTCATTTTCCAATTAATTCATTTAAATGAAAGCAAGTGGTTCTGAGTCGAATGGCATTTAATACCTTGTAAAAGTAACATCTCGAGACATAAAGTGTGATTAATTTTTTCTTGAATAAGAAATACAAAATGATTGACCGTTGGTTGCGCTTTACGACATTTTTAAAAACAATTGTATGTAAAAGTATTGTCCATTGAAAAAAAAATCAAGTAGAGTGCGTCATGTTGTTTGAAAAGAAAAATTCGTGTGTGATTACTAGTGCAAACTCGCCTTTGGTGGCTAACTTGTTGTTGCGGAGACAACATTTACATGTGCTTTCGCTTTTAGATGTCAGAAAGACACCATATGTTGTATGCAGATGTCTCGCAGGGGATTCAAACTGCCCCGCCGTGTAAAAGAAACGCGAATGAATTTATTGCATCTTGAGAAAAGAAACGTCTCGAGAACATTCCCGAAACGTCGATATTGATGCTACGCGACAAGGAATAGATGCATGCATGCGAATGCACACGACATGTTGTCTACAACATCTCCTAAGAAGTAAATATATTTTGCGAATACGTTTCTGAGTGTTTATGCAATTGGCAATCGATCTATGCAGAAGCATAATCTACTAAGATAAATGTATCCTATATGACTTATTGAAGCGTTGCAATTTTTGTCGAGTTATTGAAAATTGGTGGATTCAAAATAGGAAATATTTCTTAATATTAATTGAAAATATGTAACAGTTTCGAAATATAGGTGCAGTGAAGATTTAACTATCTGTGTAACTATATATTAATACGAAACATAATATCTATTAAATATCCATCATGGAAATCAGATAGATCTCTAATAGAGATGTCTACTATTATTGATGTTCTCTATGAATCTATAATGGACGTCCATTAGACATTTATTATGAATTTATATATAATAAATTTAGTACACGACGCATTATTTTATTTTATGTTATATTATCTCTACTATGGTCTATTATATTATATTTTATGTTATGTCTACTATATCTGTTACTTTGTTAATACATATAGTCTTTTTTCATAGAACTTCCTAATAACTAAATTAAATTAAATTAAATTAAATTAAATTAAATTATCAATGGAAACGACAGAGTTCTATTTTTCATATTTAAAAAACGTTATAGAATGGAATAAAAGGCGTGGTATAAAAATAGAAGTGGGTTCCCTCACATTTTAAAGAAACGAATTGTTGAAGGAAAATTGGTCTTCAAGATGAAAATATAAATAAAATATTGTTTTGACAATACAATTTTGTTTATATAGAGTTTTATATAGAGATTATTTCATGAATCTAATATTTCTATTTCTTGCCATAATTACAAATTTTTGTTTGCTGGGAATCAGTAAAATTAAAAAATTAACGTCTATTAATAGTCATATTTATGAAACACTTTAAAACATCTATGATCGATCCACATAACATCTCAGAAACATTTATGAATATGTCTAATGGAGATCGAATGGAAGTATGAAATACGAAACTTTTATGGATATCTAGATGTTTACAGGAAGTTATATGGATGTCTATAATAGTGGTTTCGAATCTCACTGACGGGCGTCTAGAGGATGTCTAAGAGAAGTTTTTGTTCTATGTGGATATACAAGCAAGTTATATTGGATACTAGATCATATTGAGTGTAATTACCTTATATTGAAGTCTATGATTCTTCTTATCTGATTAATTTGCGATCAAATTGCTTTTTTGTAAGAACACGTTTTATCAGAGCATACCTTTAATTAGTATTATTATTAAAATAAAAGGTAGTAGTTAAATATATGGTTTGATTAAAACAAAATAGTCTTTCACTCAAGCTTAACTATTTACGTCACAATTCGAAGAACCCTTCCATATTGAACTCGCATAAACTCTCTCGTATCTAATGGTTAACTCTTGCTGAAAACCAGAGTTTCGTCCGCTGTTGTTGGTTAGCCGAGACCTTCGACCGTCTTTCTCATTTGAACCGTTTAATTGTACATTGAACGGACAGAAGCTCCTCTAAGCTTCGGATTCCGCGAGCCACTGTATTTTCATCACAACCGCAGTGCTCTGTTTGCTAACATTACTTTACGTACGTACTGACTTTGACTGTACATAAGCATGATGAGTCATCAGCCATTAAAGACTTAAGTACGCACGTAAATACAAAGTAGTAAATTATTACAATGTACTATACATCATATAAATCATCAAGTATTACACGTTGATTATATGAAACTTCGCGTTTCGTATAAGAGTTAAAAAGATGCATATTCTATGCAACTATTGAAGAGAAAACACATTAAAAGATTTTGAAACTGGCAAATAGGCGATAAAAAAAGTAACGAAATTAAACATTATGACATTACAAATTAAAAAAAAAAACGGAACATAATATTTGTTTTATAAGTGAAGATAAATATTTAATTATTGTGTTTAAGCTTGATTACGAGAAGTATATATAATCACCAATAAAACCATAAATATTGATAATTAATTTTGATATATACATTTTGATATATATCTGTTATATGCACACACAGACATTCATAGATAGTAATATATTTTCAATAGGCGAGTAATACAGCTTTTATTGGATATTAAATAATTTTAATTTATGATAGCTTTTTAATATACAAACTTTAATTTCTCTTTTAGTTGCGTTTTTTATCGCATTCTAGTTAAATCATATAATATCCTATTCCTCACAACCTGTATTATTGCTAATTGAATCTATATATTCAGAAATCAATTACTAATTGTATTAATTACTATTTAACATTAATGTTGCATGTTACGATAGTTTTATAAATACAATATATAATGTTTGCTAATTACATTCTATGTAATAAGACATTTGATACAATGAATATAAAATTTTAAAAATAAGTTTACACATTGCAATTAATAATAAATTATGTATATATTATATGATATTATATATACATTATATGATATTTATTTGTATCATTATTTTATATTTTGTTATCTTATTTACATTACTATTTGTAGCACATTATAGAAATTAACATGCTTTACGGTTTACATATTTTAATAATTATATGTATTGATTAATAATTAATTGTTCAATAAGCAATGATTGCTTATTATTATTAATTATGTTATAATTGATATATCTCTTAACTTATTATGGAAAAATAAAGATGTTACACATAATAATAACGCAATATTATCGAATCGATGTTCCTAAAAAATTTAATGCAACATTTAAAGATGAAATGTTTTTATGGAAATCTGTTAGAGAGGTAAATACTTATGACTACAATCAAAAGTTGAACAAAGTTTAACAAAGCGATACGTTTTCGTTGAAAATCTTAGGAACGCGCTCTCTGTGAATCTCCGCAAAGCTGGAATTTAAATTACACGCTAAAGCTTGCAGGGCGAGCTTTTCCTTCTACATCGCTAAATGTAATTTGCATATTTCGTTTAAACGATGAATGCGACTCGATAGTTAAATCGGGCAAAGAGATAGCACTCGCATATACACACTTGGAGTATGAATGAGCCAAGTCTTTTAGGATAATAAAGGGCATATGGATAAAATTGTCATTTATACTGTACGACATTGTCAGGTGCGTCTAACGACAGATTTCGGGCCGATACGCGTCCTTTGCATATTGCTTATGGATTCGGTCATCGAGTTCTCCTGATGGCACTGGAACTTTGCATTACCTAGACCAGGTAATTAAGCGAGACTTGACACGTACGGACGAGGATGAAAATCCCATCGCGCGGTTATTTCGTCGCCTCCTGATACCGCCTCTGACTACCATAGCGCAGCTTAACGCTCTAATCTGTTTTGCGTCGTGCAACTTCTCGCCCTCGGATTTTCGACGAAGGGACGATTACGGAGGGTTTGAGCGACTGCGTGTTTGGAATAATAATTATTGTTGTTTAGCGAAGTCGTCGAAACGTGCCGCAGCATATAAAGTCTTTATCCTTAACCTCTCAGCACCCTTTTTTTGTATATGGGAAATAAATTCCTAAAGAGACAAAGTGTTCGGGAGATTGAAATTATTTTTAACATCACCGTTTTCTTTATTAGGGCGACTCGAAGTTTTTTTTCTTCTGATTTTATATACCATGCAAAATATATTCAACACAAAATTTCTATGAAGTAAAATTAATTATACATATATACAGTACTCAATGCTGCGAGTTATAAACAATTTTAAGAAATTAAATATAAGTATTTCATAGAAGAAGAGCTAGAACAATTCTCTCGTCATGAAAATTTTAAAATAATCGTGATATACACTGTTTTTAAAAAATGAATTACAATTTTTTTTACGGTTCTCAGATAGCGAATATGTTCAAAATCGGAACATAATTATCTTCAAGATATTAATTTAACACATTTTAAACATACTGTTTTCTTACTTCTGAAAATCTAGTAGTATGTATGTACGATGTATAAAGATATAAAAAACTTTATGACACACATAATATTTCAAGACACTTGCAACTAGAAAATTTCCAATGAACTTTATGAAAGTATAATAAAATCTCTTTAGAATAAAAAATTTCCCAAATCATATTTTTAAA
>Ga0157364_1001575_pt1 | contig 19697 bp, 5 predicted proteins | sample AttsexASBM2_FD_111476 | JGI IMG/M metagenome (GOLD analysis project Ga0157364, IMG submission 111476) | Fungus gardens microbial communities from leaf cutter ant in Ribeirão Preto, State of São Paulo, Brazil - Atta sexdens ASBM2 | ecosystem: Host-associated > Fungi > Mycelium > Unclassified ...
AACTCGATAGAGTTCCTAGTACAAAGTAGTCTATCTTATATACTACTACTCATGGTCCATGCTCACTACTGTGCACCCTACCCTAAATGACCATGTGTATGTCATGAGGCCAACATGTGTTGTCTATGTTGTATAACGTCACTTTATTCTAGAACCTTCTACTCCATTCTCCTGAGTCCTGTGATTAGTCTTGTGACTATGCCATCAATTTGTGACTGATGTGACAGTGTGACAGATAAACCCTAACCCGAGTTGTTCTAAAAATAGAAAATAGAAAATAAAAGAAAAAGAAAAAGAAAAATCAAAGAGAGAAAATAAAAAATGAAGTCCACTGTCAACGATCTTGACAATAGAAGGCCAAATTTGATAGGAGTATCTCTGTTATAGAAGACTGAATACCTGAATTATTACATTATTACCATAAGGATGTGTTTTTGGAATGGATGGACTTGATATATAATAGTATTCAGGACTGAGCCTTTGAAGTCCTATTGAGTTTACCTGAAGAGTCTATGCTGGTGTTTAGGTCAATAATACATAAAAACAAGGAAATATTTATCCTCTTTTCTCTATACTATCATATCTTTCTCCACTTTATCAAATATTTCTCAAGTCAATGCTAAGATGTTGGAGCAGTAGTGCCAAGAGATAAGACACTAACATAAGGAAGAACTAAAACTTCAGGCCTGTCTAAAAGAGGTAGCAAAAGCTTGCCATCTTAAGTAGGTAGCACAAAAGGTGAAAAAAGCTGCTGAGGCCAAAGTATGAGAGAAGACTGAAAAGAGGCAGTGTACAAAGGTAGAGAAGAAGAAAAAGAAGTTGGAGTATTTGAAGAAACTTCATGATGAAGTTTTGACTAAGGAAGCTGTACTTAAGGAGAGTACTAAAATATTCCAGGTTGCTAGGACAAAATACAAGAAGATTGTCAATATCTCTTCAGAAAACAAGGCTAGACAATGGCCTTCTAAAAACCAAGAGAAAAGAAACTGAAGAAATACTATAGGAATGCTGTGGTGAAGATGGGGGGTAATAACCCCTGTGAGAGGTATATACACACTGGACAAGACTGTCTAGTATACAACAGTAGGTAAGTAACATTATTTTTGTTTTTTCTCATATACTAATTATCTTCTTTTTGTAGTTGTTCTCTTGCCTGTGTCAGGTGCATCACTATTAAACAACAATATATCTCTCATGTTAACACTACCTCTCAAATGATGGTTCCTATTTATGATGGGATTTTAAGTACTATTGAAAAGACACTTCAGGAGCTTATTGAGTATTAGAGCATTAGAAAGTTCCTTTGGGATCTAGTAGAGGGCAAGGAGAGAAATATGGCCCAATTAGCCAGAATTGGGGCCATGGTTGACATGAGATGGAGCCTGAAAGAGAATTTGTAGGGCAGCAAAGAAAACAAAGAAAATAAGAAAGATAATAGTGAAGATGACAACAACAATGGTGAGGACAGGGATGAAGAGGAGTCTGAAAAAGGATTTAAGGAAATTGAGAGAGAGATGTTAGGAGGAACTCTGTTGCTAGCCTCTTATTAGAATTTTGGATTTGTTTGAGTAAGATTTTTTGTATATAAATATGTGAGTAAGAAAAATTTTTGGAGATAGCTAGAACTGTCAGAAATGAAGTTAAAGTCTGAAAATTTGAAAAGAAAAAATCACTGTTGGAAATGCACAAAAGCTAGGGTTAAATGAAAATAAGATAGACAGAATATACTAAGAAAATCATAATAATCCCCATTGAAAATGCATAGAGGCAGGGAATAATATGCAGCAGCATAATCAGAATAAAGAAAGTAGACTGGGCTTGAAGAGATATACAATATGAAAATCAGATCTTAAGTTAGTAGTATAAGTGAGCTCAGATGTAGAGATCTACTTGGGTTTGGGTTCTTCATCAGTTATAACTAGTGCTGAGGTAACTGCCAGTTGTGTTTTCTTAGATAAAGTATTGAAATGGTGGGTTCAAGCATAGACACATAGAAAACTGGATGAATAGAATACATAGACTTTGGAAGACAAAGAGTGAACAAGAGAGTACTGTTGTAGCAACCACTCGTCACTTAAGGACAAATGATCTTACAACGAGCAAAGCTCTCCAATGGGCTATCAAGTAAAGAGTGGGGGAATTACAAGAGAACTCGACAAGGAGCCCTTGCTGTATTGCTCCTCTATATATACTACTACACCGTGGTCCATGCTATAACAATGTGTTTACCTCATGTCCATCCACCATGCTTCTACCTCATGTCCTATTACTCATCCACATATGTTTTCCTTAAGGCCACCATGCTTCCTACATGTGCCCTGACGTCATACCTTTAATCTCCACTATACATGTGCACACCATGTGTATACCATGAGAAACCCATGTCCCTTGACGTCATCCCTAACCCTAACTCTTTATCTAGACTCTTTCCGATCCTTCTAGACTCTAAGTCCTTCCAGACTGCTCTAGACTCTGTCACATGACTTCCAGGTCACGTGCTCTTCCTCCGTTGTAGACTAATAATTGTAATATACTTAACCCTAACCCTAAAGTCTGTCCACACACTTGTCTTATAACAAGTACCAAGCTGAGAAATAATTTCATAGGGCCCAAGATATTTTCTAGAGAGCTTCTTTGAGGGCTGAGTAATTCTAAAAAATTGAGTCTTAACAAAGACATTATTACTTACTTTGATATCAGGTGTGGAGAAATGTCATGCATCAGCAGACTTTTAATAACACTATTAAGCTACAGTGATCTCAGCTTTGAGAGTACTCCATAATTCAGCTTTGAGAGTACTCCATAATTCATTGAGATCTATGGCAAAGTTGCAGGCTTAGGAGAAAGCAATATTGCATTCAAGGTAAGTAGAGATGTTCAGATGACATTCCTTATTAGCAAAGAATGGAGAAACACTAGTAGTAGTAGTACTAGGAATATTGTTGTAAAAGAACTCCACAAGCAGTAGGAGTTCAGACTAGTTGTCTTGCTGGTAATTATAATATACACATAGGTATTGCTTAAGAGTCTAGTTTGTGTGTTTGGTTTGTCTATCATCTTTGGGGTGATAATTTGAAGTGAAGTGAAGCTATATGTTTAGAGTAGTGCCTAACAAACAAAAAAAATTCAACACAAGCTCTAAATCTCTGTCAGAGGTAACATGGGAAGAAATTCCATGTTTGGAGAACATATGAAGAACAAACAGACATGCTAAGTCTGTAGATATGATAGTGTTGTGGGTAGAGATAAAAATTGTCTGCTTAGTAAGCCAGTCAACTATGATCAGGATAGTGTTAAACCTGGAGGATGATGGGAGTTTCTCAATGAAGTCTATAGAAATGGAATTCCATGATCATTTGGGAATAGAAAGTTGCTTGAAAGATCTGTAAGACTTGTAATGTTATGGTTTAGATTGCATACAAGTGATATAAGAATTGCAGAGTTGTTATACATCAGCACAGAGACTGGGCCAGAAATATCTGTGGTGAACTAGTTTATTTTGACTGGACTAGCTAGCAAAAATATGATCATAATTATACTAGAGAACATGTGTGTAGAGATTACTAGCAGATAGTATATAGATTCTGTTATTAAGACAAAGAAAACCATTTGGGTCTGTAGACTATTGGCTATCTGCAGGAGTATGTTTTGTAGTAATTGGATTACTAGAAAGGGCTGAAAGAATGTCTTGGTGAAGAGTGTTAAGATCAACAACTGTAGCTGTACAAAGAAAAGGAAAGAGAAGAACAGTAGCTCATATAGAGGTTACAAGTTGTTCTTGAGTGGAGATTGGTTTGAAGTTATGAGGGTTGACTATGACATAGCCAGTATTTTCCTCTTGAAGGTAGATATCCCACTATTTAGTGAAAGCATCTAGTTTGGTGCCAAGATGACTAGAACAAAACCTGATGACAAGGTTGAACTGAGAGAGGTACTCAGACCACTACACTTGTTTCTGGGTCAGCACCTTGATAGTAGAAAAATACTCAAGGTTTTTATGATTTATAACAATATCAATAGAAGAGGCCAGACCTTCTAGATAGTATCATTAAATTTTGAAAGCCTCAAAAATAGCTAGTAATTTCTTGTTATATGTGCCATAATTCAACTGTGCTATTGTAAAAATGTGGGAGTAGAAAGCAACTGGATGAACTTTGTTTTCTTCATTCACAATAGAAAGAATTGCAGCAAGAGTATAGTCTGAAGCATCAGTTTTCATAGTGAGTTGAGTATCAGAGATCCAATATGTAAGGATGAGAGCCAAATTAAATGCTTTCTTGAGGGAGTTGAAAGCATCTTGATAGGAGGAATCAAACTTCCAGGGAATGTCCTTCTGGGTAAGATGTGTTAATGAAATAACAATGTCTGAGTAGTTAAAGATAAACCAGCAGTAGAAGTTAGTGAAATCTAAAAAGGATTGAATATCCTTGACTTTCTTGGGCTCTAGAAAGTCTTAAATAATCTTCACTTTGTTATTAGACATGGTGAGACCAGAAGAAGAAAGGAATGTATTCTAAATACTCTACTGACTTAGAGTAGAATTCACATTTCTTTGCTTTGGCATAAAGGCCAGCTTTGCAGAGATATTTGAGTACTTTCTTAACATGCTGACAATATCTAGACATGTTGTTCATATAGATAAGTATGTTATCTAAATAGATCATGACACAGATGTCCAAGAGATTGGAAAAATAGTTGTTTATGAATTGTTGGAAAGTTATGAGAGTATTGGTAAGACTAAAGAGCATTGGGCATTACAGACTACTCAAATGATCTGTAATATGTCCTAAAAGTAGTTTTCCATTTATCACCATTGGCTGTGTGAACCAAGTAGTAAGCATGATGAAGATCTATCTTTGTATATATCTGAGCTTTGCTAGGTAAGTCTAGTAGATTGGAGATGAACAGGAGTGGATAGCAATTCTTTTTGGAAATACAGTTAAGACCACAGAATTTGACACAGAGGTACAGTGAACTATCTTTCTTCTTGACAAATAAGACCAGCATACCATACAGAGAAGAGATTGGTTAAATGAAATCCATATTGAGGTTTTCCTCAATGAATTCCTTTAGAGCTTCTTGTCTAGATGCCAGAAGAGAGTATATAGGGCTAACCAGAGGTTGAGCACCTTCTTCCAGGTTGATTTGAAAGTCATAAAAACAATGAGGAGTGAGAACTTTAGCTTTTGTTTTACTAAAAATGTTAGCAAATTCATGATACTCAGGAGGAATATTGGAAAGATTAGAATTCTTTGCAAGTTGGCCTGGATGTCCAAGGAGTAAAGACAGAGTTAAAACTTGCTAAAGCCCAGAAGTACATGAATGCTGTAATACCAATGATAGCAATATTAGGTTACTCAGAGGTAAATATAAAGGTTTCAGACGCAGGTATAGAAAATGTGAAATCTGATGATTGCAAAGAAGTATCAGGAAATGACAGAGATATCAATGGTATGTTGGCTGTACTGCAAGAGGAAGCAAGATTTTCCTACAAAGATAGACAGAAGTTTATTGACATATTTACCTAGTCAATCAGTAGATTGTGTCAGGTGAGCCAGTTGTATTCAAGAACCAAAGAGCAGGAAGAATCAAGTGGAGTGACATAGAAGTCCAGATTCATACAATCACTGGTAGAGAAGACTATAGGCAAATTAGCAATTTTGGAGATGTTTTTGTTTGATAAACCATCAAACAAGTGAAAAGAAACTAATGAGGTTGCAGATATCTTCAAATAATAAGTATCTACAAATTTTGAGTCTACAAAACAATGAGTAGATCTGAAGTTGATGAGAGCTTGAAATAGGATTCTATTAAGATAATCCTAACTAAGGATCAAGGGAGAAGTAAGAGAAACAAAGAAGGAGTAAGGATCAGAAAGAGCAAATATATTGAGTTAGATAGGACTTGTTGTTGCACAAGGAAGTTCAATGTGGCTCTCAGTCTGTGTAGAGTCCTAGGAATTGCTCTCTATTTTTCTGAGGGTTTCTCAGAAGCAGCTGCTGAAGTACTGTGGCCTTTGAAAGTGACTGTAGTTTGCTTCTTGGAGCAGGAGTCCAGCTTGTAATCTCTTGTACTATAATAGAGGTACAGGTTGTATTCAAAGTACTTCTTGCACTTATTACTGGTCAACTTGCTATTGTTGGCCAACTTGGACAAGAGGTCCACCTGTGGAGAATGAGATTGTTTGTTAGGAGTAGAGGACAACATGTTGAAAGAGAATGGTTTGGCAGATAAAGCTACTGGAAATGTATTTGTCTTGTTCTGTGAGATCATAGCATTGCTAGTAGAGAAAGCCTTACCTTACTTCCAGAAGTGAGACTTGAGAGCCTTTTTTTCTGCCTGTCTTGCATAGTGGTATTTGTAGTCATATTTACAGTAGTGGTAATCAATTATCATCACTAAAGCATGCATGTCCTGAAATGAGATAGGTTTACCTTATTCCCAAGTAGAAATAGAATTCTAGATCTGATTAGGAAGACTCTGGTAATAGCAGTAATACAGAATACTATTCTCCCAACCTAATTGAGAGGCATAATGTATAAAATCCACATTGTAAGTGGAGATCTTATTGCTGGGTTTCATGCAGAGATTATCCACTATGGTAGCTACTTCACCAATAAGGTTTTAAAGACAAAAATACTAACATAATTGATTAACAAACAAATTTTAGTCAAAAAGCCAATTTTGTAAAATGCTCTGGTCTTCCTAGTTAAGACTTACCTCAAACAATTTTTGGATGATTCCAGTAAGATAGGTTATTGTGAAGTTTATTTTCACAATGTTTATATTGAATTGTACAGAATTTGCATGAAAATAAAAACAACATTGAAATAAAAAATTATTGAGCTTGTTAGGCTCAGTATCACTAAAAGTGTTGGGGATACAGGCTTTAGTTTCCCTTTGATTAGAATTAGGGCCAGAATTTTGATTAGTGATAAGTGTATTTGCAATGCAACCAAGTACATTGACTAATTGGTCATTAGTTGAATTATCGCTGTGCTAGGATTTTAACTATGAGTGAGTAGAAAAGATAGGTCTATTAGTAACTGGGGGAGTATTCTTCTAATTAGGATGTAAAATTCTGTGCTAGAAGCTTGATGATGCAAATTTATCAAAATGACCTTGGCTTTAACTTATATACTGTACCATCTATCAGCTATGTGGTCACAATTTCAGAGAATTGGACAGATTTCAAAGTGAGGGTGAGTACTGATGTTAGTGTATTGTTGTTGAACACTAGGGATAAAGTTCAATAGAAGCTTATCTTCATCAATTATCAGACTAGCAAATTACAGTGTAACCACTAATCCTATATATAAGTTAGATTTATAGGAGATGCTAGGAAATTTTAGTATATAGCTCTAAGTAGAGGTTTTAGTAATGAAATACTGAAGGAGTTGGATAGAGAAATGCTGCTATGGAAGACCAAATTTAATAGGAATATCTCTGTTATAGAAGACTGGATATCTGAATTGTTGTATTATCACTATGGGAATATATTTTTGGAATGGATAGACTTGACATATAACAGCTGATCTAGAAGATTGGAATGTATAACATGAGTATATAGGATGTCTATTGCTTCTAGAAACATTACTCTATTCTCTTATATTCTTTTAAAGATAAGCTATATTGTCTAAATGTATAGTTAATATATTTAGGTTTTTCTAGGAATATTATAAACTCATACTCAATAAACTTTTTCCAGTTGCTCTAATACATACTATATGTGCTGTTATTATTTCACTTTGTTAGAATTGAAGACAATGAACTTGGTTTTTATTTTATTTTATTTTATTTTCCTTTTATTTTCTCTTATTGTTATGGTTGAGTAGAAGACAAAGAAGACAAAGTGTGACACCATCAAAGATCACATGACATGGTCACAGAAGTCATACACTCACATGATGCAAGGGAACAATGTGGAAGGTTCTAGATAGATGATGTCATAACAGCACATAGTACATATGTTGGTCTTAAGGCAAACACATGGTCTTTAGGGTAAGCTAGAAAAGTAGTAGCATGAGCCATGGTAGTTTAGTATATAAGGTAGATGTTTCTGTATGGAGTTCTGTATGGAGTTCTTTTGTGTTACTCAATACAAGAGTATGTCTTTTACTCCACACAGAGTCTAAGTCATAACACACTTGTTTTAGCTGATCTGAAAGATTGGAATATAAAGTCTAGGTATATAGAATAGTTGTTGCCTGTCAATATGTTGTTGGATAGGTGGAACTCACTTCAAGCAGATATTCACAATCAATCATATAGAAAAGAGGTTGGATCAAGTATGGAAACTTATCTAGGAACAGATGTGGATATCTGTGAGACTGAGTAAGAATCTAGGTTGTAGATCAAGCTTGAAAGCTTATCCATAGATTGGGCAATATAATTCCAGATAATGACTTTGGCCTTAACTTGTGTGTTGTGCCCACTATTTGTTATGTGGTTATAACTTTGAATGATGAGGTATTAGGGTAGACTAACTAATAGCTTAGTTGGAGAAGTATGAGAAGTTGTTAGGAGATTTTTAGTTGGGTCTTAGTTGAATCTTAGTTGATTTTCAGACTGAGTACTATAGAGTATCTACTTAGTCTTAAATACTAAGTCTATAATTAAAACTGTAGCTAGGAAATAGTAGTATAGAAAATAACTAAGGAGATGTTATAGAGATAATTTCTAGAATATAAAATAACCAGAAGTCTAGATAATGAGCTGCTAGAAGATAAAATATGAGAGGCTGATCTATATGCAAATAAGTATGGATGCAGAAGTATACTTAAGTATGGTTAGGGTCCTAACTGGAAGTCAGAAAACAGAAGTCTTGGAAGTTAGTCTATAACATTGTCTTTAGAAACCTTATTCTATTTTCTTAGATTTTTCTGGAGATAAGTTGTGTTTTTAGTATACTTGGTTAATATACTTAGGTTTTCCTGAAGCTTGAAACACAAACCTATATTTCTGCCTAGTTGCTCTAATAGTTAGAATAATTAAACAAAAGTACAAAAGATACTCAAAAATTCCAGAAAGAATCTAAGTGTATTGTTTAATATCTACTAGGTATATAACTCATCTGTTGAACAAACCTAAATGAACAAAATGAGGTTTTCTAGAGGCAAAAATTATCCTAAGTACTCTAGTAGTCCATACTAATCAAAAGAAACATTTTCAATATAACTACAGAATGATTGTACTAATATGACTAGGAATAGCCAGGAATTATAGAACTCTCTAGAATGATAGACTTAAAGAATGGTAGAAGCTTACTAGATAATGGTAGAAGATAAGCAAACAGCAGATAGCAAGTTTGGGATGATATATGATAAATATAAATAACTAGCAATAGATAAGGTATTGGATGGTAGATAAGAACCTGTAGAAAGATCAGTTCTTTTATCTAATTCTAATACCCAAATATTGCCATTGCAAAGCCTGTAGAGTTCTCTATTCTCCTTAGACTATAAACTCTGAACACTATTTTATCATTAATTCTATAGAGTTCACTAAGCCAACTCCATTACTCCTTACCATTAAATTCTATTAAGTACAGTCTTATATACCATCATAGTCCTGTCTTATCTGTTATTACCATAAACTTCTTTTCTTTGTTAGCTAATATTCTAGATACTTCTATTAGAGTTTCCAACTATCTAGACAAAATCATTCCTTGGTTATATTAGTACTGTTCTGCTAAATTAGAATGTACTCTATAGTATTTAGAATAGCTCTTGTCTTTGAGAGATCTTGTGGTCAGAGTTGTAAGTAGTAGACTTGGTTTTTATTTCATTTTATTTTTATTTTTTATTTTTTATTTTATATTTTACTTTATTTCTCATTTTTTATATTTCTTTATTTTGGACATAGATGAAGGGTGTGAGATGATGTCATAGCCACAGATTACACAATTACATAATACAAAGAAAAATGCAGAAGGTTCTGGAATAAGTGATATTATATAGTATAGTAACAACATATTGGCCTTATGAAAAGCATATGTACTTTAAGGTAGGTTAGTTATAGTATGTGTACAGACCACAATCTGTAGTATATAAGGTAGACTATCTTGTACCTAGAACTCTATTGAGTTCTTTTGTATTACTCAAGGACTTGAGTCATAACACTTGTTCTCTTAGGTTTCTCCTAGAGATGGCTTGTACCTAGCTAAGATAATATAGCTTATATTTCTTTGGAAGTATTAAACTCTATGGACTTTACCTAGTCATTCTAATAGTAGAGCAAAGTCTTCTCTCTATAACTTCAAAGGATTTTGGTCTGATAGTTGTGGATTACCTGTCTAATATTTTAACCTTTCTTTTTATTTCTTATTTTTTCAACAATATTTATGCTAAGTGATCATCTTATGAACTTTGTTAACACAAAAAGGCTCTAAAACTCCTCCAATACTATTTGATAGAAGTAGCCAAGTATTAGTATATCTCAGAAGTTTCAATAAACAACATTCTCACTAGTCTTGTAAGTTAACTCTGTAGCTTGAGTATTTAATCTCACTCCTATATCTGTGGGTGTACCTTTTGTCCTATCGTCTTTGAAACTCCTCTCTCCCACTAATATCTTTATTCCAAGAAACCTACTATGTAGCTCTTGATCTAATATTCCACCTTGTGATGACTTAGGCTCAAGTGCTAGAGTAGAAAACATACTTGTGTCTTCCTCTGAACTTCTATGAGTATTCAAATAGTTTGCTTTTCCATATTTTTCTTAGTTTCATCTCTCTTAGTTTCTTTTGACTTATAATAAGTCTATTTGTGGACTTGGGATATTAGGGGCAAATCATACTCACTAGAAATCTGTATATGTAGCATGGAAGATAGATAAGATAATCAAAAACTTAGTAAAAGAAGTGCAGATATGAGTTGGAAGTAGCATACTATGCAAATAACTTCAACTGAAAAAAGTTATACCTGTCATATGTCAAGTTCACCTATTCTGAAAATATGTTCCCATGGTGGTGTGGTCATTATAACATTTTTAGGACAAGCCCATCTTCCATGACAGCTATCCTTCTTATAATATGTCTTAGCAGTAATATAACAATTTGGATATCTAGTCTTCCATAACAGGAATATTTCTATCAAACTCTGTCTTCTATGGCAAAGTTCTTCTATCTGACCTCTGTCAGTATCTCTTTACTGAAACCTTCACTTGGAGCAATATACTGAAACCATGAGTATCTCTTATATCTCCTACTTGTATATAAGACTAGTAGTTATACTATAATTCACTAGTCTGATAATCAACAAAGATAATTATTATTGAACTTGATCTCTGGTGTTCAACAGCAACACACTAAATCAGCACTCACTTTAATCTTGGACTTTATCTACTCATCTGAAGTTATAACCACATAGTAGACAGATAGTGCAGCACATAAGCTGAAGCTAAGATCGTTCTAACAAGTTTGCATTACTGAGCTTATTGCATAGAGTATGAAAACTCTATGCATTTCCAAGCCAAACCCCATAGACTTTTATCTTCTGGTGTGAGCTGTACCTAATAGTATTTAGCTTAACTCCATTATGTGATTGTAATTTTAGGAAGAGACTATCACAAAATAAACTGCTCACTTGTTTGTAATATCTAAATCTGAGATATGCTCTCAGAGGTTTAGGAGTGATTCAGAAGTTCAATGATAATGACAATAATGATGAAGATTAATACAGATGTCAATAATTGTTAGATATGTGAAGCTTAGACACTAGTTTTTATCCTTTTTTTTTTTCTTTTCATATCTTTATTTTGTAATCTAGGGTTAGGATTAGAGTGATGTCACGATCACACACTATCACACATTAGTCACATCAGATGACATGGTCACAGTAATGGTCACACAATCATGTGGTCACATGGAACCATGGTAGAAGGTTCAAGAACAATAGTGTTATATATTGACCTCCTGGCTAATACATGGTCTTTAGGGCAGACTAGAAATAGTTGAGCATGGACCATTAGTAGTTAGTATATAAAGGTAGATACATTGTACAAGGACTCCATTGAGTTCTCTTGTGTTAACTCTAATACAAGGTTCCTTTCTTTAATCAACTCTAAGGTCATTAAATTGTAACAATAATGAAAAGACAAAAGAGTGATGGTCTATGTCAGGCTAATTTTAGAAGATAACTAATTATATTACTATATTAATATGTTTGTATCTCTATAAATACTCATTGCTATAGAATTTATCATATATTGTCAAAAATAGTTTGATGAGTACTTTCCAATGCAAGTTTAATCATATGAATCTGTCTAGCTGTTCATGGGATAATAGCTGGAAAAACTTTGACAGTTACCAATGGCCTGATATCTCAGTTATTTGTTGTTGCTTTTGTACATTTCCACATATATATAGATAGCCCTCATTTAGGGCTTTCCAGTACAACTTAGTTTGTAAAATTTGTCCACTAGTTGTAAAGATATAAGCTAAATGAAGTTTATGACAGAAACATTTAGATATAGGCTAGAGATGAGTGTAGTACTTAATCCAAGTTAATTATTAGACTATGAAACTATACATAGTAGCTATAATTCTTAAATATAAGAAGTGTCTTTCTAATAATAAGCTACTGTGTATATTCTGGGTTGTTGGACACCATAGGAGTTGTTGTTTAGAACTCTATAGAATTTGATGTGGAATGAAGAAGCTCTTGTATGTAGGTTAATGGATAATTGGAATAGAGTATGATCTATACTAGAAGAGAATGAAAGTATTATAATTCTAAGCTTGGTGTTATGGCAACCATTCATCAAAATAATCAATAGCATACTAAGTACTCTTATAAAATAAGAGTTTTATAGAGATCACAAGAAAACTTGATAAGGAGTCCCTAATGTATTACTACCCTATTTATACAAATAGTTTATAGTCTGTGCTAATGATAAATAACTCTACTCTAAGGTCCATATATCATCCATAAGTATACTGTGAAGTTGATATGTTATAAACATATATCTTGACATCATTCCTTCTAGTATTTTCCACAATGTTCTAAGCTTATAATATAATGTCATGTGATATGTCATGTTACTGTGGTCACATGCCTCTTCATTGTCCAAGCAATCAAAGAAAAATAGAATAAAAGAAAAAGATAAATCAAATCAAAGAAAATAGATAAAAGAAAAAGAAAATCAGAATAAAATATAAGAGTTTAAGCATACTATGATATTTGGCTCAGGTTGCAACTTAGACAAAGACATTATAGACTATAAATAAGTAAGGTATCCTTAAAAAAACAATAATTAAAGAATAAGGAAAAAATGGAAGAACCTCCACTACTAAATAAGGTGCTAACTAATAATATATGAGAAAGATGTAAGGTGCAGTAATTATAAGTCAAAGATGAAATGAATTCCAACATATATCCAAGTAATGGCAAGTATAAGACAAACATCTGTAGAACATGAGGTAATGATTATGATAGTAAAAAATATAAATATTATCTAAGACCTATATTGGATATAACCAGTTAGTATGTGGTATAGATATTTAACTGTCAGTTTTCTAAACTCTTTCTTTTTTTATTTTTGTATCTTTTATTTTTTTTTATTCAAAACCTCTCTTTTAACCAAATAAAAACTTTATCAAAATCAATAGAAATCAAAGAGAAATCTAGATAAAGGTTGTTTGTAACCAACCTACTAATTTGTCTTCTGAGGAGAAATTGTAGGCTACTTGTTGTTGATAGTATGCCATAGACTATAATCAAGTACTATATAGTAAATTGTTAGTGAAAAAAAGGCATACTCATATATTGAGTGATATAAGAGAACTCAATAAAGTTTCTATTACAGAGTAGTCTACTTTATATATTTTTAAGAGCTAATCTATATATATTTAACTTACTTTAAAACTATGACTAAGTTCTTTTAGTAGTTTCTATTTTACCAAGTCATATGATTATATAACTGTGATTATTCCATATGTGACATATGTGCTATTCATATATCTGTAAAGCTTCTGGCTATACTTATAAAGATCCATTCTTTATAGCTAGTCTTTTGCAAGTTCTGTGATATTGTCTGTTTCTAAAGACCTCATATATGAGATTTAGCTTGTTTAACAGCTGCTACACTATCTCTCAAATAGATACCAACTCAAAAGAGCCTAAGACATTATCTAGGAGTATAAATTCTTCTTGCTAATGTCTTCAAAAAGGTCTTATATACTCAAAAACCTTATAAGAGTATGTTTCTTTCATAAAAAGTATTTTCCAGTATAATAGTACTATTCTTTTGTTGAGGATTTTCTCTACTTTCTACTCTTCTTGTTATATCCCAAGCTCCAAAACATGTCTGAGACATGTCTAACTTCAATATGAAATCAAATTCCTACAGTTATTTGGCTTTATTTGTGTCCAAAACTCCATCAGTGGTTTGGTACTTTATAATAGACTTAATCCCATCAAATTTCTACAGTTATTTGGCTTTATTTGAGTCAAAATCCACAGTCATCTTTATTTGTTTCTGTTACCTAATTATCTCCTTCAAACTCCACAAAATTACTCAGACTTTATGTGGAGTTTTCTCCTTTCCAATTTGAACTTCTATTTAGTGTGAAATACTCACTTAGAGATCTGTTTTAATTACTCCTTTTGCTACTTTATGTATTTAAGACTGGTGATTACTTTGTAATAGCTAGCCTGATAATTGACTAAAGTTGATGCTAAATCTCCAGTGTCAATGATGACATGCTTTACTCCTTTTCTTATAACTCCTTATAAGGTCGTCCTCTGAAATTGTGACCACACTGCTCATAGGAGACACAATACATAAGTTGAGGCCAAGATTGTTCTGAAAAGTTCATATTATTGAGCTTATCACATGGAGTTTCTATACTCTATACATTTCTGGGCCAACTCCATGGACTTTCATCTTCAAGTATGAACCATACCTAACACTTCTTCTCTATCTATCTTTACTGGTTTTGTTCTCCTACTCTTTGTCTCTTGATTAGTTCTCTATATCTTACTACTCTGCTAATATTCACTACTAGGTGAATTCTCATTAATACTGGTAGTCTTAATTTCACTATATTGGCTGACACTGTAGTGTTAGGGTGACTAGCAGGATCTGTAGAGTTTTGCAGACTTTAATAGCCTCTAGGAAGTTCTAAGTTTATTGGTATAACAAATAAGTACAAGTAGTATATATATCTAGAAGATTCTAAGAAAACAGAATAGAGACTCCTGAAGATAGCAGCTATCCTAAATACTAATAGAGTTTATTCTAATCTAGTAGAATATTACTGACATAAGAGAAGAATAATAATGGCTAGATGGTCAGGAACTCTAATAGAAACACCTAGAACTCTACTGAAAGAGAAAGGAAAGGAATATACAGTAGGTGCACTTAAGAGCAGATATTGATAATAGGCTTGCAAGATTTAGTGGAGATCATTAGGGTCACTTAAAAAAGACTGAGATTCAGTAGAGGTAGGGTATAGGCTGATGGGAGTAAAAGAACTGTAGAATTTAGTGAGGTCAGAGGCAGATTTTCTTACAAACATCACTTCTATTATATATAGGCTAATATATTATTCTATTAACTTCCTTACTGACCCCTTATTAGATACTAAGTATTAGAGCAACTAGAAGAAGACTGCAGTAATGCAGTAGAGATTATAACTCCAGAGAAATCCTAAGAGAACAGGATGGAGTTTCTTAAAGATGACAGTTACTCTAAGTATCTAAGAATCTATACCAATCAAACAAAACATTAGATAAAATATTTGGTAACCTAGCTATAGAATAATGAAGCTATATGGTTAGAAACCATAGTGGAATGTTGCCAGATAGTGAAAGCTTATTGGTTAGTAGCTAAAAGAAGTGTCAATGGTCATAAGTGTTATGGGACATTTGGATACTAACAATTTTTATTTTATTTTCTTTTATTTTCCTAATTTTACTTTACTTTACTTTTATTTTATTTTGAAGGATAGTGAAGAAGGCATGTGACAAGGAAGTCACATGACAGGTCACATGATGTGATGTCATAAGCCTAGAACTTGATGGAAGGGTCTGGAAGATGACGTTAGGGCACCTGGAGTATACATGGTGGCCTTGAGTAGGACATGAGGCAGGAATGAGGATGAAGTATGGACATAAGGGCAGGGTTATTTATTAGTAGCATGGACCATGAACCATTTGTATAAATAGGACTCTAATTAAGAAGAGGTTCCTTGTCGAGTTCTCTTGTGAAATCCCCACTAGATATCCGCCTTAAGAGATTTGCTCGTTGTGTGATCGTTGGACTTTGTGTCTAGTGGTTGCCACAACAATAAGGAGATGAACAGAGTCCAACAGTGTTGTGGCAGGATATTAGTATAGTGTTATAATTGAAGACTTAGAGTTAAGTCAACAAAGAAATCTTGTATTGGGTTAATATAAGAGAACTCAATTGTTGTAGCAACCACTCGTCACTCAAGGACAAATGATCTCACAACTAGCAAAGCTCTCAGTAGGGCTATCAAGTAACGAATAGGAGATTACAAGAGAACTTGACAAGAAGCCCTCGCTGCATTCATCTACTATATATACACATGGCTCCTGGTCTATGCTACAACAATATCTATCTGGCCCTTAAGTCCATGCCACTACCTCATGTCCATTACTCATCCACCATGCATCTACCTTAAGGCTACCATGCTTCCTACATGTGCCCTGACATCATACCTTTAATCTCCGCTATACATGTGTACACCATGTGTACACCATGAGGAACCCATGTCCCTTGACGTCATCTCCTAACCCTAACTCTGATCTAGACTCCTCTCGATCCTTCTAGACCCTAAGTCCTTCCAGACCGTTCTAGACTCTGTCACATGACTTCCAGGTCACATGCTCTTCTATCTCTTTGTCTGTTGTAGACTAATAATTACCTAAGGTCCTAACCCTAACCCTAGTCCAAAGTCTGTCCACACTCTCATCTCATAACATCAATAGAGTTTCTAGTACAATATATCTATCTCATATACACTAGACTAATGGTTTATACTACATGAGTTTTAGCTTACCCTAAAGGCTATGTATATTATATACTGTTTGTTAGGGTAACTGATAAAAGTCTGCAGAGTTCACAGAGTTTGCTCTAGGAAAAACTTAAGTCTATTTCCTATATAATACAACAGACAAGGATTCATCTTCAGAAAAAACCTAAAAGAACAGAATGAGGTCTTCTAAGGATGGCTACTATGATAAGTACTCTAGAATACATTTCAATCTAGTAGAATAGTGCTAACCAAGCCAGAAATGATAGGGTCCAAGTGGTTAGGCACTTTTGATAGAAACATCTAAAATAATGTTTAAACATAGTAAGTACTTATCTAATGTCAACTAGAGGTATATAACAATGATTAGGTAGGTGCAGTGAGTGGTTAGAGCTGAGCAGAAATGTCAGGAATATAGTATGAAGTACATATATAGTATCAGCCAGATGTCAAAGCTAAGCTTGACATTACATACTTTTAGTATAACTGGTTTAGTAGCTAGTCTGTTTTTTATAAGAAAGAGTACTAGGAAAAGTATAGAAATCTCTGTATTTTTGGGATCAGACTTCAGATGTAGGAGTTGGTGTTGCAAACTCTAAGTTTTTGGGATTAGACTTCAGATTTTGTGGTCCTTTTACACTATTGATATGTAATATGATATCATTGTTCCAAAATTTTTTATATCTTTCTGTGTGATATGTGACTGTGTGACTTGTGACATATATGACTTGATGTGTGACAGTTGTGACAGTTATGTGTGATATCACACTAACCCCTAAACCTAAGTTCAAAAATAAGAAAAATAAATAGATAAAAATAAAAAGAAATAAAGTCTACTGTTTTTAACTCTAGAATGTAGTGCTTGGAGAATAAGATGACTATAGGGTTGACTTGGGCTTCTACAGGTGCTATAGACTCAAATTTAGATAAAGCAGAAAGTCTCTTTACTTACTTGTTACTTTATCTTTTCTGAGCCTTTTTCAATGATGTTTCTGCTTTTTTTTGTATTTTGTTGCTATCTCCATCTTTCTTAATATATACTTTTATTTGTAGCTCTCTTCCATACTTTTCTATAAACAGTGAAACCTTAGTTGCTGTATAGACTTTGCTGTTAACAGCAAATTCTGTTATAGCCAGTTATTCAGGCCAGTTCTTTTGTCTATAATTCACAAAGAACTACAAGTACTACTCCAGTTCTTGGTTTATGTACTTGATTTGTCCATCTTTTTGAGGATGAAATGCCATAGATAATTTAGTCTGCATTTGATTCAATTCCTTTGTTAGATCCACTATAAACTGGAAATCTCTATCTAATATTACACTTTCTGATAGCTTATATAACTTCTATACATTATCTCTAAACATTCTTGCTAATCCTTCCACTAATGTTTCTTCTGTGGTTGTTATAGAGTGTATCAATTTTTGACAATCTATTATATACTACTAAGATTGCATCCTTTCTTGCTACTAATAGTAACTTTATAATAAAGTTTACTAACAGGTGTGTCTACAGTTTCTCTGGAACTTCATTTGCTATTAGTTTCTCTGCCAGAGTTTCTGTCCTATTTTTTATTTTTTAGCATAGATCACAATTTTTCACAAATCTCTCTATATCTCTTATTATTGTTGGTATTATAAACTTCATTTAGCTTGTATCTCTACAGCTAGTAGACCAATTTTTACAAACTAAGTTGTGCTGGAAAGCCTTAAGAAAGGGCTACCTGTACATATACAGGATGTACAAAAGCAACAACAAACAACTGAGATATCAGGCCATCAGTAACTGTAAAAGCTTCATTGGCTAATATCTTATGAATGGCTGGATGGATTTACATGATTGAACTTGTATTGGAAGGCACTTATCATATAGTTTCTAATGATATACTATATATCATATAGAGATCAGTAGTCATAGAGATACAAGCATATTAATATAGTAATATAATTAGTTATCTTCTAAAATTAGCCTGACATCTGTTATGATAGATAACAGCCTCTATCAGGTACAAGTTTTGATCATGTGATGAAAACAGCTTATGCACAAACTATCACTCTTTTGTATATATATCTCTGTATCTGAGAATTAGATCTTAGACTTAATAACATTATTTATCATCAATCTTTATCTTTTCATCATTGACATCTGTATTGATCTTAATCATCATTGTCATCATTCTTGAACTTCTGAATCACTCCTAAACCTCTGAGAGTGTACCTAAGGTTCAGATATCACAAACAAGTGAGTAGTTCATTTTGTGATAGTTGGCCACTAATAGTTTCTTATTACTTACTTTTTTTTCTACTTCTCTTTACATTTAGCTACGGATATATCATGGTATAATAATCTTTTCCTTTTGTTTTGTCTAATATCTCTACTTCTAGTCCTTCTACCATCACTTTCACTAAGCTATGTATCTATTCTTCTTTTATTAATTTTTATTTTTTGTTATCATTTTCTATCCCTGTCAGGCGCGGTTCACACCGGGGTGGAAGTCCGCAGGATGGACTCGGAGATGAGTGGACTTGTGGAACGACCTTGGCTTCAGCTTATGTGCTGCGCCGTCTGCCTGCCGCATGGTCGCAACTTCAGATGAAGGAGAGGGAGTCCGAGGGGAAGTGAGTACTGATTGGTGTGTCGCCGTTGAACACCGGAGATCGAGTTCAATAAGAATTTATCTTCGTCGATTATCAGACTAGC
>Ga0157364_1001576_pt1 | contig 19695 bp, 13 predicted proteins | sample AttsexASBM2_FD_111476 | JGI IMG/M metagenome (GOLD analysis project Ga0157364, IMG submission 111476) | Fungus gardens microbial communities from leaf cutter ant in Ribeirão Preto, State of São Paulo, Brazil - Atta sexdens ASBM2 | ecosystem: Host-associated > Fungi > Mycelium > Unclassified ...
GTACTAAAAAGTTAATAAAAAAGTCTGAAAAAATTCTTAAAGTTCTATGAGAAGAAAATTAATGATTTTTGTCTCTTGCAGATTTTCCATGAAGTTGATAGTATTTGAGTACAAAATTATTGAAAAACAATATTTAGCGACTTTAGTTAATATCTCATTAACCATTGCGAAAATTACTTTTTACGAATTCTTTATCCAATTTTGTTTTTTTTTTTAAAAAAAAAGAATAATATTTGTTAACTTTTGATTATTTGCATGACATAATGTGTAATTATTGCAAATAAAAGATTTTACAATAATTATACTTAAAATTAATTCTGTTTTCTTAACATATTTGTTTTCTCGCAATCTTGTTAAATAAAAATCTTTTTTTAAATTATTATAAATAATTTAAAAATTATTAATGTCTCCACATATTTTTGCTAAGAAGAAATCGATTTTAAATTGATTAAAAAACTTGTGATTAAAAAAATTTTCGGTGATTTTGGGATATGTAGTAAGTTAAAGTAATTGAAGAATCTGTTATATTAAACGATTTTATTAATAGTAGTGTGTGTGCGTGTGTGTGGATAATATAAGCTCTCAATTATTTAGATTACTTACGTCATGACAACCAAAGCGTTAAGTTCTTTATTCTTAAATTAATACACCAGAGAGTCTATTAAATTTGTATCAATATATCGATCGTCGTTGCTAAAAAAGAGGGAAAAATACAAGGAAAATTAATGTCAAAGTACCAGTTAGAAAAAGAACAATGAGATTTTTCAATTATCGTTATAACCCATGTATGAAAAACAGATAATGAGATAATATTTCCCAACGATGTTCTACATCGAATTTCACCGATGTCAGACCTGTCGGAAACTTGGAGCAAGAACGTTTAACGGATGATAGTGGGGAAGAGATGAATGTACCGCGATTATTTGATCTCTCATTAACATACGGGGTCCACGGGTAGCGTGATTCGTACACGTGTTATGTTGCGCACGCACACGTCTGTCGTGTCGTGTAACGCGTATGTACTATATCGGAGGTCGCCGTTCTCCATGCGTGCACGGCGCGGCGTGTGCTCGCCAGATGTCCAAGAGCGGGATGCTGGTGCTGGTCCAGCATCGTCGGGCGCCTTCGGTCCTCCCACACAGTGCGGTTGCAGCGCGGCGTGGCGCGGCGTGGCGCGGCGCAGCGCGAATCGACGCGGGTGGGTCGGAGAGGAGAGAGGAACGTTGCCGAGTGTGGAGAACAGAACCGTTCAGTCGCAGCCACGAAGCGGCGCCGTGCGCGACGACGACGACGACGGACGCCGACGGACGGCGACGACGGTAATCGTCGTCGACAACTTCGAATGATATCCACGCACGCTACATTTTTCTCGTCATCGCTCGTCTCCGTTCACTTCAGAAAGAGGTGTCATCGAGTTCCAAGTTGAAAATTAAATTTCAAACCCGGAAACATCAACTTTCCGCCACACGATCTCTGTCTCGCGATTTTCTCAACATCTTTCGCGCCGCGGACGTGAGAGTGATGGCGCGGGCGCCCGATTCCAAAACGAATGATACGAATACTTTTTATGAACGTGCTTCATTTATCGAGAACGTGGTGGAGAACGAGCACCGCAGCGTGGGTAACGGTGGTCGCATCTATAATTAACCTTGGAGGAGGCGTCTCGCAGGGGAACAAAGTACCATCTCTGCAAGAATTTAGATCCATCAGTGAATTCTCGATGAAAAACGGACTATTGGTAAATTAACAATGCGATGCAGAAAAAACAGAGGATACGACTTGCACATCATTAATTTTTCTTCTTGAACGTTCCCTAATAAATGTCACGTTTTGAATAATTAGCCAGATCCATATGACAACACGTAGTAACTTTGGGCAGCGATCTTTAGGACATCTATCGAAAGAGGATTATTAACAAGCGGAATTAATGCATTCTGCGGAATAATGAACTTGAACCTGAATAATAGTTGTGGTTTACAAACAGAGAGATAGTTGTGGCTCGTCTATGGAATTGCAAGCAGTGAACTGTGCAATCGTTTGAAAGGATAATTTTCTTGCGATTTCTTAATAAGTGTAAGTGGGAAATCGCTTCATCGTTACTCGGCATGAATTTTGCGACATGAGATATATATGTTACAGAATGGGAATCGGAATTAACCGTGTGACTCATTTCGGAGAAGTGATATTCTGAGCGACACCTCGGTCACGTTTTACGAGCCGAGTAATTCCTCGTGGAATCTGAATTAACGGCTTCGCCGTTGGCCTCTCGTCGGCGACGTTACATTGGAAAACGACGATAAAGACCGAATGATTAAGAGGGAATAATTAAAGCAAAAGCTCGGATGTTCGAACCCGTAAGAGAACGCATCGCCAGGCACGTTCTGAGATCCACGATTAGGAGGAGGATCGATCGATCTCGGAATTAACAGTCCGCGAGTGTCAAACGAGCCGCGACAGGAACATCAATACCCTAATAAATGTCACTCGCACGATCGATCGTCGCCTTTTGCCAGCCATGACGTAAAGAGAGGATTTAACAGCGACGAGGGTCAACGTTGTCGAGAGCGGCTGTCGGGATCGGCTGTCCAGATCGTATGCAGGTCCCGATCTCTCGTGTGGGTGCGTCGAAGTTCGTGATCCTGACACCGCTTAGGGGGGTGGTCCCCTACAGTTATGCACGGATGGAGGATGAACTGCAGTGCGTGAGGGAGAGAGGTGATCGCTCCTAAACCGATGAGATGACAGTGCTGTGCGTGCTGTGGGCTACTCTGTCCACTGTGGCCTCGATTCTCGCGTGCTCTGGTTTTTATCTGCCTTACTGGATTCAGGTGAGCAATCGCGTTACGCGCTTTTAATTACGTTATGTCATTATAAAGAGCTATAAATAAAAGTAGGGATGCAGCTTTCAAAAGTTTTTCAACTTCTTGTCCGTTGGAGCAATGTTTAAAGATTATAATAGTTAATCGCGAGGGAATCTTGAAGAAGTTATGAGGTAGCCATAGATGATTAACGAAACACGAGGATTCTGTTCTTTCTGCTTCTTGTTATTCTAGGATTCATGTAAATTAACACTAAATCTTTATTATTAAATCAATATCGCTTTTTTTTTCTCTGTCGCGCGATACATTAGCGCTCTTGGATGTTTAATGGTCATTAAAGTGTGACATTAATGGAGGCTATAAAATAGGGTATCGATAAATACGAAAGCAACTCGTCCAATCGGATAGGGATAAAATAGCATTATTACCACACAACTGAATTAGTTCCACGATGATATACTACTGGCCAATAGTCCGATATGCACGATTAGTGAACAAATGGTTGAGAGCTTTTACTAATTTTTACAAGGAGAGAATTTTTTTTTATTTACTCTGAAAATATAATTGTCTCGGTAGTTATGATATACTGAACAAAATTTTAATTTTCTTGAATACAAAGAGCAAAGAAATATTTCTTAAATTATTTCTTAAATTTAGATCAATAAAAATTTCTTTGAAAATAAGATGTTATTCGATAAGATATTGTACAATATCTCATTTTCAAAGAAATTTTCATTGATCCAAAGAAATTTTTTTTAATACGAGTAAAGAAATATTTCTTTGAAATTAAGATTAATATTTTTTTTTAATGTACAATACAATATCCTAAAGATTTTTATTATGCACTTCAGTAAAATTAATCAAACTTGTTTTATACATATTTTATTATAATTTTATTAATGAATGAAAGAAATTTACGTAAAATTCTTTGAAATATATGCTTTTCTAGGAGACTACCATATTTTCAGAGTAAATTCTAAGAAAAAATTCTTTCCGTAGCAACTTTTAAAATTATATTTATGAAAATTCACCTACGCTTACAAATTTAACTACACTACTCTGTTCCATCACTATAAAATTGTACGACATCGTTTTTCGCGTTTTTGTGACGTCGAAGGGTCATTCTGAATTTCACATACACGAGCGTAGTTTTTGCATTTTCCATGACATATCTCCGCATCTCCATAAGGACTTCGCATCGTTAATATGACGATGACATGAAGATATGAAGAAGTCGTTTTCGCTTCTTCGCTTATCGTCGAAGGGACTTGTACCGATGATTTTTGACGACGTGAGAGAATTTCTCAGATATAATCATAAAGCGATTTAATAGGCACCGTGATAAAATCGACGAAATTGGCTACGAAAGTACTGGTAAATTCGTGAGTTTCAACGACGTGCATACCAAGAAGCATTTCATAATTTCAATAAGGCGTGTCAGATTTATCGATAAATTAGTGTATCGAGGTACGTTGAAATTATAATTCAGGAGAGAACAGAATATTATATATTTATTAAACGGAAAATTGTATGTTTTTCTTACGTTATTTCTTACGTCGAGTGCTTTGCACGTATATTTAAGCGACAGTTCATTTATCACTCTCGAGCCATTCATTGGAAGATCAGACGGTTGAAACTCGCGAACTCGAATTTCAGGACTTGCTGAGGTCGGGTTACGAATAACGAGAGCGGTGCAATGGCTCTCCAATTCTCATTCCCATTAATTCTTGATTTCTGCTGCGTAGTTAAGTGTAATCCGATTATACGTGTATCGATGTATTTCTCAATAAATTAGCTGGGAACCATGAATGCGAGCGCATCCCTTCGACAAAACGCAGATTAAAGGATATTCGTTTTGAAGCACTTTTGAACTCGCGAGCTTTAATGTTGAAATAAGATTGCAACATTACTCGTGGATAATGTTACTAGCTACGTTTCATTTTCGTCCATGCACAAGATGTAAAATTGGACGAGATGAATAGCAGTGGAGTTTGCGACAAAGAAGCGAAATACAAAAATGAAAAATAGTGAGAAAAAAGCAACTTGGAAATAAGAAAAGCAGAAAAGCTAGAGAAATAAGAAGTGGAAGGAGGATGGCAAAGAAAATGTGAGAAATCGAACAAGCTCGAGTCATCCGACAAGATGGATCGTAGAACGGCGATAGTAATCGAATTCTTCGTTCTAAACCACGAACAAACCGACGAAACTAAAACATTAGTTCTACAGCGCAAACGTCTCAATACACAGATATTTGTCACGTAATTACTAGTTTAGCAAAGTTAAACGAATTAAAAGGAATTTATATTGTAATAAAGTAAAAGATACATAGAGAAGAAATTTCAAATCAAAAGAAATATATCAATGTATCATGTTAACGAACATGATAAAGAATTCAAAGTTATTAAGTTGTTCTTTAGACATTTGTAACTAGAATGGCAATAAAAAAATTAGTAAAATTGTATATTAAAAATAATAATAATAATTATATTCACGTAACGAAACAATAATGCACTTATACATCAAAAGTCCTACAGGTAATTCAGACAATTGAATAATTTCACTCTAACTACGATTCGTCGCACTACAATACGCATTGTCAACAAGTGTAACAAAGTCTTGATTGTGACACGGGGCAAAATTTCGGTCCTTGAAACTTACTGAGACGTTCGTTACGCGTATAAGATTCTTGACGCGACAAGAACGCTTTGGGCCACCGACAACTTAGTAGAGAGAAGTTGATGAGGCGAATATCGTCAAGTAACTTTGTACTTCGTGTGACTGCTACTTGCTTTTACCTGGTCTGGCCGATGTTGTCTGGCAGATTCAAAGTAGTTTGGCCTTACTCGCGACCAAATTGTTCATATTCCACGTGTCACGTCGCAAACGAAGTCGCCTCTCGAAAGAGAGAATTCTGCTTTTCAGAATTATATGGTTAGAAAGTTACAACTTTTTTCGTTTCGAATCTATTTTGCATTTTCTCTAGGCAGCTAACTTTGTACTTGACAAACCTTTTTACGGTTTTAGATTCCGCGGGTAATGAAAGAAATTACAGTTTATTTTTCCGAGATCTTGTTACCGTTGATCGGGATATTCGTTTCTGAAAGCTCGTTTGTACAGTTTAGGATTAATGACGTATCGATTCTCCGTATAGCGAATCACCGAAGGAATCTAGAGCTATAAGGAGAGCCTTGTTACAAGAGGAATCTTGTTAGCCAAAGCGTTTCATCAGTTTAATTAACAGCTGGTGTTTCTCTTTAGAACCAATTACACATGTGTATATTTTGTCTATGTGAAATTATCTCCTTTCTTTAGAATTTATAGCATGTACAGATTTATAAGCGTATAAATTAAGTGCTACATTTTATGACATCACGTTTGTAAATAAATATAATTATTAACTCTGATTTGTTTGGATTTATTTGATTCAAAACGTAATTTTCTTATTAATATTTTATTTAAAAATGTTTTTTTTCTCGTATTTGATAACTTTATTTGTTAATATAAAATCTTTTTTTTGTATAAATTTTTTACTTTTTTTAGAATTTTTAATCACGTTATTGATCCAAACGATATAATAAATTTAAATAGATCAGAGTTAACATAAATTTCTATACGAATGCATTTATTTTATATGAACGTAATTTTGTATGAAATACGTAATTTTGTATATATAGTCTCGTATATAGTAATATATCATTTGTATATACCTAACGTGATTTTTTCAGAGCTTTGTTTAATAATAATTTTATTTTTGAATCAATTTTGTCACTACAATGGAAAAATAAATTTTTAAAAGATAATTCTTTTTTCAATAAAAATATTATTGTAATCCTCTTTTTATATTAATTATTATATTAATATATTTATATTAATTATTTATATACTTTTTATATTAATTATTATATATAAATTTTTTGTTCTTAGAAACGTTTAGATTCATTTGTAAGCAGGAAATAAGAAATTAAAAAAAAGAACTTATTTATAAAATAAGTTCTTTTCCAGTAATTTTACGTTTAGTCAGAAACTTTTATTATGATATATTAATGGAAACAAATGCGAAAAAAGTAACATGCTTGAAGAAAACGGCATTTGGCAAACGACAAGCAAGCTTATTACTTCTCTGCCTTCTCCACCGGTCATATTTTTTTCGTATTAAGAGAAGCAATCAAAAGCATTCAAACAGAACGACGAGACATTTTCTTTGGCGCCGTGTAAAATCTGTTGAAAAGGAGAGAAAATTTCTCTTGCTATGCTATTGCCTTCGCATATAAATGAATAGACTGTATAAGTCTTTTGCTCCGGATACTGTTGCATGTTCGCGCGACGCGACAATCTTTCGTGCCACGAATCAGCAGCGTTCAAATGACGTCGACGTTTCTACTTTACACTTATTCAAATATTCCTCATCTTATTTCTGCTATTACCTTCCATTCTACAAACAACTCAGGAAAGTTACATTAGAAAAGGGGGCTGAAATTAAGTCTGTAAATTTCTTTAATATTTATGAGCTCTATGTATTTTCATTGGCGGCACAGCTTGTAATTTTAAGTTTACTACCTCTTTTACTGAAGTTAGCGAGCTTTAGTGTGTTTTATACAGTTTTATTATAAAGCCTAACGTTAAAACGTAATAAAGTAACAACCGCATTTTCACGATCTTGTGCATTTTCAGGGACGACTGTTGGGGAAGGCTGACGCGTACTTCAGTTCCTTTCGGCGTTGCAATTATCCGCGAATCACTCCCAACGCCACGCCTGAGATAGTTTACGAGTGTGCGAGGTATTCCAGGTACGTATTCTCGCATCACTATATTCCCATATCAAAGTGAATGAGTGCAAGTACGTAACTACGATTAAGGATCTCGAGGAGAGATTCTGCTCATGAGGCGTTTGAAATGCTCGAAATGCTGTGGAACAGTTGTTCACTGAATCTGCTCGAGTCATTCTCGTGAATCAACGAGCCGGTTAACTAAAACGAGAACGATTCCGGATTTCGGATGCCGAACACCTCTCGTCACACGCGATTTTAATTATCTCGTTTTAATGAGATCTCTAATTCAAGAAAATATTATTCTGATGATCAAGATTGCAGAACGTGTGGACGAATTATTATATTATCAGAATAAAATAACATATTCGTTCCCTACGATAGTAATATGGAGGAAAATTGATATTTGATTGTTTAAAGAAATGTTTTATAATATGTATGATGCTTTTTATTAATAAATAATAGTAAATAATACATGTAACGTCATAAACTAATTAATATGACCGAGGATTAAACGCTTGCTGGAAATGAACGTTCAGCGTGAATCGTGAAATTTACACAAATTACACAAATTATATCGTGCGCGTGGAAAAAGAAATTTGCACACATTTCACGAGGTGTACACGAGGGAGTAATATTCAAAGTTTTGACGGACGGATTAATTTGAGTTTAGAATGAGAATCCGGATAATTTTAGTCGGACTCAAGTGTACAATTTTGTGGAATAATTTCTTACAAAATACGCAAGGATGTCGCGATCGTGTGAAAAAATAGACATTAATTGCGTACGCGGTCGTAAAAATTGTGTGTCGCGGCATTAAAACTAAGGCATTATTGTTAACAAAAGGAATTGAAAAATCAAGTACGAAAGAAATGACACGATTTTTCTTTTTTTCTGCGTAAAACATTCAGATTTAGAGAGATGGCGTATTACATAAAACATTCAAAGAACGATTACATCTTATTTGTTTTATCTAAATAAACGAAATGTTTTTCGCTTGTTAATGTAGAAATTAATTTACGGTCAATCTTCTTAAGCTTTCGAACGTGAAAAAATAATTGAGTTAAATATCATCAATCGATTTTCTATGTATTTTCAGAGCTTATACTGGAAACAATATAGTTATGTGTAATTTAAATACACAATATAATTTAGAATTATTGTTATTTATATAGGGTGTCCGGTAAGTTTTGACAAAGCGTTTGTGTAGATAGAGACTAAGCTGAGTCGAAAAGTCCTCTATCATTTTACAATTTTCGCAACTTTTGTTTTAATTATTCAATGAGCAGAATGTCTAAAATCGACGCATAAAACAATTTTAAGATATCTTTAAGAATTCTTTAAGAAACATTTTTAAGATATTTCATAAAGAACATCGAAAGAAATCTTAAAGTTGTCTTATGTGTCAATTTTATTCAACAATCTTTTGATAATATCTCGTTGACTATTACGAAAATTGCAAAATGGTAGAGGACTTTTCGATTCAGTTTAGCGTTTTGTCCAAATTTATCAGACACTCTGTATAAATAACAATAACTCTAAATTATATTGTGTAATTAAAAATATATTTAAGTTACACGTAACTTACATTAAACTTGCATTAAAATAAATTTTCATTCATTAAGCATGCATGAAAATAAATTTTGATATTAATATCGTTAATATCAATATACCGAAATTAATCGATATACATTTGTTTACGTGATAACACCGATAATGATCATAATAACGATTGTCACGATAACGGTGTGCAAAATGCGCGTGATTAATCGGATTTAGTTGCATTTTGAGTGCAAAAATATTAAGGTATTTGCAAATCATGTGTTTTTTTACTGATTATATTTTTCCGCAACTATATGAAAGATCGAATCCCCGTATCCACTCTGTAAAATCGGTGAAAAAACAAAATCGGTTAAAAACAAAAATTAAAGTCTATTCCAAATTCGAATTACGATACATCTGCTGTACATCGATTGTAAAGAGGATTTGCAATTAAAGTACATGCGAAGTTTGCATGTATGTGATAAAAGTGAAGCAACGACCCATGACAAATTATGTAAGTTCTCTTCTTTTTTGTTGCTTGCGCATTCGTTGATTGATCTAACATTCATCGCTGATGCATTCGTACGCGCAGTCTGTAACGTATTTCGCAGATAGTCGTAGAAATCGTAATATATTTGAGATTTAATTTAATGCCACTTGAATCGATGAGTTTTACCTGACAATTAAGAGAATTACAGTGTTTTGCGCTACGAGTTGTTAGTTTGTTAGTTGAGTTATAACGGACAATATGATCGATTTAGCTATACATATATTGATGATGTCAGTAGCTGTATAGAATTGTATGGAGATTGTTCTGACAATTGCGTGTGTCTTTACTTTACAAGAGTATATACAATAGCGGAAACGAGAAAAAAAAATAATTCGCGCGTATCACTGTTATACTTTTTTCAAAACGTTTCGTCAAAACAGATATGGAACTTGATTGATGATGAAATAATATTTTCTCTAATGCGCTTTATTCTCGAATCAGTTTTAAAACAAGCGGATTTCGACGTTAATTAAGGTATATGTATAACTATTATGATAATAATGTTAAAATGGAATTATAGCATTGCTTTAATATTTCTATCTTCGGGAGAAGATAAGAACTTTTTTTTTATAAAAAAAAAACGTGTACTTTTCATTGAGAATACCATTGAGTGTGGAAAGACGAGTGTCGACAATGAATCATCCACAAATTTAATTCCGCTTGTACTCTTTCTAACGAGATCTCGCCACGAAAAGGGATAAAAATGTATCTCGCGTATGTACCTCTGATTTAATTTTCGTAAATTCGTATGTAGGTCGAATAGTGTCAGTACTACCATCCTATGAAACCGCTTTTCGTTTCTTTTTCATCTGCCATATAGACTCGGCCAAATAAAGATTCACTTGTCGGATCCACTATCGATTAGATACGTAGTGATGTTAATAAATTTTTCAAGGAAATTTAATCTTAATTAGATCTGCTGTGAGTTTAATATTGGCATTTTTGACATTGCAAAATGCATCTTGTTATTATTATTATTATTATTATTATTATTATTATTATTATTATGTTGATTTCCGCGTTAACAACCTTTTTTGCATCCGCAGCATCGCAATGTAAACTCACCGGATACGCATTATAGCTGTTTCAATATCTGATTCTCGAAAGTGTCGGTTGTACCACAAGCAATTTCCCGATTGGCCAAATGTGCACGATAGCATAATCGTACACACGCGAAATGTGTTTCTCCCTTCTCTTCTACCCCCTAATGCAAGCAATATAAGCACGATAAGTGCTAATAGCTGGTCTCTGCAAATCGAGACATTTCGATAGTTGTATTTAACGTTTACCTTTCGGCATATAATCAACTCGGCAATTTATTGATTAGTTTCACGGCACATAAACTTTACAAAATAATTTCCTAAAATATTCCAAGTTATCTTTTATGTCATTATTATATTACTGAATATTTTTTTTTAATAGTACAGTTATTGCAACGGCATTTCAATAAATATGCACAAAATATTTCGAGAATTGGATTTATTTAAAGTTAGCTGACACAGAAAGCTATACGAGTTAGCAATGCCCGAAATGAATAGTAGGTCGAGGGAAGAGTTACGAAAATGTAAGAAATACGAGTGGCTTTAACTTCGCTCGCTACGATTGATAATCTATTTTTTTTTTTTTTTGCGAAATAAAAGTCGGAACAATATACGATGTTTTTACGTAGAATACCATCCCGAAAAATATCGTGTTTAGTCATATGGTTAACAGATCAAAACTTTGAGAAGTTAAAAACAGATAATACAATATTTTACGCGACGATATCTCTCACAAATAATATTTACATAGAACAAAAAATATTCCGCATAGTTACGTTTTATTCGTTTCCATATCCTTTCGCATCACCCTTTCGTTTTTCGGCATCGGCAGTTTCACCAGAGAGCCGATTCTTTATTTGAAATAACATTCAACGTTATATTTTTCTAAATTTCTATAGAATGTTTATTTGTGTTTGTGTCTGCTTCATAATTATTTTTTATTAAAGATATTTTTTATTGAAATTATAGCATATTTTGTGCATTTGAGAGATTCAAGTTGCGATTCCAACATAAAGATATCATCTGAAAACTGTTATAAATTACATAATGTAAATTATCAATTTTTGTTCAAAATACCTGAAAATTCTGCAAATCCATCATATAATTTAACTTAATTTTGCTTAATTTCGCTGTGAAAATTTTGATTGTATATCGAAATGCAATAGCCGAATGATTTTACATATGAGTTAGTTTCTATAATATTATTGCATTATTGCATCAGGATGTAATTATATGAAAATAAATTTACTCCCTCATTTTGCTTGAGGCATTGGCTCGACAAATTCGCGCTAATTTTGTCATATGCGCTGCGCATGTTATTGATTAATGTAGAAAGATAAGTATATAAATACCGAATAAAGTTTATTTCGTTAAATTTGTGATAAACACATTGTGAACTAATTGAAACTTCGATATTATTTGAATTGTTCTATTACACAATTAACAAATAAAACATTTTTGTACCAATAATCATAGTTTAATATATTCGGTTTCTTTCAAAGAATTATTAAAATGCTCTTGTTTGCCACTTACTGTATATAAATATTCTTTTTAAAAGATATGGAAAAGGTTTCTAATTAAATTATTGAACAGTTTTTTTATCATAAGCGATGTTTCGTTGCAGTTTTTGGGACATACCGAGTGCTTGGTGGCAGGCGAGCACAGTCACGATGGGTATTGGCGTTGCGATTGCCGTGATCGGCGCCCTCACACTTTTGGCAGCGGCATCATCATTCCTTCCGCATATTCTCAAAACGCCAAAGCACACGAGGATTCTTGGTTCTTTACAATTGCTCGCTGGTGAGTGTATTATATTTCTCGCAACTTGTAATTAAATTTCGCTATTACATGTGCGTCCGTTACGGATGTTTCGTTACTATTACTATTTATGAAAGAAAAATATTTTTCGTATATCATTAAATTAGAATAGAATAGAATTTATTTATTTACACTTCAGCATATACAAGTCAAGAAGGGGACTTGGTTTACAGAAATAGTTAACTCATTCACACTTACACTCCTCTCCCGCCTTTATCTTACAACTATAAACCTAAACTATTACAATGCATTCTCTTTTACCTATATGATCTCTATATCACAGTCTATTATTAGTGTCCATAGTCTCATTCTTATTTCCTTTTATCTCTACCTAGTATTTCTTTACTCTTATTTATCGTCCTATCTTCCCTTATATATTTTTAACTGCACATTCCATCTACATCCTATTTTTTATTGATTTCATTTCAATTCGTTTCCTTAACTTATAAATAGATAATAAATTTCCTATCATTAACTATAATATACTACGCTATAATCTTATTTTATACTCATAGCTTTGTTGTCTTACAAAATACTCATTCCTTGTCTTTACATTGTCTTTATCTTTACAATATATCTCTATTTATATTTTTTCTTTCCTTTCTCCTTTTTTTTTCTTTTTATTATTTCTTTTTCTATTTCATTAAATTATATATGATAAAATAAGCTTCGAATCCTTTCATTGAGCATGAAAAAAAAATAATGCACCTTCAAAAATGACAACTCATCCCTATTGCGTTTCAAATTGATGCGAAAGCAATGGAGCTGTGAAAGACTCGCATTTCACAGCGAAATAATGAACTGTCCCCAAATAAAATAGATATCAAGCGATGTCATTCTTCTTCTAACATTGACATATTCCATTTATGCGCTTCAAGTTAGCTCGTTGTTTTCGATCCTTTTCTACGTTCAAGGATTACTTTCGAAAAATGACTGAGTCACAGACATGATCGATGCAGGATAAAGCCGGGAATGTCATAATACTATTTTTTTTAGAAGAAAAGTATTTGATTACAACGTTAAAATTACAAATTTCGCGTGAGCAATGCAGTTTTGTTTGCTAAAGTGTTCATATTTTGTAAGCAAAGCAATTTTGCAATCTAATCTCTAATTATTCTTTATAAGTTAATATTTTCAAGGGGAAGAAACTTATTAAACATCTTAACAATATTATCAATACTACAAAAGAGTAAACAGAAATTAGTCGACACTTTTCAACGGCAGCTACACTGTTAGAAATGTTTGTAAATTTACAATACCTTTACAATAAAAATGTGCAGTAAATTTGTAAAATCATATAATGTTTTACTGTGATTTTACAATATTTGCAAATTTACAACAGAAATTTATGATATTAGAGATTTGAATACACTTTACCACAAAATGTTATTGTAATTTCACAATATAATTTTTTAAATTTACACATTTTTGTTGGATCAAAACTTCCAACACTTCTGAAAGTTTACAACAGAAATTTCTTACAGTATAAATTCAATGGGCAATTTAAAATTGATAAATCATTTTCATTTACTTGTTGTTACAGCTACGATGATATGCGGCGGCCTGGTCATGTATCCGATAGGCTGGGATAATCGGGAGGTACGCGAATCCTGTGGGAAGGGGGCCAATGTTTACAATCTCGGTGAGTATCCTCGTCTTCGAAACATCGTTTTCGAGTCTGCAGGAACGCGATGCAGGTATCGCGGGATGCGAACCGCGTGGAATGGTGCCGGAACTTAATTTCGGCGGAATGTGGCGCGCGAATTATTGATTTAATTTGGCAACTAATTAACGTGCTCGATAGACTCGCGCACGCGAGAGAGAAGGTTGCTTTAGTTGCTCGTTTCCTAGTTTAACGATGTCTTCAGCGAGAAATTGCCATTCCAAAACGACGCGACGTGGCGAAATGTGGATATGTGTCTGTACGTAATCGCTCTTAAGACGTAACTATTATACCAAGTGACGACAGCGATGCGACGACGGACTGGAATCAGTAATGGAACTTTCTGCATTTTCGCAGGCGAGTTCTCGGAGCGTTTTATCGAATACTCAACGATTTACAGATCATTTCTCGAGACTTAACATAAATCAATTGAGACTTATGGCTCTTGTGTGTAACTTTATGGGACGTACAAATTTACGTCTCACTGGCCTCATGTAGTTTCTGATTTTCTCGTAATTTCCCAAAGCGACACGTAACGATGCGGCTCGACATCGGCGATCCGATGATTTCCCTTTCAATACTCGAGAGATAATTCGTTATTGATTCTCCGTGACTGCGGATGCATACGTTGTATTTCATGCATGCAGGATCATCTCTGATAAATCCGCATCCGGTTTAACCGCGCGATAGAATCCAAAGAAATATTCGTTTATTTATTTCATACAGCTGCATCAAATAGAAATTGTTGCATTAAAATAATCTTAAATTTTTTCTTGTATAATGAAGATTCGATCAAGATGTCTCAACATTTTTTTGAGTTATATATGAAATAAGCAATTTTGTATCGACAAAAGAAAATTTTGATAAAATTAATCAATTTCGGTATGTTTTGAATGTGGGCGCGATTGTATATTTTTTTGATAGAATTCTGAAAGGTTATTGAAAATCCAGCATAATCCGTGCTATTCGGTGTACAGGTGACAAGTAATCCCAGGTGAGTGCTAGGAATAGACCCGGATTGGTAGGTCAAACCGACGTCAAAACCAACGTCATAGCGATGACGACCGAATCACATATATTTCCAATAGAGTACCGTTAGTTAAACGACATCTCTTGCAGGTTGAAAATTAAACTTATTTATAAATTCTGATAGAAGCACCAGTATGTTCCAATTATCTAAAATTGTTCGAACCGATTATTACCCTCGATATATTTCCAATTATAACACAATCGCAAATAACATTTCTATTGTTTTAGCGTCAAATTAGATTTATAGGTATTCTATTTACATCAGTGACAATACCGGTTATACTTATTACGTTCATTATATTATCATCGGGTTTAAATAAAATGCATTGCTCTGTTTATTTCTATCATTCATTTATTTCTATCGAAAACATTTATTTATAAAAATATCAAGATAAGCTCTTATCTAAAATTGACAAAATTAATAATATAATATTTAACTCTTTGCCGACCATTAATTCCATCAATGTAGGGGCCTTTGAGAAACACGAGTAAAATTTTTGTTCCGGATTATATAAAAATCTGAAAAAATTCTGGTATACTTGTCAAAGCTTTAACCCTTCGAGAATCCAGATGGAATATGATATACCCCAGCGAGATGAATTTTTATAGCTTTTTAGAAAATATTGCGCGCATGTCATCGGTTTCATACAATTGAAGAGTGCGTTATTACCAATCGTACTAAATTAGTATATTTATGATAGTATATTTATGAAGTCTAGCACGGGGGGAGGGGGGGGGGGTATGAGATATATCCATATATGATCTATGTTAATTTTTCACCTGGTTCGCGGAGGATTAACAACATTTTTTTACTATCATATGAATTGGACATTTTCTTATTTTATACAAATTTAAATCTGTCAGAATTAACAATAGAAATATCGATGATGTCTTTAAGACTCCATGTTGCCGGCAGAGGATTAAAATTGATTATAATAATATCGTAGTGATGTTTTTTACTTAGAGCTGTTGCGTCATTAAAAAGCAATCTTTTTATCTCTCTAATTGTAATATCTTAAAAGATATTTTCTATAATTATCTCCTTAATTCCTGATCTACGTCATAAGACAAATTTGTTTCAATTTATTAGTCTATCTTGGAGCGCTGATTAAGGTATTACAAGCGACGATTACATTCACCTACAGCATTACAACCTCAGCACGACGATTAGGCCGACTAAGCTATTCTCGGAGAAATTCCCGTGGATAGTTACGGATCGGTGTCGAGGTTTCGTCAGGAGGATCACCGAGACAAGTCGATGACGGACGGATGCCATCTGTTTCAGGGAAGTGCTCGGTGTCCTGGTCGAGTCACTTGCTGGTCGGCTCGGTGGCATTGCTGATGCTGTGCTTCGGCCTGAGCTTCTGCGCGGCGCGACACAAGCCCGACGCGAATCCGCACACGGATCCCCTGCGCATTTGACAATCGAGGTATTCTCAGTCGATACACGCCTACGCCTCGCCAAAGACGACCACACTCTCCATCGTCACGGTCTGTTGATCACGCGTGCCTGTTGCGTGCACGCATCGTGCGTACGTGAACACGAACATGTGTCATCGTGCGTACAAATACCGCGTACGAATTCCGCGCATCGCGGCATGCATGAATCGCGTTCTCATTGCGCGCGCGTGCGTGTATATATATGTTTGTATTTTTCGAGCAGGGCGTGAGTGCGAATTTTTCCGCATGTTTTGCGATGATTTAACACGTGGTTCAATATAAACGTACCTCCTGCGTACGCGAATAACTCCGTTAATATTGACGTTGACTTACAATACAGATCAGCGAGACGAACATTATAAATGAACATTGTGATCTCATAGTGTTCGACAGACAAAATGATGAATAATTGAAGTAAAATTAACGGGATAGATACGAGTCGATAGCTCGAAAGGATATTAATCTTTAGTTCGTCACGTCATATATGACGTAGCGATCGAAACTTGGCGAACAATCATGTTTCTCCAGAGATGCTATCTTCGACGAGATTCAGCGAGATTCGTAAAGTTCGAGGCACTCTCTATGATCCCCTGACCAATACAACTGATACTATTTCCTTGCGAGCAATCCGCGAGATTTCGAAATCACGTCCGCAAGAGATCCGGAGATTTCGGGAGATTGATTAAACTTTTGACAGGTTAACGCGTATCTACCACCCTTTCTATCTCCATCGAAACAAATCCTGCGTCTTTGTATATAGTCCACAACCTGCATATGTACGTATGTATATACACGCCGGAGTGAATCCTATAGTCCTGACTCCTGTCTCGCCGGTCTCGCCGATCTCGGCAGACGGTTGGAGAAAGCCGCGCCACGGTATTTCCAATTTCGTGCCGTAGTAAGCCCCTGGCTGAGAGCGACGAAGCAATTGGCAATTCGCCTCGACGGGACTTTCAGCACTTTCAATTCGCACGGAAAGACGGGCTCGCCGTTCGCTTGCCGGGCGAATACACACGGTGACTGGAAAGGAGCCGGATGTGGGACGCGGGAAAGGAAAACGGACACTCCTTTCCTCTCCTCTTTTCTCCTCTCTCCTCCCATATCGAGAGAATCCGCATTCAGATGCGCTGTAACGATCACGATATCCAGAAGAGCTGCTGCACGCTCTGCACCCTTCTCAGTCCTCGTCGAGGACCGGGAATCACTGTGTTTCCCACGGTCCGAAAGCCTTTCGGATATATCGATCGCAAAGGCGCGCAGAACGTTTCGACTCTCCAGAGATTTGCACGTTCCTCTTATTTATCCTCGTCTCTTCGGATTCTCCCCTCAAGACGCTATTTCCTTCGTGGAAGTAATGCGTTGGCTCAACCGTGAGTGTCGGTTTAGCGTTCTCTTAAAATTTATTTGGATCTACGATTCCAGATTTTATTTCTAGGATATATTACTCTTGGTATGTAATTTTTCGTTTTCCAACTTTTACGAGAGATAATCTCTTTCTCTGGAATAACTTTTTTTTAATAATAGAAAATTGTTATATTCCTTAAAAGATTCGTTGGCACTATTTTATCAAACGGCGATTGTTATCCATATTGAATCGTGGAAGCGTTGAGAAAACTGGGTTCAAGTCGGAAAAGCGGATTGAGAATTAAACTGGTGGCGAAATCCGCGTAATTAAAAGATAAAAGGATCAGAGAGAAGATCAGAGTTCTGGGGTTGATGCGGGTAGTAGTTTATTTGTATCGTGGCTCTTATCTAAACTGTCCGCACCGGTCTTTCACTTCGCTCTCTTTTTTCCAAACGGAGGAATCAGAAGGTCGAGTTAGCTAAAGAGAAATATTTTTTTGTTGAATATTTGATAGTCTCGTTTAAACTTTCAATGCAAACCGCGACGTTTACGCGCGAGAACGACGCGCGAAAAGTCCTCTTTATTTTTATTTCTCATCAGTTAAAAAAATTCACGAGTGAATTGATGCCTTTGTACTTTTTGTTAAGCAAAACGACCTTGCAATTTGCCGCAAAATCTCGCTGTCTCGCGATGCTCATTCTCGCGAATATCGAGCCACCCCGTAGCTCCCAGGTAAAAAACAGCCCGTGGCTGTACCTGCATGCGCGATATAAAAAAAAACGTAATATTCAGAGCGCGTATGTAAGCAAGGTGTGTATGTGTTAGCCCGGTGAAATTCGCAATTGCGGGCGCGGTTGAATTTCACGTGCTGATGGAACGGCGCGCACAAACGATGGCCGCGCGTTATTCGGTGAAGGCATCGCTATTGGCCGGATAAAAATCCGAGCTGAGCAAACACGCCGGAGCATGTTTCGTTCGCGCGGGTTCTCTACGCACCGCTTACTTCTTGCATTAATCGGCATTTTTTTCTGCACGCATATGCGTGCGCTCGTATTGTGACGCATGAAATAAACGGACTCGTTCGTCGTGGTTCCTCCACTGTCGTGCGTCTGATACAAATCGTTTCATCGCGAATAAAAGAACCAACGGTGATATGGTTACCGTTCTCTCCTTCTCTCACCACTCTCTCTTTCTTTCTTTCCATGCGTTCAAATATTCTGACTATGGAAATCATCGGGAATTCTGAAAATATCTCGGTTACCCGTTATTGACGCGAAACGACGTCGCGTCGCGCGCATCGTCATGGCTTTCGCGATCGCAAATTGCGCGACACTCTACTGTAGGTGTCATAAAACTACTGAAAGCTTTTTGCGTTATCTACTTCCTGTACTTCAATCTGGATTTAGTGCTTGTCAATGCGCGCGCCCACATAACGTTACCGAAATCTACGAATTGCGATGAATGCGTCAATCGTTTCCGCTGGATCGAGAATGTGCTCACAAAGTAGAAAGTTCCGATTTAAATATCACGTCTCGTGCACATTACAATCTTTTTTATTACATACATATATTTGAGATAGCTAGGTTTAATTAGCTTCCTCTGAAACTTTTCTTCCGATACTTAACAACATGCGTCGTAGTCGTATCTTCTTATTTTCCAATAAGACTTTCAGCAACTTCCGCA
>Ga0157364_1001577_pt1 | contig 19694 bp, 9 predicted proteins | sample AttsexASBM2_FD_111476 | JGI IMG/M metagenome (GOLD analysis project Ga0157364, IMG submission 111476) | Fungus gardens microbial communities from leaf cutter ant in Ribeirão Preto, State of São Paulo, Brazil - Atta sexdens ASBM2 | ecosystem: Host-associated > Fungi > Mycelium > Unclassified ...
AACAAGAGGTAGAGTGGAGGGCGCGAAGAGTGGATACTGAGAGGTTGTCGGGGGTTGGCAAAAGAAAGGAGAAGGGAGCGATAGGGGTAGATGACGAAGGGGTGCATGGTGCGCGCGCGCGCGCGGTTGGCAGCGCGACACGGAGGGACACGAGAGATCCGCGAGAGAGAGAGGGCGCTCTCCCCCGAAGTTTTGCGACGAGTCTCTCCAAGAGGGATCCTCGGGTACGTCCGTGTAGTACAGGAGCTAGCCGATAACGAGCTAGCGCGCAGTGCCTGGTGTCGGCGCTTCCGCGGTGTTTCTTCTTTCCTCTTCTTCTTCGTAACGTCGTGTCGGCACGCGCGCGCGCTCGGCCGTGAGCAAGTAAGCGAGCGAACGAGCAAGCAAAAGAGTGATGTGTATACGTTGTGTGTGTGTGTCCTACTATTAGCCTGGTGCGCTCGCCCACTGTGCTCCCTGTCGTCCTTTCCTGTCGCCGGACTTGTTCCGACCGTCATCGCCGTCGCCGTCGCTATACCGTCACCGCCGTCACCGCTGTCACCGCCGCCTCCATCGCCTTCACCATCCTTTAGAGTCGAGATTATAAGACAAGAAATATAAGGAAAGAGCATACCTATTACCACCTTGGTGTAACATCCGGATACGTCGGATCCACCGCGCAACCCGACGCACCCGACGCGGGTCTAACCCTCCCCCGTTCGGGGGGGCGCGAACAGAGTGGATTCGTCGTAACCCTTTCGAAACTGTCGTACGTGTCGCGCGAACAACACTCCCTACCCTGTCTTTTCTCTTACCCTCATTCCCCCTCTCACGTAACACCCTCGTGATCGACGTACCCGATATTCGCGATCGTAGATGATGATCATCGAGACGCAGATCTCTTGCAGGATAAATAATTAACGGAGAACTGGGGGCCGTGCGCGAGACAATAGCGTTGCATCTCAAAAAGAAAGAAAGGCAGATAACGAATATATCAATTACCAATATCGATCAGTAATTCTATCGACGATCGCGCTGACGAGGAGGAATGTGCTTGCGCGTTCATATATGCGGAAACATCGCTTCTCCCTTTCCTGTGCATGCGCTAGATCGCACGTGTGCGTTATTGTAAGCGCCTTAAAAAAATACAAGAAATGAAAAGAGTATTAGTCTACTAATTAATTAGGTATTCCAAGAAGAATCTATCGGGAGAATGAGAGGATGAAATCAATGTCATGAGCAGCGTGTAAGATAGATCCCCGCAATGTTCACTGTGAACGAGAAAAATTTTCCCCGTCACACGACGAGTAAATGTCATTAATTCCAGTTATTGTCGTCGTTATCATTATTATTGCCGGGTTGCGAAGAGGATCCGTCCGAACGGAGCGTTATTCTTCGGTGGCGCGTGCCGCCGTCCATCGCCGAGATTCAAGAGTGGAATCGTCGGGCGCGAAGGAGCGCCACGACAAGGCTGCACACGGCGGTGACAATGCGCCGATGCGACGACGGTGGTGCCAGCAGCAGCAGCAGAAGCAGCAGCAGCAGCAGCAGCAGCAGCAGCAGCAGCAGCAGCAGCAGCAGCAGCAGCAGCAGCAGGGTCCCGAGCACCGCCAGCACGGAGCGGCCTCCAGCGCGTACCTCCAGCGTCGCGGCAGTCCCCGTCATCACGATGATGTCTTAATCCTAACAATGCCCCTTTGTATAACGTTCCTTCTTCGCCGCGACCGTGAGATACCCGCTGGTGTCTGCCCATACCCATTGTCGTCGCCGTGATATCCTGGTCGTCGCTTTTGTCGTCCTTCGTCGGAAACATAATTGTAAGAAAAAGAGAGAGACAGAGAGAAAGTGCATGGTTCGGCATGGTGTGAATTCTCTGCACGGAGTAGTTAATTTGGTCCCATCCTCTGGGTGATAGGCGAATGCAAGGGTGGCGGTGGCGATGGTTCGAGTGGTGAAACGCCACAACCTTCACTCTTTCTCCCTCTCTCGCCCAGGAACCACCGCCGAAGAATAACTGTGACATCAATGTCACTGTGACATCAATGTCACTGTGACGAGTTTGAGTCATCGTGTGTTCATCTTCTATCATCGCAATCCCGACGCAATTCGAGTGAGTGCGCCTTCTTTGTATCTTCATTAGTGACGTTTGGATCGAGTTGGTTAATCGAGTTACCGACCTCAGTGATCTCAGGATACATTTATGAGGTTTCGGATGCGATTTCTGAACAGATTGCCGCTGTTGTCTGCGTTATCGCCACCGCTATCGTCGTCGCCGTCGTTGTCGTCGTTGTCGTCGTCGTCATCGTCGTCGTCGTCGTTATCGTCGTGGTGGTGCGTATTGTCGTGCTACCACCGGCCGTGATCATCGGCGACGACAGGCAGCAGCAGAGGGTGCAAGGAGAAGGAGGAGGAGGAGGAAGAGGAAGAAAAAGAGAGGGAGGAGGAGGAGGGTACGTAGCCGGGCGTTCAGGATGCAGCATGAACCTCGGTGCCCCGCGAGGGAACTGGGAGCTCGCGAGCCTCGGCAGGGGGACTACGACGACGACGAAGCGGGTGTTGTTCAGGTGCTTTCGCATCAGGTCCTCGATACACGCAACGTCGTCGCGCGCGTCGAGAGCTGCCGTCGCTGCCGGCGTCGTCGCGCTCACTCGGAAGTGGCGCACAACACCTGGCACAGCGAGGACAGCAACAACAGCAGCAGCAGCAGCAGCAGCAGCAGCAACAGCAGCAGCATCAGGGAGAGAAGGCATCGCCAGATCGACGAGAGACACAAAGTGCAAGAGGTGCAGGTGGCGTGGCAAGAGGAAGAAACGGAAGCGGAGGTGGTGGATTATTACGAACGCGTTGCGTTGCCGTTGTTGCTGTCGCCGTCGAGAGAACTCCTCGCCGGTATTGTCGTCGTCGCCGCAACCACCGCAGCAGTCGCGACTGTCGCAGTCGCCGCCGTCTCGGTCGGCCGTGGTACGTTGGTCCAGGGGAACTTCTAAGGGCCCCGCCAACCCGGGCCGCTCAGGCAGGCACCTGGGCGATTGGTCCGGGATACGCACGAGCGGGGCTGACATCATCGAACAGCGAGGATATAACCTCGGCAAATGGTCGCTTGCCGACAGAGCGACGAAGTGGACGACGACGTGGATTATCGTGGTGCGAGTTTGCCTATTATCGCGGAGACGATCAGAGACAAAAAAAGAAACGGAAACGAAAGGAGAGCGGAGATCACCCGTCCAGGAAGGAATTGACGTGTATCGCTGCACGGTGGAAAGGGAAAGTGAGAAAAATCTTGCACGAGTTATCGAGTGGTGGAAGAATATCTCCGATATATCTCCGAAGAAACACTTGGAAACGAAATTGCCTGAACGATCACGTTGCGCAGCGTTCCTCAGCGCGTCGTGTCTCAGCAGATGTACCGGAAATAACGGTAGCAGCTGCAGAAGCAACGTCGTGGGTCGCGTCGCGAACGTTCGAGGAGCAGAGTCACGAAGAATCGAGTGTCGGAGAGCAGAGCGCGTGCCGAGAGGCGGGCCTCAGATTTGGTGGCAGCGATGCGGGGCCTCCTGCAGCAGCCCGGCTGCGATACGGATCATCTACGCCACGAATCCACTGCGAGTCATCTTTTTCGTCATCAGTCGACGTGCACGATATCGAGGAAAAGGAAGCAGCGGCAGCGAAAAGATCAATCAGTTCTGGTGGAGGAAAGCGAAGCACATCGCATCGTACAGCTACGAACGTGCACGTCAAGAAACGTCGACGAGGAAGTGCGCGACGACGACGACAGGACGTCGGGGACGTTAACGTCCCCGATTATCCCGTCGCGCCCATGCTGCTCGACCCGTTCGGACTCACGGGACCACCTACGTCGAAAAAATGGAGAAAAGAGAAGAAAAGGGTGCAAAAAAAGGAGAAGGAGCAGAAACTCTGGTTATCATCGTCATTATCGTCGACCTCGTTCGTGGAGTGCGTACGATCCGGTTATCGTCGGTATACGTCGTCCAAGTCGTTCTCCAGGTCGATTCGCGATCGCGTCGACACTGTTGGCATATCCACCGCCGTGCAATGCCATCACGAAGCCCGACACTTCCAAATCGAGCACAGACCCGATGAGAAAGCCGGAACTGCCACTGCCTTTCGCATCTCTCGCGATTCCGTTTCGCGCGGCGTGGTGCGCGCGCGCACATGTGATCGCCACGAGGATCACGAGGACGGTAATGAGAGCGACGCATTGCGCGCGCGGACGCGCATACTTGGCGCTGATTGTCCGTCGCCGCGACGGCGACGGGTCTCGCGAACAGCAAGAAGAAGGTCAAGAAGAAGACGAAGGAGCGGAGCGATCTCCGAGGAAGAGCCCGATGTGGCTATCTCGGCCGTTTCTTTCGTCAACGTGCATGCTTACACTGCCTATAGCGATGACAGAGACGACGATGACAATGGAAAAAACGACGGAGACGACGACGATGACAACGAGGGACAAGTACATTGCAAGCGAAAGAGAATCTACAGTGATGGGTCCAAGAAGGCCCGCGACGAATACGAGGAAGATGGAAGCAATGACAGCGCGCATGTTAGTGTCTCGGATAATCCGCGCGATGAATACAAATATGAAAACGCGCCTTGCGAGGACTACATCCACACCGAAGGGAATACGAGTAGTGGTGTATTTAAAAGTGATCAGTGGACATCGCAATCCTCTTCGTTTGATTGGAAGAGGGATCGCGAACGTGTCGATGGCTACGGACGCGAGTACCTGACAGTGGACGAGGTGTTCGATGGACAAGGACGAAGAAAAGGAGAATGGTATAGTGGGAGGAGATGTAGCGATAACACTGCCTGGTTCCAAAAGCCAATTACTAGGAGAAAAGGAAGAGACGAAGGAGGAGGAAGAGAAGGAAGAGGAAGAGGAGACAAGCCGCATATACGCAAGAGCTACTACAGACTGCTGCTGTTCGTGTTATATCTTTTGGCGTGGCCTCTATTGTGCTCGAGCAGTCCCTTAGGTCACCCCGCTTCGACTTTCGCGCAGAACCCGACCCTCGCGCACACCAAGAATCCCGCACAACGGGGTAACACTACGCCGCCGGACATGTTGTTCTCGTCGTCAACGGTCATCGAGCACCAATACAAGCATTCGCAACAATACGTTCAGGGTAGCGATTACAATACCGACAGCGAGCGGTATCGTCATCATCAACAGCAGCAGCAGCAACAGCAACAGTCGGATCAAGAGAAGCCCGACGAGCAGCGGCACCCCTACAACGAATATACTTGGGAGGTGAACCAAATGAATCCCTGGCTGTCGGCCTGCGATCTGGCGGGACCAGCGCCGACCGATCTTCAGGGTAGCTGCGGAGCACCTCCACCGGAGGTGCCCAAGTACTGCCCGAAGTTGTGCAAAAACGCTTCCGAGATAATGAAGACCTATAATATGAAGATAAATAGGGGGGTCGAGGACGGAGGCGAGAGCGGCAGTCGACATGGTGATAAATATAGTACCGATGAAAAGAAGGAGGAGAAAGAACAGTGCCTTTTATATCTCGAGGAATCGCACAAGAAGATCATCTGTCAAATGAAGAAGAATAATCCAAGTGATCTGCTGCTTCGGCTGCGTCTACGGCATTGCTGCGAACACGCGGTGTTCAACGCCCTGGCGCCGGGCAAGGGCGGTCCGCTTGAGGATGTGATAAACGGTGGCAAGAAGTGCGATGATGCCTTGGACAAGCTGTTGCTCGTTGATGCCCTGGCCGCGAGGTTGCATTGCGAGTTCGAAGAGGTACTGGCGCGCTACGATTGCGCCCAGCCGTACTCCGTCATCCACAACTGCACCCATTGCAAGGTAAGAGGCTAATTTCTACGTATTTACGATGTGTGTGTGTGTGTGTGTGTGTGTGTGTTTGTGTGTGTGTGTGTGTGTGTGTGTGTGTGTGTGTGTGTGTGTGTGTGTGTGTGTGAGAAAGATCAGAATCGTTACTTATTAGACGCTCTGGGATATCCTCTAAAGCGTATTATATTTCTACATAAAAGAGCGAATAACAAAATTGAGTGATCGTAGACATAAATACAATAAACAGTAATAGAAATAAACATAAAAATAAGAGAGAGAGAGAGAGAGAGAGAAATTCTGAAATTTCACATAAATTGCTTTGTCAATTTAAATTGGCATTGACAGCTACGTATAAAGGCATTAAAATGAAACGCAGAATATTATTGAATTTAAATGTTTGACAGTTTTAGAATTCTTTGCATAAATTTAAATAGAAAATATTCTCTATTTTCATATTTCATAAACATTAATTTTGTAAATTTGAAAATATTGAATATTAAATATATTATTTGTACACACATTTATTATATTTATTACACATAATGTAATAATAATTCTAAAGAAAATTATTCTGTGGAAAGTCGTAAATTTGTGATGAATAATTTGTAACGTTTTTCGGGCTTGAAAGTTTGAAGTTCAAGTCTGTTCTATTTTGTAAAAAGCTGACAGAAAAAAATATATGATATGTATTTTGGGCAGAAATCGAGATATTAAAATATACGATGTCTCTACTACACAACTTGTATGAACATGCCTTGCCATGCCTTGAATTTCTGCTTAAAATATAACTTTGTAGTCATTATTATATAGATGTACAAATTATATATTTTAAACATATTGAAAGAAACGTGTTTGATATTTGTAACTATAATTACATGGTTAAAAATTATGGTTAGCTCTATATTTACAGTTATTATTATTATTATAATGTTAGTAATAATAATTAGTTAGTAAAAAAAAATACAATTTTATATACCGAAAAAATACGTAAAATATAATTCATAGTCATTTTCGATGCCAATTATGCATTCTTTTTGTTTGTACAAAGAACTATATACTTAAATATATAATATTAAGTGAAAATGGACTGAGAAATATTCAACACAAATAAATAAAAAAGCGGATCTTGATGTCTAATAATAATATTTTTCTATGAATTTTCCAGTTCCACGAAAACTGCGCACTGATTATTATATGTCAGTTTTGAAACACAATCCTAGACTGAAACTAGAATACGTAATATTACAAAATTAAATTGATAAGCAATTTAATATTACAGATGCTAATAAGTATCTAAAAATATTTATATAATTTATTACAAAAAAATATCACTCATTCTTCGAATCCTAGTTGAGACTTTTTTCACAATAAATTCTTTACAGTGTTTTAAAGATTCTTATTAACATCTGTACTATTAAATTGCGTCGATTTAATTTGTGATATTATATAAATATAATTATCATTGCTAATATTATAGCAATTATAAAAATTAATAATTACAAAAATGGAACTCTTAATTATTATTGTACTATACAATTAATCCTAAATATCGAATACTTTTCTCTCAGTGTGTAGTTTCGAAAAATTTTGTTACTTTGTTATTACACCAGTCATTTTATTCGTATTTTGCTGAAATTTACAATGTTTCGATATCATTAGTGCCATTTTCGTAATAAACCTCTCGTATGCAGTTACTGTGAATAATTAAATAATTAAGACGCGCATCAATCCGTTCATTGATTAGAACGCAAAGGAGTTTCATGCGACTCGCAACATTCGGCGTGAACGAAATTATTGGAAATTCTCGCGGTGTGTTTCCGGGAGTTCATATTACGCTCGTGTCTAATGTAGGGCATAGTAAATTTACTCGCAGTAAGTTTCTCCACGAGATCTCTTCGCGGAGAGAAAGAGAGAGATAGTAGACGGCTTTGCAGTGCTTTATACCGTTCAAGCGAACGCGTAAATTATGCGAGGCATTACCTATTATAATTTGATATAAGGCATTCAGTTGAGATTAGAAATCCCGCGGAGAGATTCCTCAGGCTCTCTGCTCGTCTTTCCGAGAGATTTCTCGCCGCGAGCGTCTCTAAACGTAGCAGATCTTCCTTGTCTCTTTAGACATATAAATCTGGAAATGCGCGAAGTCACAAGCAGTCACGGTGGTTAACTTGAACACCTACAATCGTGACATGAATATTTACAACTGCTATATTTGGAGGGCAATCCATATTCTCAAGCACGCGCGGATTTAAAAGAGTCCAAAAGAGAAGATCCATGAGATTTTCTCTATCCTTAGATTTATAGGTATATAGCTAATGGCTATAAATGTCATTCTGTGGCGTCCAATTGTAGACGAATTATTCGAATCTGTCGATAAACATCCCGATGTCTACGACAGACAGGACTAATTTCTAGATGGTGAATGGTAAATCGTGGGCGGTTTGCCTTAGAAAGCGAAGCACTTTGTCGTTGTCGTTGTCGTCCTCATCGTATCCATCGTCGAATGAGTTAACGAACAGGTGTTTCTCTCTCGTTTGGCTGATAACGCTCGCGCATAAATTGCTCGTTTAGAAACTTGTGGTCCGGTTCATTCAACAACCGTCGAAACTATTTCCAACCGACAGTATGTCCGTCTTTCTTCGATTCTCACGTTGTTCCTGTTATCATTGTCTATACGAAAGCGGTAGAGTTCGCGCGACAATTCCACAATGAGGCAATAACACGAGAGTGCATTATGTGCGTGGTTTACGAAATTGCATCAGAAGAGCCGCCGAGTGTGAATTTAATAGAGGAATACAACTTTTTTTAGCAATCGTTTGATTTTATTTCTACATTTTCTTATGTATCCTTCATGGAAACCAAAAATTATCATAATAATGATGCTACACTTAAGAAAAAAATTGATATTTGAAATAAAGAATGAAATCTTTATTCACATCGTTACGAAATCAAAATACGAATTGTTATTCTTCAATTATTTAAAAATTAATTTAGAGTTGGATCAACAAAATAATTGATAGCAATTTTGTAACGATGTGAGTAATGATTTTATTAAATTTGTTTCACACACACAATCTTCAGTGTAGTATTGTTATTATAATAATTTTCGGTTTCCATGAAAAAAATAAATAAGACAACGTAGTAATAAAACAATTCCCGAATGGTCACAAAAAAGTGAAAGTTGTTTCTCCTTTAGTTATAGGCAGGTATTCATAGTCAGATCTTATATTCAAGATCGTCTAAGTGCAGTCTTAAGACGAACTAATCAGAAGGCCGTATTAGCGTTTTAAGCCTTACTTAAGACAGTCTTGAAATAAAAACGGACTATATAAATATCGTCCATAGACACAGATCTGAAAATAATTTTATTGGATCATCAAAATAATTATGATGCTCAAATTAGTTACTAAAATATCAAAACTTATTGCTTTATTATTATTATTAAGATTCTACGTAATTATTTGTATCAGGCTAAATTTATAGATACGCCAACAAAACCGTTCTTTCTATGTGCTAAATAGGTTAACTAATTTTCAAAATTATAAAAGTCAATCTACAATAGAAAAAAAATTCTGAATATGTGCCACACCAAAAAGGCGCTTACAAGTTAATTCGACTATTGTTATTAACCAAATAGGATCTCGAGGGATTGAGAGTCATTTAACTAAGGATACATTAAAAAAAAAAAAGATTGGTTGCAATCAGTTCATTTTAGTTAGTGCGTTAGTCAATCGAAATTATATATCGAAATTATATTGCAGATAATTATATACCGATATTACCGATATTGCTAACACAACTAAAAATTTGCTGCTACAACCAAAAACTGGTTGCTGCAGCCATATAAAAATGCTATGCCATATTTTATTATCTAAATTATTGTTGCAGCAATCAATCTTTTCTTTCAGTGTACCATTCCATTTGACATTCGTTTGCGAGTATCATTTCATTCTTGTTATTTATCAAATGTTAAACAAGGACAAAATAATGTTTGCGAGCGCTGCGAACGCCAAGTGAAATGCAGCTTAACAAGAAAAAGCTGCTTTAGCCTGCAAACTTCGCGATTCATGATCAACATCATCCTTCTAGTCATTAATTTCGTCATAGATGACTCAAATCCATATTTTTTCCGTGCGCAATTGCTATAAGAAATGGCCCAATTACACATTTATTGATTCGTGTTCGGTATCCCTCGATTGCATTAATTAATATTCGTCCTACTGTCAGTTGATACAATAAGGATACAATCAAGATAAAATTAGATAAAAACACATCCGACACGTTCGCAAAAGAAATAGTAACGGATATCGTCGGATAATTGTACATTGGAAAAATTAATTGCGTTGTTTTGCCCCGTTGATTTCTGCAATATATGTGTGTGTGTGTGTGTGTGTGTGTGTGTGTGTGTGTGTGTGTGCGCGTGTGTGTGTGTGTGTGTGCGTGCGTGTGTGTGTGTATGTGTGTGTGTGTGTGTGTGTGTGTGTGTGTATGTATTCGCGTATTATATAATTTATCCGCTCCAATTTTTATCTCTTTACCTCGCGCGATATCATTTCGTTAGGTACTATACGAAAAATATATCTGAAGCGTTCAGTTGCGGTAAATACAATCCTCGTTCGTTTAATTCAGTTCGTTTGTTACGTGAGATCGAGATGCGGATTGATTTCGTCGGTTTCGAGACGAGACCACATCGCTATTGGCAAGCTGCATAGCGACGTGTGTAGAATGCATCCGCAGAACGTGAACGAGCTGCCTCACAATCAACGCTAATGAGTGTTTCCAGTGGAAAAACGGTGCTCTTAAAAGTGAATTTAATTTATCGTTGGAGCTTCTCCTTACTCCCATCTCTTGTCCCGTTTTCTCTTCTCCCAGAAGTAAGATCTTATTTCCTACGAGCGACGCTCCTCGAGTAAATTTGTCCAAATTTACCTACTGACATCTCTGCAAAACACAGCCCGACTAACGAGGAGAATCTCATCTCGGATGATTGTTTTATTCTTGACGTGAATAGAAACATCTGTTACAACTGTGCAGGAATTATATTTTGTCATGCCAAGCATTGCCGTAAAATTGCTATAGAAATTGATATAGAAAATAGATACAATTATTCTGCATGAAAATGTAAAATCCGTTTTTGGATAACGCTATGCATTTTTCTTTAGCACATATGTTAAATATATCATGTACAATATTATTATCTATATTTTATACAGAATATGTAATTAATGTTAATAATATTTTTTATGTAACAATTCAGCAATACTGCTTGATTATTATTGAAGATGATTCAAAAGCGTGGAGTTGAAATGTCTTAGATTTAATATTCAATAAAAATTTTGAATACACATGTAAGCACTTTTTTACATATGAATTTATTGTTGGCTCTGATTGACACTTTTTAATTCTATGATTTATATTCTTTAAAGTTTTCTATGTTTTTTGTCAATATTTTAATAACACCTTCATAGAAATGAAAATAAAAAATTCTAAATCATGATATAAAATAAAATTTCAATTATATTACACATTTCTGAAAATTTTATCGATCATTAGGAAATAATGATTTCCGAGTTATGAATATATAATTAAAGATAATTTCCCATAGAATTTATAAAATTAAACCTGTAGTTATTTCTGTTACATGTAGTATCGATCTATAATTTGCAATAGATTTTTGTAATGATATAAATTTTTACTGCTTAGGTTTTAATATGTAAAAAAAAATAAATATTTTGCAGTGACTAATTTTCTTAATTTTTAAAATCTTGGTTTAGGATTTAGTAATTATTTCTAGAATGCAATTATTAAGGCATTGTACAATTGTTGGACAATCCTAATATCATATTGCATATATTATTAAAAAATCACGCTTGTTCTTTTTTAAATAAATTTAACATATAAGCATAGATTGTATTTCCACTTCTTCCAATCAAACTTTGATAATAATGATACTCTGAAGGCACGATAAATATATGTATAAACGAAAATAGTAATGTATGTATAAGTATATTATATGTATAAAATTTATCATTCACCATTTATCACTCTCATTTCTCTAAATGCACATAATATTATACGTTTCCAAATAATCTCGAAGAGATTATTGTCGTGCCTCGTATCTTTTACTTCATAAACGTCGTATCGTCTTAGACATTAATTAACGCATTCGATCTCGAGTAAGATTTTGAAAGTATCGGAAGTACTTGCCTGAAATCCGATTAGAGTTTACTCGGGTTGCTCCAGTCGGCATTCGTTGTCGCTAGTGACATTGACGGGTCCATCAAAACGAAAGACAGTGAACAGCACTTGTGATGATAATTCATCGAAATCTAAGGCAAAAAATATTCGGCGTAACATTATTTTCATAATGCGTATATTACGCGAATAACAATGGCGGGGCGGAGGAGTGCGGCGAAACGGTTGACAAGCGACATTGTTTGTATGGTGCGTCGCACGCCGCGCCAACCGCTGTGCCTGTTTACGAAAAAGGTCACCGCGCTATCATTCCTGCGCATTCCTGACACTCTGAATTGACGGGTAGCAATTCGCTGTGTGCCCATTGTACGTAATATTATCACGCGAAATGTGAAACGTTAAGTATTGCGTGAATATCAGAGAGATGCATTGTTCTCTACTAACCGTTTTATTGCTTGCCTACATGATTAACAGTGAGTGATTTCTTCGCCATTTGCGCGAACGTGTCGAGATTGCGTATAGGCCGGTATTCATTAGTCCCGAAGTACAGTAGGTGTAGTAAGTCTTAGGCCGGAATCAGATTAATTGAAGAATTGAAGAATGAAATTGAAAATTGAAAGATTGAAGTTTGATCAATCAGAACAAAAGGAGCGAAAATTTTTTTCTCCTTATTAATGAAATTTCAAGCTTTAACTTTCAATTTTAACCTTTAATTCATAGTCTGATTCTGGCTTTAGGATATTTCTTTATGATTGGAATTTCCGTACCAATCAGAGGCTGCGTTTCGTTGCATAACGCATGAGAGGTCATTTTGTTCTTATTGTAGAGTGTTAAATAAGAATAAAATGATACATTATGCGCGTTATGTGTATAATGGAACACAGTCCGAATTATTTTTTTTTAGCATTTAATTTGTTAGACAAATAAATCAATTTGAGGTGCCGATGGATACGAAAAATGGAATCGAAAAACGGAATCAGAATAAGATGAAAACTTGATTTTCCATGAAACCAATGCTTAAAACATCTATTGTAGATCTAGACTTTTAGCTCGTTTTTACTTTAAGATTGTCTTAAGCTACATTCCAAAATATTTTTTTCGAGAAAAATTTTACTCGAGACATAATATAGTAATGTCTTACAATGCTAATACAGGGTGTTCGAAAATTCAACAGACAACGTTCGTGAGGCGGATTAAATTGAGTCGAAAACTGAGTCCTTTACCATTTTGCAATTTTTGCGATAATTAACAACATATTAATTATTAAAAATTGTTGAATATTGATCTTCAATAATTTTTTTCTCAGATACTATTAACTTTACAGAAAAACTGCAAGAGACAAAAATTATTTATTTTCTTCTCATAAAGTTCTGAGAATTTTTTCAGAATTTTTTAATACCGTATTTTCTCCGTATGTTGATAAAAATAATTACCAATAAGAAAATGCAATATATTAAAAAGTTAATAAAATTCTGAAAAAAATGTTTAGACTTCTATGAGAAGAAAATAAACAATTTTTGTCATATTCTTTCAGAAACTAATTAATAAACTTGAGTAGCGAGTATCTTTAATGGATCTTTTATAATCAGCCATTAGTCATAAATCAAAAGCTAAAAATGATGACTGTGATTGGTCAATTTTTAGCTTCTGACTTCTGATTTATGACTAATGGCTTATTGTAGAAGGCCCATAACATCTCGTTACGAATTGCTTATAACTGTTTCTCGTAGAATCTTTGAACTCGAGCGCCTCTCGCATTGTTCGTCAATTCGGTTTTCTTCGTGTCGCGGACGCGAAGTGAAAAGCCTATATAGAAATTGAGATTGGATTGGAATTTAACCAATCAAAAGAAGGAAAACCAATATCAAGTTTAGCAAACTTTGTTTTGATTGGTCAAATTTCAATCTAATCTCAATCTCAATCTCGAGTTTGATCGGGCTTGAAGTACTACGTGAATGTTGACCGCGTAACTTATGCTGGAGTCACACTGCGTACAATATCTACTGACGACGTCCGATAAGAGAATGTGTTTCTTGAGAAACAAAACTGTCGCTAAATTATTATAAAACCGAATTTTTTTATTGGATATCATTGTACATCGAGATGTGTACAGAGTGAATCCAGCATTATGTGACGATATTTAGTACACACGTATATATGTACGCGAATTGTATGATTTAAGTGTCGACTGGTTTTTATCAGACGTTATCTTGCCGAATTTATGCGTTCAAATTATCTATATTACAGGCGTGTCTCGATTTCGAAATCTCTTTGATGTCTGGAGTATAAATTTACTGACGATTTGTCTGTTTCCTGGTGAAAAATCGAAATGTAAGTCAAATGTAAAAAGAAGTGAAAATCGAAACAACGTAAAATTAAGCATAAACCTCTTACATTTCGTTTCAATTTTTGCCATCTACCCATAGAAAGTTAATACTGGAAAGCAGTGATTAATTATTTTGAGTGATAAAAGCTTTTAAGACTCAAAATAAATAATTTTCAGTATTAAATTGAATTTTCGTAAGAATAGAAACTTTGTTTACGGTTCTATTACTCTCTCCTTACTTTCGACTTAAGTTTTGCGCACAGTTTTGGAGAAAGTATTAGTAACAGGAATAAATATTAAATATTACAGAAATAAAAAAATGAGAATAAAAATTAAGCATATCGCAATGGATACAAATAAGATCTATTATATCAGATTTTATTCGTATTCATTGTGTGATACGATTAATCTTTATTCCTCATTTTTTTTATTTCTGTAATTAATATTTATTAATTATTGCTAATATTTATTCCACTGCGCACAAAATCTTATTCTCCAATCTTTGAATACATTTCGTTTTATATGAATGCGCATGATATTATAATATATTCATTTCTTCTCTAATATTCGGTGAACAGTAAGAATAAAATAATACATTGTGCGCATCATGAAATCATTGAACGCATCCTTTATTGTCGCCACGTTTCATGATTGGCTGCCAACTTAACTCGCGTTGTACATCGCGCGATATTGGTGTGAAGTTAGCAACGTTCGTATATTTCGCGACACTTCAGGTATTTGGCAGGACATTGTGGTCACGAAAGCGGATCGATTCGCGAGTCCAGCGCGGCGCATTGCGTTTAATTAGTAAGTGTATTCGTAATGAGCACTGAAATTTACGTCACACTATCGATACGTTATCGACAGTGGATTGTCGACAATGTTACGTAAATTTAACATTTTTGTATCGGTTATGCATTAAAACGCCTCCGTTCGAGACTCGTCTTTCTGTTGGTTCGCGACGTCATGGACATCGAATGGCTCACGGTTTTTTATGCGACTGTTCTTCATTTTTTTCTATCTTTATCGTAATTGTAATATATGAAGTGGGTGTCGCGCGTGATTAACAGAATTATTGTCGGGAGTGCCGTGCAAGAGTCGCAATCATCATATTGCTCGATAATCGTGTACGTAAATTGAACACGATCGTAATTAACCGCGAATGAGTGTGCAAATGCAAACTGACCTAACCTGAGAGGAGGACGAGGCCTGGGGAGAGGCATCGGAGCAACCACAGGGTGAGTAAAATTTATTATATGTATATGTATTTATATACACATAATATTATGTTGTTTATTATATTATATTTGTGGTATCGAATGTTTATCCCCGCGTAATTGCAATTAATACTATGATCTACCATTGATGATTTATTTAAAATAAATTAAATAATTTGAATAATAAAAAAAAGTTTAACAAATTATATTTCTAAAGATCTCTTTCTAAAATATTACAATTTTATTAATTTTTTTTAATTTATATGATAATTTTCTTAATTACTTTTTTAAAGTAACAGAGAGAGAGAGAGAGAGAGAGAGAGAGAGAGAAAGAGAGAGAGAGAGAATTTTATTAGACATCTCTTTTGAAAATTATTTAATAATTTTATTGAACGTCTTTCTGGAAATTATTTAATGATTTTGAAAGATAGATAAAAATTCAATTCATGCAATAGCTTTTCCTATGATGTTCCTCTCTAACATTTTAATATAATTTATCTCTATTTTACAGGTTCAACGCAATTTACAACTCCGCTGCTACGCATTATTTGGTGAGTTTAAGTTGATCTATATCAAATGTAATCAGGATTGGGAAAGTTATTTTATAAAAGTAATTAGTTATTGCTACAATTTTTTTCTCTCAAACAGTAACTAGTTACCGTTATAAATTATAATATAGTTATCATTTTGTAATTACTACAAAAAATAATCACCAATTGTTCACTTTATTTTGGTCATATATTAAGGAATGAAACTTGATATAAAGTATTTATTAAATTATTAGTTATTAATTACCAAAAAAGGTAACTAAACTTTAAGATAAGTTACAGTTATTGTAAGAAGTAACTCTAATTGTGTGCGACTCGCTACAAATAATGAATCACTTCCCAACCTTAAATATAATGTATTTGACTCTTATTTTATAAGACAATTTAGTGATATATTGACGCAAAAATATATGTGTATATAAGATATTTATAAAGAAAAGAATATTACCTATAAATAAATAAAAGTAGGATTATGAATTGATTACATGTAAATAATTATTCATGATGTATTAAATCGCCATGTATTTATTATTTTATACAGAAATATATTTGTAAAAATGAAACAAAGTTATTTTCATTCACTTTTGTTATCTGTGATTCGAGATTCACTAAAAGTTTAAAATTAATAATTGAAAAGTGCAGTGGAAACAAATTATATATGTCGACTTTTTTTAAAAGATACTTAATATAATAGGAAGAATAAGAAACAATACTTTTTTGTGAAATATTATATTATACATGTACAAATTATATTATTCCATGTCACTTTGATTTTCCTAGTCATATACTTTTTTTCATAAAACACAAATGGTAAAATTTTCATGTCGGGATTAATATTGTTAACGTGTTCGTTCATTAGTCGCGTCGCGTTCAGTGATATGCACGTGGAAAAATGACAAAATTGTTTACAGACGACTGTACTTTCGTATATTACACTCGGCAAAGCGTTCACACGATGGCATTAATAAAGCCTCGTCTCTCATCCGCTCTCGTCCTTCTCCCCTGTCATCCTCTTTTCATCCTCATTCTCGTTTTGTAGGAGCCATTTGCGATATATAGAGAGATCCGTAGTAGTATCCTTCCCTCGAGCAAAAATCCTATTATGGACCTGATTCCACTCGCGCCGCCATCTTAAAAAGATGAGAAAATTATGATATAAACCCGTATAAACCGGTATTGGCGTCGCGGAGAGGATATTACGTGTGGGTTACGTGCCGAGTGGTAGTCATATTTATCACTTATTGAATCGACGAGGTGACCAGCAGAAGTCCAATATAATCCTACAGTGCTGTATGTGTGTAGATCACTGTTGTCAGTAAACAGTTGGCAACTCTAATGTACGGTTTACCACGATATTTTAACGAAAGTATGTATTTTAATATCGAGTAACAGAAAGATATTTTATCACCTTGAATCATCAAACAAATTATTCTCTCTATTTATATAATAGACTTAAACTATAGAGATTCAAAATAAATTTATTATAAAAACTTAAGGGAAAAATGGCGATTTTGTTGGAAGATCTAAAACTTTGCTGGCTACAGAAAAATAATTTTATTGGAAACTCAAACTGGTTGCTAGAATATCAAATTTTTTTACAGCATTGTTCAACATTTCTTAGTTTCCAGTATAATTACTTTGATAGTCCAACAAAATTATTTTCAGGTCTGTATCTAATAAAATTTGTTATTTTTTTTTATTACAGATTTTTTTACTACAGATCTAAAATCATTCTTTCTATGAGAGTCAAAGAATTAGTCTGCAAAGATACTCTGCAAGCGATTTCTACATGAAATGTAATTTTTATTAAAGAAGCTTTTGCGCGGATAAATAAACACAATGCTCTCGCGACATTACAGACAATGTTCATTCGAGATAAGTTTATGCGCGTATTAAGTAGCCGAAGTTTCTTTCAAGAACATACTCTAAATGCATATAACTGTTCAATTTTTACCTCCTGCTATGAAGTTTCAACGAACTGATTTAAGTACTTTTATTGTTCAGCGCGCGATAAAGTTGCGTTGTAAAAGAGTATCGTGGTGAATGATTTTATCGACGAAATTCAATTATGGGGCACAGGTCTAATCGGGGATTCTCCAGTTATTTCTTAACTTATGCCAATATTTTCAAATGCTTACCGTCCAGCAAAAAACTTGCGAGCTGCGTTTTACAAGTAATTTTTATCTTGTAGAAATTTTAGATTGGAATTTTAATAAACATTTATACTGGAAAAAAAGTTTTATTGCATAAATTAAAATTTTAGCAGATTCAACCAGAAAGGTATAAATCAGACATCTATGGTTAAATTTATCAAACATTCTAATCGAGGTCATCAGTAATTCAATTATGATAATCCGAATTCCGATTGATATGATTGGAATTTGTTTTGTTTGTATTTCTCATTCATAGAGAATATTTTCTTGGTATACCTACTTTGATGTATAGAAAAAACGATTTTGTTGAAGTCTCTCAAAATTTATTTAAAAATTTGAAAATAATTTTGCTGGATAATGGACTCTCCAGATAATTATGTACACGAAGAGAATTTTTTTTCTAAATTTACCCTAAAAATATGATTGTGAGACAATACAGTATTTTAAAGATTTTTATCATGTATTTCAGTAAAATTAATCAAACTTATTTTATACTTTATTGTAATTTTATTAATAAGAAAAATTTATATTAAAATCCCTCGAAATACAATGTTGTCCTACGATTATCATATTTTCAGGATAAATTCTAAGAAAAAATTCTCTCCGTAGGAAACTTAAACAATATCATAAAAAGTTTAGAAATTCTAGTAATCAGTTTAAGCGTCCTACGTAATTATTTTAATGCTCTATCAAAATAATTTTTTAATCTGTATATGTAGCTAAATTTTCAAATATTTTTTGTCTACGTAAAAAAAGCAACTTTTTTATGTGGAATTATTGATATCAATCTAACACGGTACTTTTGAAAAATTTCCGGATGAACATTCTAGTGAAGGTAGTTCCGCGATCCAGATAATTTTGCGGATAGCTTATTAGTTAAAGAGCAGCTAAAAATTAATCGAAGTCACACGCGCAAGTGACAAAGGTTTTTGCACGGATGGCAAAGGTCAAACAGCAAATTCGTTCAGCCCCATGTATGTATCTATGTACCTTTTAAAATAACTCATCGCAACCGAGTGCTCGAACGATTATATATAATGGACCACAGACGTTCATAGACTATTCTCCGGTAGTTGGGCGAACTAAATCCGCGTGCAAATGGCACCTAAAAATAAAAACATATGCGAGGATAAGACGATCTCGCAATCAAATTCTAAATGATAATGTGAATCGATTTTAAGGTATTCTCGCCGAGTTATTCCTAAGTTTATTACAGCTTCTCTTCCCGCGTTTCGACTAGCGAATATTAAATTTTGCCCTCGAAAGAGCTTCGAGTATCAAAATAAATCACGCGGTTAAGAAATTCTAAATTAGAGTTGTACTAAGATTATTAAATCAATAATTAGAGTAATATTATTAGAGAAATATGATATATATACATGTATATATATATATATATATATATATATATATATAAAACGAAATATTGAATATCTATTATATGCAGTTTTACTGTTTTGT
>Ga0157364_1001578_pt1 | contig 19687 bp, 14 predicted proteins | sample AttsexASBM2_FD_111476 | JGI IMG/M metagenome (GOLD analysis project Ga0157364, IMG submission 111476) | Fungus gardens microbial communities from leaf cutter ant in Ribeirão Preto, State of São Paulo, Brazil - Atta sexdens ASBM2 | ecosystem: Host-associated > Fungi > Mycelium > Unclassified ...
GCAATATAATACAATTTCTGAAGTATTGTTAGTACCTCACCTATTTGATTTCTAGCAGATTTTGAAGATTTCTAGCAGTCTGGAAAAGAATAGCAAGATAAGTATCAGTTGGTATTATCAACTGTAAGGTTTGGCCTGAGAGGTATCCTTGAAATATATTATCTGGGATTGATATTGTCTGAATAATATACAAGGCATACCTATAGAAGAAATCTAAGAGAACAAAATGAGATTTTCTGAAAGCAGCAACTATTCTAAATACTCTAAAGTTTATTCAAATAGTGTTAATACAACTAAGGAATGATAGAACCTAGGTGAACAGGAACCCTGATAGAAATATTTACTAGAAAAGATAGAGGTCTATCAGATGATGACAGAGGGCACATGATAATAATCATCTAGACAATAGGACTTGTTGGAGTTTGGGCATGGTAGTAGCAGAATTTAACAACAGAGATTGAAGTTTGTGTATGAAAGAAATGGTAAACTTCAAGGGTTTGATAATAGAAATCAGAGTTTGTGCTATAGAAGAGGCAGCTTTCATGAAGTAATAGATTCTCTTACAGAGATATTGATATCCAATTTATTAACTAAATTTTCAAGAAAGCTTGTTATATATGTCACAAACTTCATTCAGCTTGTATCTCCACAACCAGTAGACTGATTTTCACAAACTAAGTTGCACTGTAAAGCTCCAAATGAGAGCTATCTGCACATATGTGGGAGGTACAAAAGCAACAACAAATGACTGAGATATCAGGCCATCAGTAGCTGTAAAAGCTTTGTCTGCTAATATCTCATGAATGGCTAAATGGATTCACATGATTGAACTTGCATTGGAAAGTGCTCATCAATCCATTTACAACAATATATGATGCATCTCAAAGTGATGAGTATTGGTAGAGATACAAGCATATCAATGTAGTGATATAATTAGTTACCTTCTAAAATTAGCCTGATATCTGCTATGATAGACAACAGTCCCCATTAGGTACAAGGTTTGATCATGTGATGGAAACTGCTTGCATACAGACTATCACTCTTTTATATATATATCTTTGTGTTTAAGAATTAGACATCATTTATCATTAGTTTTTATCATTTATTATTAGTCATTATCCCTTATTATTATTGACATCTGTATTGATATTAATTATCATTGTCATTATTATTGAACTTCTGAATCACTATTAAACTTCTAAGAGTGCATCCAAGATTTATATATCACAAATAAGTAAGTAGTTGATTTTGTAATAGATAGACTTTATTTTTTTCTCATTTTATCTTTATTTATCTTTATTTTCTTATTTTGGACTTAGGATTAGGGTTAGTATAATATTATATATGTTACAAATATAACAAGAGTGTGGAAACTATCACAGAGTAGTCATATATGTTATAAGACAAGAAAGTGTGGATAGACTTAAGGACAGATAAGATAAGATATAGATAGTAGTATTATTATTGGTCTATGACAAGAGAGAAAAGGCATGTAACTAGGAAGTCACATGACATTATATCATAGGGCCTAGAGTAGTCTAGAGCAGTCTAAAAGGATTGGGAAGAGTCTAGAGATAGAATGATGATAGGTTCCTCATGGTGTACACATGGTGCATGCATGGTCAATAGAGATTAAGGGGTATAATATTAGGACACATGTATATGGCATGCTGGCCTTAAGGTAGATGTATAGTAGATAAGTAATAGACATGAGGACAGGGTATGGACATTAGGATAGGCATAAAGAAGTCGTAGCATGGACTATGGATACTTTATATAAATAGTTAGTAGAATACTGTTGTGGTTCCCTATTGAGTTCTCTTGTGAATATACAACTCATGTTCCCACTAGATATTCCAACTGCAAGATTTACTTGTAGTACTGCTATTGGACATTGGTCTAGTGGTTGTCACAACAATATATGTCATAGTTACAGAATTTATAATCATATGATTGTTATATATTTATCTGAATGTACTTAATTATATCATGAATAACATCTCCCTAACATTCAATCTACTTAGTATATTTGTAGAAGAGAGTATCTTTCTTCCCACCTACTTATTTTCCTCTAATATAGATCTATCTAGTTTCTTTTTATGTCTGATTACTCTATTACTGATCACATAGCTTCTTATGATCTCTATGGAACTACAGACTTGATTTCCAAGGACTTAAGTATACTTAGAGTAGTTATCTGTCTTTTTCAATTCTTAGATAGTCTTAGTAATTAAAGATGCCTAAATACTCTGTAGTCATTTAGCTTGAAAATCAACTAGTGTAGTATACTGTTCTAAGTGCTCACACTTGGAAGTCTAACTTTCTCTATGCTTTACTTCCTAGTAATATCTTCTTTTCAAATATGACTGTTATGGTATACAAAGACATAATATATCTACTGAAGCCAAGATCACATAGAATTTGCATCCATATATATCAGATAATGTTTCCATACTCTTCTGACATCTTCTATAATTTTCCTACAGATAGTTTCATCTTCTGGGTATATTTTTTTCTTTCTTTAGCTCTCTTTCTTTCTCTTCTTTCTTTTTCTCTTTCTCTTTTTGTTAGTTAGTGTTTTATAGTATATTTATGGTATGTTAGAATTATGGAGAGCATATGAACTTTAGGGCAGGTTAGTTATAGTGCACATACAGACCATGGGTAAAGTAGACTAGTTTATAACAGAAACTCTTTTGTGTAAACCCTATACAAGATTCTTCTTTTAACTTAACTCTGAGCCTTGAGTCATAATACTAGAACTTAATCTTATTTCTTAAACTGCTCAACACAGAGCCCTTTCTATACTGATTCTAGGTATAAGAGGTATACTAGTTAGATAGGAGAAGTCTAGCTGTTTACAGTGCATTAAAGCCCACTAGTGTATTATAGACATAATAACCTTGTGTGGACATCAGCTTTGTGCTATTAGTTCCCTTGTGACCAGTACATGTAGGAGAATAGTGATCACTTTTAAATAAAGTAGAATAGTCTTCTTAGACCAAGATAATTTATATTTTTCTCAAGGTAGTAGTCAGTGGTTAAAGTAGCTAGTATAAAGTGTAAGGTAGGATAAGAAAAGAGGGCCACTAATACTAATACTTACATAGATTATTTCAAGTTTGGAATATGAGTCTGAGAAAAAGGCCAGCACTGGCTTTTCTCTTTTACACCTCCTCACCTCTAGAACTACCTCCATTATCATCATTGCCATTACTGACAGATTCTTTTTCTCACTACAACATAAGTCACTATGACTAAGTAGAGCAGTTGTAACTCTTAATAGAGCAACAAGCATAGTAAATAATAGCCATACAGACTTAGATAGTAGTATTAGTAGAGGAAGGAGGAGAAAGAGAAGAGGGTAAGGCATTAAGAGCCAGAGAAAAGCAAGCTGAGGTGGAAAGACCACCATTGTTTAATAGAGAAGCAATTCAGGTAGCATATTTTGTAATAGACTACAAATTATATATCAAAAAGATAGAAGAACAAGTGCAATAAATGTTGACTTATATGTAAGGAGAATTGGCAGATGTATGAAAGAAGAACTTGCAGAAAGAGATGGAAGCAGAGAAAGTTCAGTTTGTATTAGTAGGGAATTTCTTGTCAGAGTTAAAGAGTCAATTTGGAGAAAGAGATGATAAGTTAGCTAAGGTGGCTGAGTACAAAAGAGCAGAAGAAGAAGGGAGAATGATGGAAGAATTTTTTCAAGAATTTAGATAAATAGCCAGGGAAAGTGGATATGAGAAAAGAGCATTGGTAGAGAAATTCAAGAGAGAAATGAATTAGGAGGAAGCTCATAGAGGAAGAAAAACCTTCAAGAAGTATTAAATAGCAGTATGAATGTGCCACTAATTTAGATAGATACTGGAGGAAGAGGAGAAGAGAAGAAGAGAGGTTGAGAAATAAAAGAGAAAGTAAAAGCCAGGGACAAAAGCAGATGGAGATAGTAAGTAACCAAGAGAAATTCAGACCATGATTAGCCCTACCCTATATTTGGCTAAGAAGGCAGAAGGAATAGCAAATACTAGCAAGGCCTGTTCCAATAGAAGAGGTAGAGACAACAAATGCAGTAGTAGTTAGAAACTCCCTGCAAATAAAAGGAGAAAAGAGAGAAGGAATAAAAGAGGATCTATATACAATAGAGATAGATTGGAATAAGAACTACTATAACTGTGGTAGTTTTGGACATATGGTATACCATTGTTGCAATTAGTAAATAGTAGGACAAGAAAGAAGACTTGAGTATGAGGACAATTATAATACTATGGACAATTTAAAAGAGGAGGAGAGTTTAGTAGTTTTTGAATAGGATTTTGTAATAAACTCAATATACTAGCTAGTTATGTAATGTAAGCTGGTATTTTGTATTCAGAAGAACTTTTAAAGTGATAGTGAAGATTGGGGTAGAAAGAGTTAATATGCATAAAAAAGTGACAGTAGAAGCATTATTAGATAGTGATGTAACTGAATTGGTTATGAGTTTATAGTTCACAAAAAAGTAAGGGTTTAAATTGAAGAAAATAGAAAGACCTATTTATAAAGTGCATAGAGAAAGAATGGAGATAGATATGATTGGGGGTTAAAAGTTGTTAAGTATGGTTTATACTTGAAGAGAAAAAGTCCAAAGGAGATGTAGAGCTTTGACAAATATAAGAACTTATTAAAGTCTAACAGAGATATAGACTTTCCATAATGATCTTGGCCTCAGCTTATATATTGTATCTTCTATGAGCTATGGAGTTGCAATTTTAGAGAAAGTCCTTGAAAGAGAGAATTAGGAGTTATCAGAAGAGGAGTAAGTACATTGTCATTGACACCAAACTCTAGTGTCAACTTTAGTCAATTATTAGGCTAGCTATTACAGAGTAACTACTAGTCTTAAATATATAAATTAAACTAAAGGAGTAACTAAGTGGATTGGTGAAACACTAAAATAAGTTCAGGTTTTATAGGAGAAATCTCTGTATAAAAGTCTAAGTATTTTGTGAAGTTTGAGGGAGATAAATAGACAATAAAAACAGGTATAAATAACTGCAGAGTATGATGCAAATAACTGTGGAGTTTTGGTGGGAATAAGTCTATTCTAAAGGACCAAAACACTAGTAGAGTTTTGATCCAAATAACTGTAGAGTTTTAATACCAAAATGACTATATTAAAGATAGACATAACTTGAAGTTTGGTTTGGGCTGTAATAGATTTATAGAATGATTACTTGTTGTGAGCATTATATAAAGGTTTCCAAGAGAAGATTTTGTTCTACTGTTAGAGAAAATAGTAGAATTTATGAATTTTTGTAGATGTTTACAATCTCCAGAAAGTTCTAAGTGTATATTGATTAACTAACTACAGATGGCACTCATCTCCAGGAAGTCCTAAAAGAATAGAATAAGAACTTCTAGAGGTAGCAATTATCTTAAATATTATTAGAGTATATTTCAATCTGGTAGAACAATATTAATGTAACTAAAAAATGATAGCAACTGGATTGTTAGGAATCTTCATAAAAGTATCTAAAATAATTTCTAGGAAAGGAAAGAGACTCTTATTCCCAACAATAAAACAGTATAGTATTGTCATAGTATACTTAAACTCTTATATTTTAATTTAATTTAATTTTCTTTTTTTCTTGATTTGATTTATCTTTCTTTTTCTTAGGTGATGAAGAAGCATGTGACTGCAGTCACATAATAGGTCTAGAACATTGTAGAAAGGACTAAAAGAAATAACATTAAGATATATATTTGTAGTATATCTACTTCATACTATACTTATGGATAATATATAGACTTTAGGGGAGGACTATTTATTATTAGCACAGACTATGTATGTATCATATAAATAGGGTAGTAATTTATCAAAAACTTCTTATTAAGTTCTCTTATGATCTCTATGAGATTCTTCACTTATAAGACTACTTAGTATATTGTTGATTATCTTGGTTAGTGGTTGCTACAACAAGTATTGGAATATTGGATAATATCCTGTGAAGAATGACTATAAGATATAGTGGCATTAGCTTGGAGAGTACCATGAGATTTGGCAGAGCTAGAAGCATACTAATTGTAAGAAAAAATAATACTGTGCAGTTTAGTGGGGTTAGGAGCAAAGATTTATATTATGGAATGCTTTGGACACTAACATTTTTCTTTTCCTTTTATCTATTTTTCTTGATTTTATATTTCTTTTCTTTTAAATTTCTTTTTCTTTTTCTTTTTATTGATGATGAAGAGGCATGTGATATTGCAGTCACATGACAGGTCACATGATGTGAGGTCATAGGCCTAGAACATGGTAGAAGAATCTAGAAGATGATATCAGGGCATATGGTGTATATATGGTGGCCTTGAATAAGATATGAGGTGGATATGAGGTAGTAGTACAGACCAACCTGTAACAGTATAAATAGGACTCTAATTTAGCAGAGGCTCCTTGTCAAGTTCTCTTGTGCTTTTCCCCACTTGATTGCTTAACTGAGAGCTGTACCACTTGTGTTGTCATTGGACTTTGTGTCTAGTGGTTGCCACAACAATTTAGATGCTTATAAGAGTAGGTCTTCTGATAGAAAGCCACAAAATAGTTGAATAATATGTTGGGGATTGAGATAAGGTTATTAGCAGCATTCTACATACAAATAGATAGATAGTCAGAATAGATAAATCAAGAATTAGAATAGTACTTGAGATTTTATAAATTATAGGCAGAGAGATTGGCTGGAGTAGTTAGTAACAGTGGAGTTTATAGTAAACAACAAAGTTCATTCAGTAAATAAAGTATTGCTGATTATAACAGAAAGTTGAGAATAGAGGTATATATCTAATATTGATAGATAAATTACAATAATAAACTTATGGACAGTATACATATTTTAGAGTTATTTATTGATAATATGAACTATATAATATTAGTATGTATAGAATAGTAATACATCAGAGACTTCTTGTTGAGTTCTCTTGTACTCTATACAAAATTCTTACTTTATAAGACTACTTAGTGATCTGCTAACTATCTTACGTTAGTGGTAGCCACAATATTAAGTCATAATAGCCCCTATATCTATAGATATACTCTTTCTCTTATCATTTTTAAGACTTCCATCTTCCACTGATACTTCTATATCTAGAAATCCATTATATTGTCTGTGACCAGATATACTTACTCTTATGAACTTTATAGATAACAATCAAATGAGCTGTATCTTCTTTAGTGTCCATTTTCTCTATATTCAGCTATCTGTTTATCTGCAATCAGAATAAGATTCTCTGGGTATTATTATTTTTTAAAAGTGGTCAAGTTGAAAAGTGGTTAAAAAGCCTATTCAGAGAAGAGTTCAACACTGAAGTCTTCTCTATTACTACTTGACCAGTATTTCAAGAACTTTTTCTTGCCAATTTTTTCTGTTAATACCAAAGCTAAAGCTATTGACAGACTCAAAGATTTAATATACTACCAAAATAGTTATGTAGTAAAAGACTATTTAAATACAATTCAGGTTCTGATTATCAAGGCTGGATATATAGATCTCTATACTACTGTTGTTAAGTTCAAAAGAAACATCTGAGCTGATTTTCAAAGTTAAATTACTACTTTGTTAGTGTAATGCCATGAAAATACAGATTATTTTGCATAGTTTGAAGCTGTAAGACATATAGATCAAACAAGATAAGCTAATGAAGTATTCCAGTCAAACTAATAAGTAGCCCAACTAATAAGTAGCCTCCAGTGTCCAAATTTGTACTTCATTCAACTAAAGGTTCTTTTCTATTGGCAACAACTACTTACTACCACTTCAGTAGTTTAACATTATTATACACTGGTACTCTTTTCTAGTATTTCCATAAATATATTACAAAATGAACTACTCACTTATTTATGATATCTAAATCTTGGGTATACTCTCAGAGATTTAGGAGTGATTCAGAAGTTTAATAATGATGACAATAATCAATACAGATATTGATGCTAATAAGGGATAAATAATGACTGTTGTTAAGTCTGAGATTTAATCCTCAAATATAAAAGTATATATATAAAATAGTGATAGTCTGTACACAAGCTGTTTTCATTATATGATCAAAACTTGTATTTGATAAAGTTGTTATTTGTTATAGCAGATATCAGACTAATTTTGGAAGATAACCAATTATGTTATTACATTAATATATTTGTATTTCTATGAATACTGATATTCATGTAATATATAATATATCATCAGAGATAGTTTGATGAGTGTTTTCCAATACAAGTTTGATCATGTGAATCTGTCCAGTTATTCCTAAGATAATATCCAATGAAGCTTGTAGTTACTGATAGTTTGATATCTTAGTAGTTTGTTATTACTTTTGTACATCTTGTATGTACACAAATAATTCTCATTTAGACCTTCCTTGTTAAGATTGTAAGAAGTGGACTTTGTTGTGGCAACCATTTATCACAATAACAAATGATCACACAAGTGAGTAAATCTCAAAAGTGGATATAATGTGGGTAGTTCACAAGAGAACTCGACAAGGAGCTTCTTCTTAATTAGAGTCCTATTTATACAAAGTCCTCATAGTCCATGCTACTAATAATTAACCCTGCCCTTATGTCCATGCTCTTTCCTCATGTTCGCCTCAAGGTCACCATATTGTATACATGTGCCTTAATGTCATCTTCTAGATCCTTCTACTACCTTCTAGGCCTATGACATCATATGATGTGACATGTCATGTGACTGCAGTATCACATGCCTCTTCATTGTCCAAAATAAAAGAAAAAGAAAAAGAAAATAAAATTCTTATAAGGTCAGAAAATAAAAGAAAATAAAATAAAAATTGTTCATGTCCAAAGTGTCCCATAACAGACTTAGCTTTTCTTTCTCATTTTCACTTTTATTTCATTTTTGATTTATTTTATATTTTCTATTTATAGAACATAGGGTTAGGGTTGATCAGTCACGGACCACAAGGTATAGGGAAAAGGGGTAAAAGGTTCTAGAAGAGATGATGTCATACCATGTGTGATACACATGGTTAGTTAGGGTAGGCTAGAAATAGCTTGCATGGACCATCAAGTAGTAGTATATAAAGTAGATCATTTTATACCAAGTTCTCTATTAAGTTCTCTTGTGTAACCTTATACAAGGTTCTTTCTTTTGTCCAGCACTAAGAATTTAAGTTTGTAACATTTCTAGTGTAACTTGGATTATGAGAATTGGTCCACTGGTTGTGGAGAAACAAGTTAAATGAAGTTTGTGACAAGATGTAAATATTACTTATCAACTCCACCCCATACTTACCAATGAATGTTACTGATATAGGGATCTGTATCATGTCACCTGTGAGTGTTTAGTAAGGCTAAACATTAGATAATTAACTACTGAGCAAGAGGAGAAACTTATTCAATGTATTAAAGAATATTAAGATATGATAATACTTGGAACCAGAGAACATGGATAATTATCAGAGACAGTTTACACTTGAGGGAAAAAGTCTATAAGGTTAGTTTGAGTTTAATAGTATAAAAACTTATCAAAGTCTATATTGTTGTAGTGTTAAGAATAATTCACACTTACTGGAATTATCTGCTAGTAGTATGGAAGATAGGTTGGAAGTAGTACTAGAGTAACCTTAGCTTCAACAAAAGATTGTTATGCTTAGTCTAACCCACTACATAGCCATATTTCAGAAGAGGAAACTTATATGTGTTTATAGCAAGTATAATACAATCTAAGTTGATTATCAGATTAGAGAATTATATATGGTGGCTATTGGTCTTAAATACAGGAAGTATTTTTTAATAATACTACTACTGTGCATACTCTGGATTGTTAGGCACCATAGAGATTGTTATTTAGAACTCTATGAGATTGATGAGAAATATAGAGTTTAATCCTTAGGTTGTTAGCTGATTGGAATGGAGTGTGATCTATACTAGAAAAGAATGGAAAGAACACAGATGTCAGATGGTATGTAATATATGGGCTTCTTAGAATGACTTTAGTATGTGTACTATACTATTTGCATGTTACTTGGTCACAACTTCAGAAATTGAAATGGAGCTTAACAAAGAGAGTACTGATAGAAGAAAGTATGTTGACTTAATACTAGAGATTAATGTTAATAGTATTAAACTATGGTTGATTATCAGACTAGAGGTTTACAAAGTATCTACTAGTTCTTAAATGTATAGAAAAGGGTCTCAAATACTTGAAAAATTAAGTAGTACAATTACTACATAGTTATATAGTTATTTACATTAAGTGAGATCAGTGTCTAGGCCTATTTTCAAGCTAAGTAAAAGTTTGATCAAATCAATACATAGAGAGATACTGACTATGCATGGAGTTGAGATAGGAGTAAACTTTGCTGTGGAAGACTAAGTACTTGTGAAGTTTGATGGAAGATAACATCACCATAGAAGATAATTTATTTACAGAATTGAACTTGGTATATGACAATAATATAGATAACTCAAATAGAATTATAGATAATTAGGATTTTGTATAGAGCAACTAGCAAATCATATACCCTAGAAGCTTATAAATAGGTTTATTGTACTCTCAGCAGAAAAATATAATAATTTCAGTAATTCTATAGATTCTATCTCATATTTTTTAGTATTCAAAGTGAAAAAAGAGACTTTTCTCACAACCTACTATCAATGCTCAAGAATATTACTATACTTGCAAATCATCTTAAAAACTACTAACATAACTGAATTTTTAGCTGTACTAGTACTAGTGAGCTCTGAGAACTCCAAAGCTATATGAACTTCCATCAATTGAAGTTTTATAGAGAAGCACTGCATGAATACTCAAAAACTTTCTTGATCTGTACTAATATACAATATTCATAGCACTCTTAAAAAAGCTAGCCAGATTTTAGAGGTAGTAAACATTATACTTTAATACAAGTCATACTTGGAGTAGACTTTGCTTGATGTCTCTAACTTGGGTAAGTAAAACTTTATTCTTGAATTTACTTGGCTAAAGACATATAACTCTAAGATTAACTGGCAGAAATGAGATATAGTTATAGTATGATGCTCTATCTGTTACAATTTAAGACTTATAGAATGAAGTCAAGAAAAAAACTTTGTATCAGAGTTAACTGTTAGAATTATGAATAGTGGACTTTGTTTTATTTTATTTTCTCTCTCATTTTGTATTTTTTTTCTTTTCATTAAGGTAGGGTTAGTGTGATGTCACATATCACTGTTACAAACTATCATACTGTCACATGATCATATGTCATAATAAAATATGGTAGAAGATTTAGAAAGAAATAATATTATAATATGTTTAATATATGTTAATTTTATGGATAACACATGACCTTTAGGGTAGGTTAATGGTACTATAGCATAAACTAATAGCCTAGTGTATATAAGGTAGATAGTTTTGTATTGAGCTTTCTATCAAGTTCTCTTGTATTAACTATTATAAAGATTTTAGAGTAGGTTAAAGAGATAGAACCTTGTATTAGGTAATATAAGAGAAATTGATAGAAAATTCTGTACAGACTCATCTACCTTAGATACTAAAAACTAATAGTCTATGCTCTACTACTCTAACTTACTCTAAATGATTATATATTTTCCTTTAGGTTAATATATATATATAATATTGTATGACATCATTATTCCAAAAGCTTTTACCATCTTCTATCATGTTATGTGATTGTGTGATGATGTGACAGTGACACCATCATAGTGTGACAGTTTGTAATAGTAACTTGTGATATTATATTAAACTTTAACCCTAGGTTTTAAAATAGAAAATAAATCAAAAAGAAAAATGAAAATGGAAAAATAAAATAAAATAAACAGAGTCCACTTTTCACAATTCTAACATTAACCCTAATATAAGATTTTTCTTATTAACCTACTCTAAAGTCTTTAAGTTGTAATATTAACATAAGAAAACTCAATAAAGCTCTAAATACAAAGTGCTTATCTTATACATACTGGGCTGATGGTCTATGCTATACTAAACCTAGCCTATCCTAAAGAGCATGTATATGATATGCTATTAACATGTAGTATAATACTATTGTTCTAGAATCTTTTATGTTCTTTTGTATGATATAATCATAACTGTGATATGTGATGGATATGTGACATAGTTCCACATTGTGTAACAGTTTGTAACATCATGTGGACCACTAACTCTAAGTTCAAAATAAGAAAAAAAATAAATAAAAATAAAGTCTATTATCTTCAACTCTAACATTATCTACTGTTCCAGTTTTTAAGAAATCTAAAAGATAGATAAACAACAGATATATATCTTTTATATATATTCCTCTGGTTTTTTTCTTATTCTAGCTAAAAACTTCAAAGATATATATTTTACTTTTTATATATTTGGAGAAGAAGTCAGAAAAATATATTTATATAGTCCAACTACTCTTTATACTTTTGGACTTGGACCACTGTGTTGCAGCAATCTATTTATGGTCTTTTTTTAAAGGTTTCCAGTAAACTCAAGTAATAAATAATGCTATATTTGTTCTTTTTTCTTATGTTTAGAAATTTGAGTTGGTTTTTGCTAAAGAGAACTTTAACACTCTTCTAGACCACTGCAAATAGAACCATGTTACCAAACCTATACTAAAAGCTAAGTGTTAGAGTTGAAGATAGTGGACTCTATTTATTTTTATATTTTTGGATTTAGAGTTAAAGGTTAGTGTGATGTCATATATTTATTACATATTGTGGTTATGGTTACATGATTATGTATTATACAGAAGAATATAAAAGGTTCTAAAATAATAATGTCATACTATATATTAATAGTATGTAATATATATAGTCTTTAGAACAGGCTAAAACTCATGTAGTATAGACTATTAGTTTAGCATATATAAGATAGATACATTGTACTTGGAACTTCATTAGGTTTTCTTATGTTAACCCTAATATAAGGTTTTCTTATGTTAACCCTAATATAAGGTTTCTTTCTCAACTTCACTCTATAAGTCTTAAATTATAATACTAAGTCTAAGTCATCTAAAATATATCTCTTGTCACTTATAGAATAGTCAGATTTTGATGTCTTTTTTACTGAGAGTTTCTGTACTGGTTAAATATATTCTTCCAATTCATTTATAACTGTGCTGGTATTATTTATTAAAAAGAAGAATAATTCTTTCTAGTTGGTACAAGACTACAAGGTTCTTATCTTAATTTTATGACAATTAAAAAACTACAAACTTTTTAAGCTCTTAGTAATATTCTTTAGCATGATCTATTTCTAAGGATTAAGCTGAGATGGATCTAGTAAAGATGGCCAGAGTTTGTTTTGTGTTTGGCTTTACCAACTTCTTGTCAAGATCGTTGACAGTGGACTTCATTTTTTATTCTCTTTTCACTTTATTTTATTTTTATTTTTATTTTTTCTTGTCTTTTCTATTTTTAGAACAACTCATGTTAGGGTTTATCAGTCATGCTGTCACATCAGTCACAAGTTGATGGCGTAGTCACAAGACTGATTACGGGACTCGGGAGAATAAAGTAGAAGGTTCTGGAACAAAGTGACGTCATACAGCATGGACAACACATGCTGGCCTCATGTTATACTCATGGTCATTTAGGGTAGGGTGCACAGTAGCTAGCACAAACCATGAGCAATAGTATATAAGGTAGACTACTTTGTATTAGGAACTCTATCGAGTTCTCTTGTGTTTCTCTAATACAAGAGTTGTTCTTATTTCCAACCCTAAGGAATAAGTTCATAGCAATACAGCATGGACTACACATGTTGGCCTCATGTCATACACATGGTCATTAGAGTAGGGTGCACAGTAGTGAGCATGGACCATGAGTAGTAGTATATAAGGTAGACTACTTTGTACTAGGAACTCTATTGAGTTCTCTTATGTTACTCAATACAAGAGTTGTTCTATTGCTTAACACTTTGAGCTTTAGTCCATAACACTTCTATCAAAGATTTATCTACTAGTTCTTGAATGACATATGCCTCCTCTTTGATCTTACTAGTAGTAATAGTTGGGGTACAAACCAATAAGATGCTTTTAATTTACTGAAGCTGGCTATCATCTCAACACCTATACTCATCTCCCCTGATATCAGGAGCAGTTCTCTCCTGAATATCAAAGAAGAATAATAAGTGGCACTCTGTAGCATTTTTTCTAGCAAGTTCCTTTCCTCAGTCAAGTGTAATTATAAGATACATGACAAAAAGATCCTGGTAATAATCTGAGATTTTGAAGAATGGCAGTACTTTCTTCAGAAAGTAGTGATTTCTATGGAAATTTGAATAGATTACCATAATTTGGAGTACTTTATAATAATTAAGAAGCTCAACCATAGGCAAACTTGATGATTACTATACTTAGCAAGATTTAATTTCATACTGTACTACTGTTCAGCTAAGTCTATGAGTGAACTGAATATAATGTTATATTGATTGGATGACAGAGATGGCTTCTATAATAATGAGAATGTAGTCTTGATTAAGCTGGAGTTTTTAGCAGTCTGAGTAATGGAAGATCTCACTTTTGAAGGTAAAGAAAGTAGTATTCTGATAGACTTCCAATGTAGCAAATGACTGGGTTATCAAGAGGAACTGGTAGCTAGGGCTGCAAGAGAACTCTATTAGTTATCTACCAAGTTCTTATATCTTTCAGAGTAGTCTAAAGCTAGTGAATTCATTCCCTTTTGTAGCAAAATCTACATATCCAATATCTGAGATTTCCAGTAGCACATTGTTTCTCTTTACCATGATTTAAAGATTGCTAAATATGTAGAACATTAAAAAACACTTGAGTTGGTATCTCAGAGTTACTAGTGGCCTTCAATGTCTAGATATATTGATTAGTATATTAGCATCTATAATCTCTGTTTATATACCAAGCTTATCTAACAGTTACTACTTGAAGAACTGTATCTTGTTAGAAGTGATTCACACTTGTATGAGAATCCACAAATGTAGCATGGAAAATGAATTGGATAGTAAGACTTTTATTAAAAGAAAGCATAAATATAAGCCAGAAGTAGTATGCTATGTAGATGATAACCTTGGCTTCAACTGGAAGAAGTTGTGCTTAGCTTAAATTTGTTATGTGATCATAATTTGAGAGGAGATATTTGGATATAAACTAAGGACAAGTGTAGTATCTGATCCAAGTTGATAACTCTTATATTAAGTGATACAAGAAAATTTGATGGAGTTCTTAGTACAGACTAGTTTACCCTACATACCATAGACTATGGTCTGTGTACAACTTGCTCTGTCTTACCCTAATACTACATACATCTTTTATAAGATCAACCTATCTTAGTTATATTATAACATCAGTTATTGTAAATATTTTTCTTGATATTTTTATCTAACATGTGACAGTGACATGTGTGACATCACATTACCCTTCCAGCTTAAATAAGAAAAGGAAACTCAAAGAAAAGAAAAGAAAAAATAATATAAAAGAGTAAAAGAGTTCAAGTCTACTTTCATAATTTCTGACATATATCCTAACATTATTATTCTAGTTTCTTCTACAATGTTCTAGACCTATGATGTCACATTATATGACTGCAGTCATATGTCTCTTCATTAAATTAAAAAGAAATTAAAATAAAATTAAAATAAAAAGTAAAATTAAATCAAGAAAAATAAATAAAAATAAAATAAAGATAAAATGAAATATAAATATTCAAGTGCACCATGACAACACACATGACTGTCATTATGAAATATATAGCAGAACTCTTCTTATACCATGTATAAAAACTCTATAGTTTTTTTACTTATATCATTTTAAATAGAGGCTTATATTTCATTTTAGTCATTTTTTTTTAAATCAACAATTTATTACACAGAGCATGTAGGCAGACCATAGTAGCTACTTCATAACTACTTACAAAAGAAATCAAACTATATAGGACTAAAGATAAAAGAAAGAAAAAAAGGCAAAACTGAAACAAGAGAAAAGGTAAAAGTCTATAAAAATATTTACACTAAAGAGTTAGAAAAATTGAATGCACTCAGATTAGTTACCAAGAACATGACAAAATAACTTAATAAGTTTCTTCTCAGATTCTAATAACTATTAAATCTACCACATTCATAAAGAATATAGTATTTTGATTCAATAGGGTAAAATCCACACAAACACTTAAATTCTTCCCTAGGGAAAAACCTAAGTCTGTATTTGCCAATAGGAGCATAATTTGTAATAGCTCTTGTAGCACACATACATAATGAATTCGAGTGGCTGAAAGTTTTGAGCTATGATCCATCTTTGACATATAATGGTTTGGTAATATTATTGTCATCATTGAGTAGGTCCAAGAATTGGTTTTCTTCGAGATCAGAAGCTTGGAATATCATTTTCCAAACTTTTAGGATGTTGTCACTTTCACTTTTCTTGCTAAAATCCCATGACATTTTGCACAGATAGAGAGGAGTTGGGTTAAAGGTCTTAGTTTCTTTATTGACCTTATTGTGAAGATGCCACTTAAGATAGCTTGGGCACTCCCAGAACTTGATGGAATTGTTTTCATGATGTTTGAAGAAACTGCAAAGATCAGAAAGGATAGCAGCTGACTGAATTTGATAAGGGTAGATAGATAGTTCAAAGATTTTTCTAGCTGCATAGATGGAATTGGTGACAATAATAATTTTGGACATGTTTTTGAAATTCAATGCTTAGTTGATGCTGCATCTGATAGCAAAGAGTTCTGCTTTAGTGCTTGTAATGTGAACCACATGGTGGATCATCTTTGTAATTGGTCTGTTGTACACATGCATATGTGATATCAATGTAGTGATATTGTTTTTAATGCTCACATCTGAAGCTATAATAGCAGTAGAAGGAGATGATGACTCCAAGACTATTTCATCAAGTTGATGAGTGTGATATTTATCATCTTTTTTTTTGTTGCAGATATTGAAAGAAAAACAATCTGAGAAATTGTCAATTATTCTATGTCTAGAAGAAAATTCTGAATGAAGAGGAGAGAAAGATGGGAAACTTTCATTGAACCTATTGGTCATGTCAACTAAATAGCCCTTGATGAGTAATCTCTGTTATAAAACTACAGTTAGAATCTGTAAAGTGCAATGGGGAGGATGTATGTCCTATACAGGAGTTGTTTCTGAAGAGGATTGATACCACAATTTGAATTTCCAAGGAATTTCATACACTTGACAGTGGATATTGATTTGTTCATGTAAAAGTCAATATGTTGATGGAATGTTAACTTTCTATCAAAAATGAACCCAAGGTACTTCCACAAGTTGTTGGGACACAAGATGAATCTTCCTAGTGGAGAAAGATCAAGAAGAGGTAGGTTGAAGGCACCTTGGGATCTGTTAAAATGAAAAATTTTAGTTTTGGAGTGTTTGACTACAAGACCAAACTTTTCAAGCAAATTAGTCAATACATTGTAACTACAGAAGAGACGACTGTTAGAAATGTCAAAAGAGTTACTTTGAGAGATAAAAAGACCATTGTCCATGAATGAAATGATAGAAATCGGAATTTTTAGATTTTTTAATTAATTTTCTAGAATATAGATAAATGGCGAAAGATAAAGGGCAGATAAGATAGGAGAGAGCACTAAACCCTGGCCTACTCCTACATTGACATTGAAAATAGGGGACATGAAATTGTTCTAGAAATAATTAGTTTTTCTGTTAATGAGATAATTGGCAAAGAAAGAAATGACATGGTTGTTGAAACCCACTTTCTTTATGATGAGGGTGAGGAGACAATGATTAAGTAATGGGAAGAATTGTGCTATGTCAAAGGCAAGAGTGCTTGTTGACAGGTTCTTGACCCAACCTGTTTAAATGATATGAGTAAGTGCTATACCTGCATCAGTTGTGGATTTGAACTTTAAACCACCAAGTTGGCTAGAATAGATAAAGTTATTAACTGCTGTAGTGAATTGGAGTCTCTCTCTAATGAATTTCTTGATAAGTTTGCCCATTATGTTGAGTAGAACTATAGACCTAAAAGATCTTGGCAAGTTATATGATGTCTTGTTCAGTTTGGGGATGATGACAGTTGTAGATCTTTTAAAATGCAATGGCCAATATCCTAGCTCAATACAGGTATTAGTGATACTAATAATGATACCAAGACATTCATTGTCTTTGAGAATAATCTTAAGATGACTTCACGACAACTTGTCTGGTCTAGGTACAGAGGTATTGTTGCAACTGGCTATAGCAATTCTAAACTCTTCCTTTGAAAATAAAGGCCAAGGAAAGGTCAGTTTTTTGGGTATTTCATTAAGGATCTTGACATCAACTTGACAATAGAGAGCTATATTAAACGTGGAGTGAAGCATATTCTACAAGTTGTCAATATCGAGACATTATTGATTGTTGTACTTGATGGCTTTAATAGCAGGTAATTTGCATTTATTAACCCAACTCATGAGTTCCCAAGGCCCTTGTTTTTTGTTAGCAATTTCTTGAATCTTGGCATCAAAGAATAATTGTTTGGTGGTTTTGACTTTACTCTTGAATTTTTTCTAATTTTCAAGACTTTGTGTTGATCTATAGTTACTTAATATAATGCTACACTCCTTGTTCCACCAACTCTTAGACTGTCTCGTAATATTGACTTGTTTTGAATTTGCTCTCCATGCATTTTTGATTTTGGAAGCAAGTGTGTTGGTGACAACTTCAAGTTTGTTGCTATCAGACAAATCACCAACATTGATATTCTTAATAGTATATGAAACATCATTGATAAAGCTTTCTTCCTCCTTGCTATTTTTTGCAATGGAGAACTTTGATGAGACAATATTTTCTTCTGCAATAGAAATTGTTACAGTGAGAGGAGCATGATCTGAGAAGAGATACCAGTATGGATTGATAGAATGGTTGTTGAGTTCTGTTGAACTACATTGTAAGAACATGAGGTCAATGACTGAGTTTGCTTCACCAGTTATGTCTGAGTACCTAGTAGGAATTCTGTGAGTAGGGATTAACAGGTCTAAATTAAAGGAATCTGCTAGAATCATAAGATTGTCACTAATAGCTGAGTGGTGAGGGAAGGACAGGTCCCAAATACTATCTCTAATATTAAAGTCGCTAGTCATAATTAATAAATTTGTAATGTTCACCTTAGTATTCTTGAGATACTTTAAGGTGGAATGAGAAGAGTCAGAATAAATGTTCATAATCCAAAAAATGTTGGTATCATTGAAGAATGAGGTAAGTAGAATGTCTTTATAATTAATAATGTCTTTTTGGAGAGAAAAACGGAATGAAGAAAGTCTGACATTGATGTAAATAATGACTCTTAGATAGTTATTGGATGAGTATGGCTCTCTAGCAAAAATGAGCCAATTTAAATGATTGAGAATGTCTACTAAAGGTATGCCTTTGCAATTTGTTGAGCTAGGAATGGTTCTGAGTGTAGTCCATGATGGTTCTTGGATGAATATAATATCGAAGTTTTGATTAACCTTGTCATATGCAAGTCCACCTGTCTGGAAAACTACATCCCCGCGGTGAGGCCACCTCTGAACCCTATAAGCCCACCTTCCACGGCGGCTACCTTTCTCGCAACACGTCTTATGGCGGTGCTGCAACCCTCTGGGTATTCCGTCTTCCATGACGGAGATACTCCTATTCAACTCAGTCTTCCATGACAGAGTTGCTCCTGTCAGTGTCTCAACACTGAAACCTCCGCTCGGGGCAATAGGGGTTTTACCACTGAA
>Ga0157364_1001579_pt1 | contig 19686 bp, 3 predicted proteins | sample AttsexASBM2_FD_111476 | JGI IMG/M metagenome (GOLD analysis project Ga0157364, IMG submission 111476) | Fungus gardens microbial communities from leaf cutter ant in Ribeirão Preto, State of São Paulo, Brazil - Atta sexdens ASBM2 | ecosystem: Host-associated > Fungi > Mycelium > Unclassified ...
AAAACGTAAGAATGATAGATGTGTGCAAATGTGACTGAGTAATTACAATTGGTATGATTATGTATCAGAGGCAATCCAATAATCATGTAATAAAATAAGATTTTTCTTTTTAACAAATAAAAAGAAAGTTATACAAAACAAATGAAGATATACAAAAAGAAAGATATACAAAAAATAGATAAAAAAAATGTCATGGTTCATTTTACCATTCTTACGGTATCAGTGCGCTCCTCGTCCTGATGAAGTGAACGTGGTTTCCGAAATGTTGGCATTATAATGGATAGAAACACGGCGATAATCCACAAACCTTCTAATATCTTTTAAGAAAAATATATAAAAAGGACTAACCTCTAAATCCTTTTTCAGCCGATTTCCTATCGATTTGGATTTTTAATAAAATCTTCGTTTATTATATAAACTTCGAAATCTACTAAATCTATATCCTAAAAATTCTTTAAAAAACTCTTTAAAAAATCTTTAATAAATATGTATACGTATGCAATTAAATATATATATAAAATAAAAAATAATAAAAGAACGTTTCAATTCATCTTTTTAAAATCGTTGATTTTGAATAGTACTTATTTAAAAAAACAAGACTGATTGAAACATTTACGAAGTCAAACGTTTTTCTGGCAATTCTGGCTGTTTCACGAAAAAAATTCAATTGAATAAAAGATCGACAGTTCAACTATTCCCTGATGAAAATAAAAATCGGAGCGTAAATCAGATGTAATTGAAGAATAACAGAAGCGTAAACAACAAAACTCGTAGAAGGCGAAAATTGAAACAATGAAATGCAAAAGAAATATTTACGCTTCTTTTACATTTTGATGTTTCAATTTTCGTTTCTATTACTTTCCCATTACATTCGACTTACGTTCTGATTTTTATTTTCGTCAGGATTGACCCGCACTCGTGATCATTCTCTTAAAAGTTACTATAAATATTGAAGTTACTAGTGCTTCTACCCCGGACCTGAAGCAGTTTATGCGCGCATTTCTCTTACTAACACAACATTATTGGACTTCACAGATAAAGCAATATGCAGCCACTGTGCGCATATGCAGGATACTGAAATGCTCTCTTGACGCATATGCGCGCCGATATCAACTCATTCGGTTAAATGGAGATCCCGCGAGTATAAGGAAAGTGGCACGAAAGTATTCATGTCCATGGAATTGCGGAAGGCTCGCCATTAAGCAGCGGATCTTTTCCCGCATTGTCGGTCAGTCGCGATTCGCGGATCGAATGCGAAGCTTCGCTAGAAGTCGGGGCTGAGCACGACTGCGCGCCGAATTGATGTTTCGGAACGAGCCTTCAACCAATCGTGGGAAGCGAGCGGCTCGCTGATGCCGCCCCAACATGGCGTCGCGGCTTCCGCTCTTTCTCCCTCACCCTTTGTAACGCGTTTACGCGACATTTTGCAACGGCTGCTTCATTTATCGGTACGTCATTCCCTCCGCAATTTGACTCTTCCATGCTCGTCCTTTCTGCGTGCAGCGACAAACGTATTGTAAAATGTAGAAATTACAGTCTAATATAACATTTTTTATCAGACAATAAAATATGAATAGTAACTAAATAATAAATTACTTAATTATTAAAGACTCCTTTACTTAACAATAAATAGTAAAAATAATATGAGCTAAAGGGCCATAGGAATTGGCGCTATAACTAGATTGCGCCGATTCCTATGATCCTTTAATTCACATTATTTTTACTACTTATTGTTTATCAGATAAGTACATATAATATATAAATAAAAAAAAGATAAATTTTGATTTTTAAATATATTTTTTATTTAAAACAAGTCATTGTAATGATTCCTTTTTTAATAAAATTAAATGAAAAATAACAAAAGAAAGAAAAAAATTATAATTTTACAATGATTTCTTATTATCAAGATTTAATTTTATAATTTTAGTAGTCTTCTTTCCTCTTTTTATTTTTATTTTTTTTTCTTTTCTTTCATTTCTTAATTTCTTCATTATCTTTTTCTTTATATAATTTTTTTATATTCTACTTATTTTTTCTTTGAATTTTCTTCTTAATGGTCTGTATATATTTTTAAAAGGCTTGTCTTAGAACATTAATAAATGCCTTATCTATCTACTCTCTCTGTTCCTTATAAAATTATAAAATTTTAAATAATATTAAATAATGTTAATGGAAAAGATGGAGCACTTTATTATTTATTTATGACATCCTTCGGGCGTTTCGCAATTTGATCTAAAAAGCTTTATCTTTAATTGGGATTGAAATCTGTTATAGAATAAGAAATATATCCATAATTCACAAAATTCATTTAGGTACTTGAATTCTATACTCGAATACGTCCTGTACATTCATTATTTCGTTTTAATCGGGCTATTCAATAATAATCTCAAATTTCCATTTTGTAATCAAGCGAATGCATTATTGGAACAAAACGCATTAATTCCATCTTCACATTAATGTACAAAGAAGTTGAAATAAAAAAGAATATTTTATGTGGATTTGATACAATATACCTACATATTGCGAGGAGCGTAATTATCGAATAATCGTATCTTCTCGATATGTTCCTCGCGAATATGATTCGTGCTTGCGATTCGCTATACCTTTGACAAGAGTCAGCGATTTCGACGCGATATCGTTCTCTTGACCCTAATTCTTGACATCCATCCTAACCGGTGATTAAGCGATCGAGCAAAACAATGGTTGCTTAACGCGCCTCAAAGCGCTACGTAAGTGCAATTACATAATAATTCGTCCGCGGCCGACATTCGATTTGTCACGACTTTTTTACAGGTCGAGTAAGCATCTGCCATCGAAATCAGTTTGTACGTATTTAAAAATTTATAATATATTTTTAAAAATTAAGTTGGATAATGGCAAAAAATGCTAGGTAATTTTTTTTCATGTCAGAAATTATAAAACTCATTGAAAGGATTTGTGAAATCCTTATGCAAAATATTTGAATGCATCAAGAGATACGTTTTCAGTCTCAATTAATGAAAGACAAATCATGATGAAGGACTATGATTATCTTGATCGTTGGAACTACGTTCAATTTAATTTTAAAAACGATAAAAAATAAAAGAATCTCAGAACTTAAGCCTTAATATAGGAATTTAATAAGCTACAATATGAAATATTATTTGAATATGGACAGAAAGATTAAAACAGTGCGCGAAACGCTATTAGGATAAATTTAATTTTTCATAGATATCTTCTTTTGTTCTTTGGATACTTTATTTTATCATTTTTTCCGAGATTTTTCACTGTTTTTCTTTTCTTTCTCTCTCTCTCTCTCTCTCTCTCTCTCTCTTTCTTAAAATAAATTACGAGGAATTTATTGTTCATTTGCTATAATAATGATTCAAAAACAAAGTATTCTAAAAAATAAATTTGAATGTTTCAAATTATTAAAATTTTGTAATATTAATTATAAAATGCAATTTTGGTGTAATAATTAATTGTAGAAGAATAGAAATAGTTTTTTAATTATTATAAATATATTTTTTCTTTACGTTTTTATTTTTTTCTGCGTGCAATTAAATTAAAATCACAATTTTGTCATGTTGTTATAATAAATGTGTGAATAATTGCGATATGTATTACAAGGCAATAAAATTAATAATGTAAGAAATCTACATTATTTATTTCTTCTTCAAAAGTTCTGAAATTGTTAGAAAAAAATAGCGAAATCTAATAGGAAATCCATAAGTATTTTCGTTTAAACACTTTGGTGTCCAATATAAGAAAATGAAAAAAGGCTGTCATCATTGATGCGGGGAACGCGACGCGAGACGATGCAACGTGAAATTGCCGCAGGCGGGCTGGCCAGCGCGCGTCGAGAAGGGCGGTCTGAAGTTAGCACGAAACGCGAGTGACTCCGCCTCCGACTCCCTTCGCGTCGTACCACACGCGCGCGCTACGGAACGTCGCGATCCGGCCGGTCGTTTCTTTCGCGGCCCAGTCTCGATCTCGCCTCTCGCCTCGGTTTCATCTCGTTGTTCGCGTCCGTTTCTCGCGTCCGCGACGACCGTTTTTCGCTCGCGTTGCGTTCCAGTTTCCGCGGCGTGAAACCGCGTTGTTTAAACTCGCGGTGAACGCGGTGAACGGAGTGACTCTCGACGAAAGACGAAGGAAGTTCGATCTGGAGGATCTACGTCTACGCTACAGGGTATTGTTTTTGTATTTTGATGTAATTTTGTAATTTTGTAATTTTCTTTTTCCTTCTTTGACGGAAAAAGACATGATGAACGCAATGGTCTTCCAAGCGTGTCTCTCGATTATTGTTATTGTTATCATTAGTTGAACAATGAGCAAATGATCGCGTCTAATATAACATTTATTTTGCAATTGTTGGAAGTTTTCTTTACATTGATTGGATCATACTTTTATGTTAGAGGAATTGTTGTCAAAAGATACATGTAACATAGAATTGCAACGATAAGGAGCTGAAAGAATTGTTTTGTAAAATTTATGAAGTCATGAATCTTGGCGATTGAAATAGTTTTATTTTTTGTTTATACGTTGAATTTGAATGGATTGATCTGATAAATTAATTTTTACGTGGATTTAGTTAAATTCGTTATAATAGCCGAATTGTTTCATATCGATCTGTTTTATGTCCGTATTTTTAAATTAATCTTAAACCTGTTCTTTCTTGACATGTCTTGATATGTGCTTCTCGTTTTTTCTTTTGTTTTTTCTTAAATATAAAGATAGCCTCTTGTTTAGTATACAATTAAAAAAATAGAAGAGAGAGATGTTATCACAGTGGATATAATCATATTGTAAAAAAATATGTAAAGTTACATGACATACAATACATTTCCATTATCAGTGGGATCACAGTAAATTACATTTCTATAAATGTGATTTTCATGAATTCCTTATTACTGTAATTTACATTCTTTCTTACAGCATAGAGACACATCTTTTGATGTATGCTTCATATAGCGAGCGACGGCAAACGTCGCGTTGCATCTTTGCGTATCTATAATACTATTAAAAACAAAACTATCAAAGTTACCAATAATAAAGCAAAGCTTATAATAGAACATTATTCAATTGATTCGAAGTACTATTTTATCATTGCATTTTATAATATCTCCTTTATATTTTATAATATCTCCTTATTAAAAATTATCCTTATACTATCAAAAAATCGATGTGTTCTTTGAGATTAATTTTAAATGTTACTGATCATAGTTATCTATCGGTATCTATATTATATTTAGCGTTACGATTTAGAAAGCTGAATGATCTACAAAATTGAAGTAGTTGATATTAATCTTCCGAAACTGACGGTGGGTCTAATTAAATCCAGTCATTATATTCTTTATGTTACATCTGCAAATTTATTGTAATCAAAACAAACTTAGTATTCATATTCTTTTTTATACAATTTTTTATATTATTTTGGTGCATTGAAATTAATTAGTGCTTTTTAATCATAAATTAAATGAATATTTTAATTATAAGTTCAGCTTGTTATAATAATACTACTCACAAAAATTGAAATTTAATACACAAAGATCAGTTTATAAAAGATGTCTATTCTAATAAATTTGAAAATTATCTATAGGAGATACAAGTTTTGATTTTACTCTACCAATTCTAAACTACATCAAAAGTTAATAATATTAGGATCAAACAGATTCTGTATCATTATCCATAGCCTTTCTTACTTAGATCTTCCTTCTGTCTTCGCTTTTCATTACACATTTTTCTTATCATACTCCAATACTCATTTATCATTAAGTTTGTCATCAATTATACAATAAAATTCACAGAATGAAAAATTACGAGTGTATTAGATCTGAGTTTATTATTTCCATGTGATTGTCAACCGGTAGCTACAGAAGAGGAGATGACAATCTTTGTGATTTTATAAATATCATTAACTTTTGATGTAATTAAAATTTGATAAATTTATATTATTTTAATACGATTGATGAAGATTGAAGAGAAAAATCGAAACTTGTACCGTTTATTATAAATAATTTTCAAGCTTATTAGAATATATTATATTAACATCTTTTATAAATTCGATATTGATCGTTGTTTATTGAATTTAAATTAAATGAATCTCACATATCCAACGTCAGTATTATACATTGTTTTTGACATCAATTCTGGGGATTAATATTATAGAAATGCAACGGATAATACTCCGGATAGCTGAATTATCTGGCTGGATGATTGGATTGTAAAAATCTGTCGGATAGACTGGATACTGGATAATTACCGGATATCTGTTGCATCCCTATAGTTAATATGTTATTTTCACAATAGATTACTGTAGATTACATAGTATTTACATAAATTATATGTAAATTATATGTAAAAATTATGGAATTATTTGAAAATGTCTCATACCGATCTTTTGAACAGAATCGATTGAATTAATTACTGTAAATTAATGACTACTATTTAATTGGTAAATACTTACTACTTATGCCTGTTTGGTGTGTTAGTGTAGTTTAATTTTAATCTCAGTTCAACTAACTTTTCAACTTTTTCTTGTTCTAAGAATTAGAAAAATAAGTTGAACCGAGATTAAAGTTAATTTACATTGAGAAACAGGCATTAATCGGACATGAATCGAATTATTTTGTAGATTTAGCAATTCAGAGTACGAATCATTGATGGCAAAAGAAAGAGAGAATGCATGAGGTATGCGATGAATGAAATTCCTCATTATCACTCGCGCGGAAGAAGAAGTAAGTCATCGTTGCCGCGTGCCGCCAGTTTCGCGCGTACATTTTTTTCAGCTATCTCAAAGGTTCGCGGAGGCTCACGAGATCATCGGAGAGTTTGTAAACTTCAGTTCCACACACGATCGGGCCGCGACCGATTTGTAGCGGTCCGGATGGGCGGCTGTTTACTAAACAGCGAGATAAATATTTCTTCTTCTTTTACTGTAACGCGCGCGTAGGAAGATAAGCGAAGTTTTTCTCCGCTTAAACGTGGAAAAGAGTTGGCAATTGATCGGCGACTGATCGGCGCCGTTTGCCCTCTACAACTTACGTGAATCCGATTAACGTCAGTACATCGTCATTTCATATCGAAACACGTTTCTGCATACATGTCCTTCTTTTCGAGGCACGAAGGAGGAGAAGTCTCTACAATTCAAAACTGTAATAGCGAATTTGATTGGACGCACTCAGTGTGACTGGTATATATTAAATAGTAATCGTATACAAATTGATATAAGAGTGTTTAATATATATATATATATACAAATTGATATAAGAGTGTATAAATATAAAAGCAAATTAAATCATGAAATTATTAATACATTTTATTTGTGCTGTTAAATAAAATTTGTATTTTATAATTAGAAATATTTGCATTTTACTTTTACACTTTGTACATTAATCAATGTACAACGGCTTTAATGTGCAAACTAGTGCAACTAGTCCAATCGAATTTACTGTAAGGCTGATTATTTCATGTATCGTCCGACAAAATTTTTTTAAGCATTCATTGGCTACTGGATAAAAAGATCCTCTTTACTCCTACAGCCAATCAATATGCTTGAAAAACTTTGGCGTATGACACATGAAATATCAACCTAAACATGAAAGTTTGAACTTGCAAGAATTTAAAGCAAGCTAGATATCCTTTAAATGTGTCTTGTTAGCAAAGATATCCCTGATTTATCGAAGCGAGAAAAGAGATTTCTTTTTTTTATGGTTGCGAAAAAATGTATATTTAATTTCTTTTTGCTTTCCAAACTTGATTTATTCTTCTACATCTGGTTATATATGATGCACGATGGTAATGAAAAGCAATGAAAAACGATTTCTATTTATCAATTTATTTATACGTTTATTAATCTGTAATTGGAACCTATGATCTTAAAACTTTTCTTAATTTTTAAATAGTAATGATTTGGAAAACTTTTTATGTTTCGCAATTTCATTTTCCACAGTTGTGTACTTGAAAATTTCTTAAAAGAAATAAAACTGATACCAAAAGTTTTAGCGAATCCCTGGACCTGCATTGTTGCTTTATCGTAAAAAAATATGTGTTTTTACTTAGGAAATTTATCATAAAAATTTATTTTATTTGCAGCTACATGTACAATTATACATATATGCATAACTTTTTTAAACTAATAAAAAACAAAGATTATTTTAACAATTGAAAAGAATATGATACTTACACATAATTTTTACATTAACTTGAATTATAAGAAAAGTCGAAATTTCCTTATTTATGAATATGTGAAAGATATATATTTGTATATAATGAAATAATTACTACAATAAAATTTACTTGAGTAAATGTAGAAAAATTTTAAAACATTTTTCAATATTCTGAAATTTGGAATAAATCTTAAAAAAAGATTGTAGTAATTAAATTTGTCAAGCATTAATTTTCTTGATATAATAAATATAAATATTTTGATTCTTTATAATGTTTTAAAGTAATCTATTAGTTAAGTTCATAAGTCTTTATAAGCAGCTCGCGTTTCTTTTCTCTAAATTTCTTATAATGAAATCTCATTCCAAAAGACTGAAATACTTTCATATATGATGAAATACGTTATTATTGAAAAAGAGTGAAAATATGCACTCTTTCGTGAATAAAAGTAGATACAGATTTTCATTCTTTTGGAGTAAAATTCCATTTATTCCAGAAAATAAAATCTCACTCTTCGTTTGAAGTAAATCTCACTCAAAAAGCGAAAATCTGTATTCTTTTTCAAATATTTTCATTCTTTTTCAATATGACAGTACTTTCACTTCTTTGGAGTGAGATTACATTCCAAGAAATTTAGAGAGTTTATAATCGGTTTTATAAAAAATAAGAAATTACTTGAAAGTCTTAAGATTTCCTTATGTTTCTATGTGGAATTTAATCTTTTTTAAAAATATGAACACTTATGTACATGTGAGATTCGCGAAATGTTTTTCAAACAAATTGGAAACATTAAAGATTGTAAATACACATTAGTAAGGTTTAAAAAAACGTAAACGTTAAGACCGTCGATTAATAGAACTGTTTACACTTTTCTTATCACCCGTGACCTCTCGCAACAGACCTTTCGTTACAAACAGAATTACGGCGGATTACGAATTAGTGAAGATATAAAAATATAATGTCGCCTAACAAACACATAATCTAATCGAAAGAAGAGAACGAGGGGCAAGCCATTTCCCGTCAGCAGATATATGTATAAATTATCTTTGGCCCGGTTAACCGTGCGAATGTTCGATAAGAGTGCTCCATTAACTCAATTCATGATTCTTCGAAAAAAATTCCTGAGAGTTTTTAAAGAAGCGTTTTAGAATTGGCTAAATCAAAAGGGGAACGACCCCGAAAAATCGTAAACCGCGATCAGGGCAGAATTTACGACACAGACAAAGTAGAGGTTTCTTCTGCCAACACCGGCGGAAGTCCCGATGAGTCCCCGGGGATCTCGAGGTGTCCCTTTCCTCCCAATCACTAAGGGCGCTAAGTGCTCAGCTGTTGCGCGCTCGTCATTCCTCCGAAACCGTCAGCCGACGGTGTGTAGAGACATCGCATCTCTCGTCTCGTGCTGGCGTTCTCGTGAAAATGATGTATCGTCGCCGACACGGTGTGTTGTTGCTCGTTTAGAACACGCTGAAACGTGAATTTTGATATCGCGATCATTTTAAACTCCTTTTTGTCTGTTTTATTTTTTGATATCGGGAAATATCGGTCTCCCTTGTCAGCATTGTACTAATAATAAATTTCAATTTAATGCTTATTTGTACAGGAATATAACGAATTGTAAGAAGACTCGCCGAACGTGGATGTAAAATTTTTTTAAAAGTTTCTGAACTAAGCCACGTTTGCTATCATACATTATTTTTTTTACATTTTATTTGTATTTTATTTGTACATCATTTTTTGTACAACATTTTTTTTCCTTTATTTCCTTCCTTTCCCTATAAAATAAAAGACTGATTGATTCTTTTATGCATTATGCAAAAGTTTATGTTCCAGCTTTTATAAAGACTTTGCATAAGAAAATGAAATAATCAAAGTTCTTCATTTCTTTCCTTTCCATAAAAAATAAAAAACTCTGTTAGTTGATTTTCTTATGCGTTTATGCATTAGGCAAAAATCTGTGCTCCTGCCCTAAGAGGCTTTCTACAATAAGCCTAGTAATAACTCAGAAGTTAGAAACTAAGAACTGACTGAATCATAGTTGAATGTGAGAAGAATAATCAACTATAATTGGTCAATTTACCTTTTGATTTCTGATTTATTACTAATAGCCTATTGTAGAAAGCCTCTTTATATAAGAATTTGAAAAAGATGAAGAGTAAATTGAATTGAAGATTAAAGTTAATCTATAACGATAGGAAATGAATTGAATTAATCCGACAAATTTGTTAGCCTGACTGAATCGATTCCAATCCAGGAAAATAAGTATACTATAAAAAAAGAAAGAAGAAAATGCATCAGGAATAACGGATGCTTCGATGATTAAGTTCGTACATTTGTTTTTGTTTTTTCTTTCTCTTGATTGCATTCCGAAGGCCACGACGAAGTTAATCTCTTATCAGTTGTAAGACCGTGTATGTTGAATTATTATTTTGACACTGCGAATGTATGGGTTTTCGCTGAGTCAGCTGACCTAATTCGGGACAGCATTACATTAATGATTGCGTCAGCTTTTCTTTCGGCATTGTACATGGATTGCGAATCGGGCCGAAAGCTGACAAGCGGTAAAAATTATGTACAGTCTAACTTTAGCGTGATACATATCATATAGATTTTGATAAAGAAATTTTTAAACATAATTTTTGGCAATAAAATTAAAAATAACAACATAAACAAGATTACTTATTATCTTTAGTGATTACATACATTCAAGAGTTACATTCAAAAATAACTTTAATATATTGTTTTTTGGTTTAATATAAATATATTTATATTTAGCGAACAAATGATATATTAATAATTAATTATAATATGTATATAATCATATATAATAAATGTAATACAATATTTATAAAAAAAAAATCATAAAAGTATTTGATTCCATTTGCCGAAGTTGTAAATTTAAATTTGATTTTCGAATTATAATTGTGAATTGTAATTTTTTAAATTTATTATTTTATAATATATACATATGATTATACATATGATTAAATGATTTGTTTCTTGCTAAGCAATCAATTTGATAGTTTTCCAATTAATTCTTTCTCTTTCGTGTACAAGCGCATTATAGAAATTATTTACGCAGAAGATGAAAAGAATGTGTATATGTTTATTCTGTTACAGATTTTCCAATCGTGTTTTCCGGTTCAAGAAACTTTCGCATTCGGTTATCACGAAGCATTTTTCTTGAAGATGTAAAGTGCGAAATCGCAATCTAATCTTGCGATGTACTTTTCCACCACATTATATCCAGGACAATTTTAGCTCTCTTTAACGATTTGCAGTATTGTATGAATTGTGTCGCCGATGTGAAACGAGTGTTTTACTTATCACGAACGATTCCGGGAGCATGAAACGATCGCATGACTTCGAAGTGTCAGTGAAACAAGAGTCTGGACATTAAAATCTTGACGAACTCAGAGGCATTGTTCTACCCTTATCTGTGAAGCCGTCGGCGGTGCAATTGTGGATAGCCCGACTGGTGATTGGGTACAGCTGCAGCAGCATCGGGTAAATGCAGCGGCAACGGCCGACGCCTTTATGAATTACGTGGACAGGTCCAGGATGGTCTCACACATCATCCCTGTTTCTGGGGTAAGTGGAAAAATGTTCGCGAAGACATCTTTTATATTCGTTTCTATTAATATAGATTAACTTTCTAATCTCGGTTCAATTTTACTTTTACTTTTACTTTTTCTTTTTTTAATTCTTGTACTTGTTTCTACCAATATAGATTAACTTTAATCTTGTTTCAACGTACTCTTTATTTTTTTTTAGTTTTATGAATTAGAAAAAGATGAAGAGTAGAACTAAGATTGAACTAGTCTACATTGGAAATTAATCTATATGAAAATTAATCTTTATCTTTTTTTTATTCTTAGAATTTGATTGGAGAGTTAGTCGAATTGAGATTAAAATTAAACACTGGTAGAAATGCGTACTAGAATTAGATGAGTTGAACCGAGAAGATCAATTTACATTTGATGGAAACGAACATTGAATGCAAACTTGATGAATTAATTTGATCTAACATTTTAATCTAATTAGGTACGTGTTTCTTTGCTATATGGTTAAAGAAAAAATTTCTAATTTCTTTATATTATTATTAATGTAATAAATAATTTTTTATTTGATTTCATAAAATCTTCAAATCAAAGAAATTTTTGTCTTTAACTGTATAGCAAAGCAACATTTCTTTAAATCGAAAAAATCTTTCTTTGGATGTAATTATTAATTAGAACTATTTTAATGTTTAATTTTTATAAGTATCGATTTAAACGGCAATGTTTAAATAATCGATATAATATTTGTGGATACTATATTTGTGTACCAAAAAGGTCGGAACAACGCAATCGATTAAAAATTTTTCGCGAAGCTGAATAAGAAATTTAAATCAATTATTTAGATACTCGGGAATGAGATACTTGAAATGCCTCTAGTTTCACTTGTAGTGATAATAAGTTATTAATATAAACCATCGTTATTCTATCTACATTTTGGCAATAGCTCTTTCTGTCACTTGGTTTTTTTATGAAGATTTTCTCCATTTCATGGAACAACGCGAGAGACGATCAACTTAACGTCGTCACACATGCTCTCGTTATCTCTTCGAACAAGAGAACGAAAAAGAAAACGAATCGGGCGGGTCATAACCTCAAAAATTTCACAACGACTCGCGATTCACATCTTCTACGACATTTATTCCACAATGATTTCACGCAATATTTTGAGCAGCTTTATCGAGATAATTTATTCTATCGATACATTTTATTTAAAAATTCTCTTTGCTTATCTTAGACGTCTTTTTTATATCTTGAAAAAAAGTTGCGAACTTTGGAAGTAAAAAAATAACAAAAAGAGAAAGTGCAGTTAAATAGAATTTAATGATTTCCAATTTACTGAACGAAAGAATTTTCTTGTTGGAAATTTCAGTATCGTTATTCGCATGAATCTGTGAAGTTATTAGCATGCCATATCTTCAATTTTGATTTTTCTTTATAACATCTGGAATCTTTTTTATTTTCATAAGGAATTGTAGAACTATGAAAAGTATTACTATAAGAACTGTCATTATTTTGTTTATATTTAGAATATCGTGCTAACTTCATAGATCCTAGGTATTCACGTGCGATTATCCACGACGTGATCGCTGAATGGATTAAAACTGGGTTATCGAGCGTGTCGTTCCATCGATCAGTCTAGTGTAGCGATCAACTTTGCGAACACGAGCTAAAAATCGATAACAACTCTGATTACCATCCGCTCGTTAGCTCGTTGTTCATTCGAGTTCTCAAGGATTTCAACGAGATGATTAAACGGGAAGATGAATATTAAAACCTTCTATATTCTTCTAAAAATTAGATATTTCGATCGTTCAACAATTATTAGAAATCTATACGAAATGAACGATTTTGCTATAAGATCTTTTGCTGAATATAAATCTGAAAATAATTTCGTTGTATTATTAAAATAATTTTGTTGAAAACTACAAAGTCAAAAATTACAAGCCGCAAAAAATTTTATATTCTGCCTACCAGTGAGTTTCCAACCAAATTTTAAAAAAATCTATCCAACAAAATTTTTAGATCTTTTAGCAAAATAATTCTTTCCGTGATATAAAATAAGCTATATTACCTTTTATGTAGACTAACTTAAAAAGAAGTAGACGAGTTATATTAGTTCCTACAGTTAAAAGTCTTATTATTTAACTAAAATTTATAAACATTTTCTTGCTATCTCAAAAAATTTTTAGTAAATAAATTTAAAGAATAGTTAATAATTTAAAGGAAAAAAAATTAATCTTTTACATGATTTTTTGTGTATATAAAACATACATTAAAAAGTGATTGCAAAATTATTCTCTTTGACCCTGTTTTAACATATGTTGGGACGTAGATAATTTTTAAACGATTCATAATAACTTGCTTTCAAAACATTTCCTGAGAGTAGTTCATGAATATCACGCAAAAGTATCGTGCGAAAAGTAACAGACGAGAGTAAGATACTTTTTATCGAAACTGCGATAATAAAATATTACAGTCTGCTTTGTCGTTGATCCATGCCGATCTCTTGTAACATGAATTTACCACGAGGTTTTTGAATGTCCATGAGAACATTAATGTGCGCAAACATAACAGAATTACGATTCTGTGAATTCTGACCGGAAACGATAAGATCTTAGGAATTATTTTTAGTATGATAAAACTGACGCGATAAATTATAATTATAAATTTTTATGCATTATAATTATAATTTTTTTCTTAAATTTTTAACGATTGCACTATATGTGTGTTAAGTTTCTAGTTATAACACATACATAAAATTCAATCTCTTTGTATTTAATTCTTAAGCATTATAACATGTATACATCTTGCTATATTATTTGAAAAATAATCTTGGTAGAAATGTATGCAGTTTTCCTAGCATCCATTTTCTGTCTATTATTATATATTCTCATTAGTTATAACAATAATGTATAGGAAATAGGTAAGAATTTTGATAAGAATTTGATCTAGTAGCTCTAAAGCAATTCCTGGAAAAAATATATGCTTGTCCAGTTATTTCTACTATTAATAAAATATTATTTAAATTATATTATATATCTAATTATATAATATTAATAAATTATTTTTAATTAACTCTTAGTACACATCTTAGTTTTTGCACCCTTATTACACACAATGATTCTTTGTCCTGGGAATTAATTTTCATCACTTTTACAAGTATATAAAAATTATTAAGCAATTTTTACGTATATTTTAACATCTTTAAAAAGTATTTATAAAATATTTTATATTTATATTTATAATAAATTATTATATATAATTGTTATATATAAATCAAAGAAAAAAAATGTGCAAGACGAGTGGTCCAAAGAATGTGTATTAAGGATTATTATTAGTTAAAATACTGCATAGTTCATTTATTGTCCTATTTTTGTTCAGTAAATTTACAATTGATACATCTTTTATCAGTAACTGCAGGTAAAATCTTAACTTGGGTTCTTAAATAGTTTTATTTTTTACAAGTAACTCTACCTTTGTGTCACTCGCCGATTTTATTGAAACTCAGTAGATTTGTAGAATAGTCAAAAATATGGAACACGTATTTTTTTATAACATAAAAATAATTAATTCATTGAATTTTAGTTCCAGGTATTAGAGCTATATTTTTGAGTTTTAGAGATATGACAAAAGGTTTTCATATTACGGAAAGAAAATTCAATATTGGAATTATAGAAATCAAATTCTTTGCGTATAAAAGATTGTTTTAATTGGAATAAAGTTAAACATAAGTGAAGCGTGAGAAATATTGTAGTTAAAAAAAAAGAAAAATGTAAAAAAATTATTTCAAGAAAAATTATTTCGGCGCGCAGTTTAAAGGACTACATACGTAGTACATACATAAATTCACACAGAATTATACAAGCACAGAATTATCCAGCATTAGATCGTTAAAGGCATTTATTTCCTATTGTATTTTCATGTACATTCCTATAGATTTAATATTAAAAAAAATTTATTTAAAAAAAAGAAAAAATTTTTTAAATAATAAAAGATAAAAACGTAAAAAAAAAACAAAATGGGGAATCTCCATTCATCTCCTCCTGCATTCATCTCCTCATCGTTATTCCCTGGTTCATCAAAGAGCGAGATAAGAGACTATTTGAATTTATCAACTTGCCTTATTAGATCCACCATTTTGATTTCTATAATTTTATTTCTATAATTTTAATATTGAATTTCCTTTTAGCAACATGAAAATCTTTTGTCATATCTTTAAGACTCAAAAATGGCTCTAAATTCAATAAATTAATTACTGATTTATAAATACAAGGAATCATTTTCTCTTAAAATTGCACCTTTGCCGATATAAAAAAGTGCGTGTCTAATATTTTTGATTACTCTACAAATCTTTTGAGTTTCAATAAAATTGTCGAGTGACACAAAGATAGGGTTACTTGTTAGTTACTAAAGAATTAACATAATTGTCTAATAACTGCATGAAAGCAGTTATTCGAACTATCAAAAAATTGAAAAAATGCATAAAATTTCTAGCATGGAGAAATCTTTATTTTTTTTTTATAACAACGTATTATTTTTCTCTTATTTTTGGTCTCCTTTAAGAATACGTTTTATTTTGTTTATGAATCTTATGTTTTGCCATCAATTTTCAAATTGATAAGCAAAATTGTTTCTTATCAATATTAACCATAAAGTCAAGAGAAAAGATTGAAGATATGAAATTTTTTTATCCATCTGGATTTTTTGATCCTTTGTTTTCAAGAAAATCAGATTTAAAAACTAGAAATAAATTAATGAATGCATCGGGTATGGCACAAGGTACTAGATATTATCTACAATTAATTATTTTTTCGCTGTTCGAAGATCAACGAGTTTTGCGATTCAGAATTCGCGAAGCAGCCTAGGAGCCTCGTAAAACCGGATTGCAAATTAACGATCTAGCGAGACCGTAAGTTTCGTCCCGGCATAATACGATGTCACAACACCCAGTCGGTGTTTGTAAGCTTCCGGTGACGGCACTTCAAACATTGCAAGCACCAAGCCAAAAGTCTTTTAGCTTACTCCGCCTGTTCGCTTTCATCTCTCTCTTTCTCTCTCTCTCTCTCTCTCTCTCTCTCTTTTCTTTCTCCGAAGGAACTTCTTTATTATTCTTTATTTGCCGCAATTATACTCTGATTTGTCCCGCTGCGATTACGTTGATTCATTTACTTCCCTCCGTAGAGTTCCAAACTTTACTACACGAGTAATTATGTTTTAGGAAATATTTTAGGATGACGTGAATTTACTTCGATGCGACATCCTTTATTGAAGATTTACAGTGTTCACGCTGTACAAGTCTTTTCGAGAATCTCTTTCCGTAGAATAATCTATTCAATAAATCGAATCTTTCTTAGCGATGTATACTTAAATTTCTTTTGATATTTTTAAACGGTGCGCAATAATAGCCTTCATTTCATATTCATATATATTTATGGCTTTTAATTAATTTATTTATCTATTATATATATCATAAAAATGATAGTGATTTTCAATCCTTAATTATAGAAAGAAACGTAGCTTTTATATTTAAATTTGTATTTTTATAATTCTTCGATATTTGTGTAATCTGTATATTAATTTTACATCAATATGGCATCTAACAATTAATTATTTATTGTATCATATTAAATCAAAATAATCTTAATTCCCTGAATAATACCGAAATATAAAGCCAATAGTTTTATACATAATTGAATGTTATGCAAGGATTATTTCCAGGATATATTAATACATTCGTTGATGTAAGCTATACCTTACTTGCAAAAATATTTATATTAATATATTCTTTCGCATTTATATCTGTATTGACTGTACATAATATGACATCTATACAATAATTATTCACTATACACACAATGTGAAATCAAAATAATATCAATCCTCTGAATAATATTGAAATATATGTAATGCGAACAGTTCGTTAAAAAGAAAGAACAGAAGGATTCATTAATTTAATGACGGTTTCAGGAGCTGCAGCAGGGAAATGGGAATCTGGGCTCCGCAGGACTCAGCAGTATGCAGGACTCTCCTCATTCGCTGAAGATCAAACAGGAGCCATTTCAGCTGTCTCCGCCGTCGCCTCTGCCGCCTCTTCATCAAGGTACATTCACACTTCTTCATTATTTCCGTTACGCGTCTTGTAATCCCCAAACTTTACTATATCTAAACATCGTAATGAGTCAAGGGAAAAAATCAGTTTTATTTATCAGGAAGTCTGTTTTCTATACCCGAACACTTTCGGAACTTAAATGAAATATATGTTTGATATTTAGTGAAAAAGAAAGTTCTAGTAATCTAGTAGAAAGAAATAAAAAAAACCTAAAAATTCTTCCCTTATCGATTATGCGCGTTACAAACAAAATATGATCAGTAAAGATGTTCAACTCTTATCATTTTTCTACTTTTCGCACGTCTAAATTAATTTCAATTAACTTGAAATCAATTAAATAAGAGAAATAAAATAAATAGCAATCTAATCCAGATAAATTCCGAATCGACTCGGCAGCCTCGACGGAAAGAAGTCGAGCGGGTTGTTGCTAAAGGCTGCGTTCTAATAATACAAAACTGTAGTCGAGAGCATTCGTCGTCGCGAGGGAGGGTCTCTCCGCGAGAGATGACTTTCCCGAGAGAGGAAAGAAGGAGAAGTGAGAGAGAGAATGATATACCGCAGACAGCCTGCAGCGCGCGAGAGGAGAGCCCCGATCTTTCCGCGCGGCGTTTAGTCACACATTCTCGCATCTCTGCACGATTACGGTCTCTCCTTCACCGACGAAATTGTCGTCGACGTCGCGCGCCTAATTCCACGGAACATAGAAATATCCCGCAATTTATCTCACAGTGACGAAACGCTTATGATTTAATGTTCAGCGACATTGACGATTTACTGGTATTCCGTGCTGCGTTAACAATATTATGTGTCTTCGCCGTATATAATAATTAATAAAAAATACGATTAAGGAAATAAAAATTAATATGAGTAGATCTATAAATTGTCGACTTTCCTAAAAGAATTGAAATATTTATGCTCTAATGAATTAAATAACAAATGAAATCATAATGCCAATACTGGTCCTACGTGTGTGTTTATTGATTAAAAGAATAATTAAAATAAAAAATAAATTTCTTTTTTTGGATTCTCTTCAGTATCGACTTATTATTAATTATTACATACATCAAAATTGACTATAGATTTATACATTTAATATTATTCTTTTGCAGTAAAATGAAATGGATTGCATAGTGTTGTATCATTGTTGAAATATGCATTTTGAAATAAGGAGTTCAAAAATAAAATAATAGATTGTCAAAGTATAAATTCATAGAAATTTGAGTAATTAGAATTTAACATGATCAAATATATATAGTCAAGTATCAGATTAATTTAAAGTGAACTGGATTAAAATACCGTGATGTTGTACTAAACTTCATGTTACTGTGCTATAAGCAGGATAAGTTAATGTTTTTTTTTTTACAATTTTTGCAATAATTAACAAGATATCAATTACTAAAAATTGTCGAATATTGATCATCAATAATTTTTTACTCTTAAATCTTGCGAGAAAGAAGAGTATATATATATATATATATTTGCATTAATACTGTTTCTTTAATCTTTATCTAATTTTCTTTAACTTCCAAAACGACTGTTCACACATGTTTACGACTAGATATTTTAAAAACATATATGTAAAAAATTTAGAAAATGAGTGGATGTGCAGCACTGTTTTACAACAATTCTTCATTTGCCCAATTTCTTCATCTCTAGATAACTTCATCTAAGAGACACCTCCATTGTCAATGGAGACATTTCCTGGATAAGATTATCCGCAATTTATCTGGAAGTGAAGAAATTGAGTAAGGCTTATTTCATATTTATGTTGCTGAAATATAATGTTTATGACACCTAAAATTAGTATGATTCAAATATAAGCGGGAATTGATAAAACTTAGCGAGAATAAAAACTGGCTACTCTATGGTGAC
>Ga0157364_1001580_pt1 | contig 19682 bp, 9 predicted proteins | sample AttsexASBM2_FD_111476 | JGI IMG/M metagenome (GOLD analysis project Ga0157364, IMG submission 111476) | Fungus gardens microbial communities from leaf cutter ant in Ribeirão Preto, State of São Paulo, Brazil - Atta sexdens ASBM2 | ecosystem: Host-associated > Fungi > Mycelium > Unclassified ...
AAACTGAAAAGGAGCTTGCAGAACAGCTTGGCGTTACGCAGCAAGCCATTTCCGTACGATTACATACGAATAAAGATTGAATTTTATAAAAAAAAGCTCAGAACTTTTTTGTACACCTAATATTTCATTTTTTCCCGATTTTGTTAAATTGAGTTCAGCATTTATTTGTGTGTATTTTAGATATGTGAAAAGATTTTGAATTCTATATAACCAGTGCGGAGAATCTTCTTACCTATAATAATTTCATCAATTTTAGAATTACTTTAACAGCGTTTTTTTTTTACTATCGTCAAACTCCTCATTAGACATATATAAAATTATTTTGACAACTATCGTTGAACCATTCAATAGACCGCTAAAATTTTGACGATGATCGTCAAAGTAGCTAAAAGTTGTCAAAGTAGTTAATTCATTTTAAAAATTGTCGTCAACTAGTCGATTGATTTTATATATATATATATATAATCTATATATATATATATATATATAATCAATCGATATATATATATATATATATATATATATATTATATATGAAGCGGCGATTATTTTCCAACCTTTACTTTTTATGGCATATATAAGTTTCTTGTATCGAGAGGAATTAATTTAACATCGGTTTAAAAGGAAAAAATCAATTATTATCTGATATATAGTTATTTTTCGATGTATAGCTATTAAAAGGCAGATTTAAGGACACACTATATTATTAGCTTCCTGCAAAGATATACAAGAAATTACAAGTATCTATACGATCTATTAAACATTGTTACAATTGCAATATAACCATACAATTTAAACATTTTCACATAAAATTACAGAAAAAACGCATATCCCGAAATCTGCCACTCTATCTCTACATTTATATTTCCTACGGATAAATTTAAGGATATTATCACACAGATATTATCAATTTTTTGCAAAAATTTTTCTGTAATTTTATGTAAAAACATTTAAATAGTATGATTAAATTACATTCCTTAAATTATAATTACGGTTAATAGATTGTAATTTCTCGTATGTCTTTGCAGGAAACTAATAATATATTGTGTCTTTGAATCTGTTTTTCAATGCATATTAAATTATATCTCGACTAATAATTAATTGTTTTTTAAATCAGAGATGAATGAATTTCTGAAGCTAATTCTGTCTTGTGTTAAGATTAAAAAATTAAATAAAATTTAAAATGGGAATTGATTAATATCATGAATCAATTGATTAATATCATGAATTAATTGACCAATTATTTAGCGTAATTATGACCAATTATTATCAGCATAATTCAATGTATTTCAATAAATTCTGCTAAATAACTATTCAAGAAATATATATGAAGAAAATATATTTATTTCATTCTAATTTATTGCACTAGTGAAAGAGTGCAGCAAAAATAAATAGACTTAATAATAAATCATAAGAGTAGTCACAGAGTATGGCAACAGCTCGTAGCCAATCAGTTCTTTGTACATGTAACATATTCACTGATTTATTACAATCATTGATAGGGCGCAATGCAAAATTACTTGCCGCGCAATCGATAAATCAATAAATATAATACATATAATTACAATATTTCCTGATGAAAATGTTGAAATTTTATTGAAATTGTAATGAATAATAGTGAAATACATTAAAATCTACATCTCATACACATACACGCAGGCACGCACGCACACAACACAATTAACCTATTTCCAAAATTATTTCTTTAAGATTCAACATTAAACATTAAGATTTTAACTTAATTATACAAAGATAATAAAGAATTCATTAAGGCTCAATATGAAAATCCATGTACATGATGAATTTTATACTAATTATTCAACATAATTTAATGTGTTTCAATAAATTATACTGAATACTGAAACTTTTCATAAAATTTATTGCATTTATTAATTTTTATTTTGAACTTTACTGATTCCTTTAAAATCTTAACGTTCTCTGTATTCAATTATTAAATTCTTATCAAAATAATATCGAAATAATATCGAAATAATTGAAATCTTAATGAAAGATATTAAAAGTAGATCAATTGATATAGATCTCAATACACATTTCAATGTTCATTAAAATTTTAATAAAATTTTTTCATTAGAATAGAAATGGATTTTGAAATAATTACATTTTATTATTTCATACTTCATATTGTTGTGTAACAGTTTCATCGAACTTCCTGATTAGGAGATACGAGATAGAGAATTTCTCAAGAAAACATGTTACTCTAATTAATAAATAATGATTCATTTAAAAAATAATGATTCATTTAAAAATATTGTACTCAATAATATTTTATGCTTGCTGAATTTTATTAACATTATTAAATATTTATTAACATTATTAAATGTGAAATAAATCTGTTATACTGTTATGGATTCATTAATATAATTCATTAATTTTGTACGCAATAAATGTGTTTACATGAATTTTCCAAGGTTAGAGTATCTGTCATGTCAAACACACATACTTTGAATATCTACTGTAAATTTTTAGAATTAACAGATTGTTATTCCATTTGGTAAAAGGTTTATTTTAACAGATTTGTTGTTATATTATATGTATGTATATATAATGTATATATAATGTATATATAATGATTCCATAACACAATACAGACATGACAGAAATTCACTTTTTTAATATTAATTATATTTTGTATTACTGTTATCAGTTCAATAATGAAGCTACATATGTACAAATGAATAATTTCATTTCATTAAATGAAGTAATAATTTGATAAAATTTCGTGCAAGCATTTGAAGCACTTAACATCAATTATCCATACATCAGAAATGCATTTTTAGGCACATGAAATGCATAACAGAGGATAAACATAACATAAGCATCCAGCGTAAAGTCGACATATTGGCTGTTTTCAGCAGAAAAAACAGCTTTGAAATCGTAAAATTTTTAGATATGATGATTGGTTTATATATTTAGATCCGGTGAAGAACTAAGAGCAAGACCAATCATATTAAAGAATTTTTAACAATTGCAAAGCTGCTTTTTCTGCTGAATTCAGCCATTGATTTACATAAGATGCTCATTGGTCCAGCGGCCTTATGCTATGGTTATACAGCTTATGTCATTTTATGTGTGCTCTTAGAAAACACCAGACACAAGTTTTTGCGTAATGCATAACGCGTAAGAGAATTAACCAATTTGATTTCTACTTTCCTTCCATTTTACGGGAAAATGGCCTTTCTAAGAGCCATCACACATAAAATGACATAAGTTGCACAGCAAAAGGCCGCTGGACCAATCAGCATCTTATGTAAATCAATATGGTGACTTTATGCTGGATAGTCATTGATTCAGCAATCTTATGTTATGCTTATGCTTTGTTATGCATTTTATGTGCGATAGGCTTAAGCCTAATCTATATCAATCTACATTCGTCATATTGTAGGCGTCACAGGTCACAAACTTGTTACGTCAGCCAATCTGTGTCCATTTTAAAGTCTTATGATATTTACGATTACATTGGTCTAGAATCTCTATAACAGAGTTTAAACAATGCTGAAGTGATTGGTTTTGCCATTAACAGTCAACTTCTTGGTGCATAATTTTATGCATTTGTATGCCTCGTGCGAATAAGCAAGTGTGATAATAGAACTGAATAACATAAGAGTTGATTTATAATAGGCCGTAATCTGTTAATTTCTTCCGTAATCTGTAAAAATTAACCATAATCATAGTTAGTTATTCTCCTCTCATTCGATTGTGATTGATCAATTCTTGTAGATTACAGAAAAAGTTAACAGATTACGGCTTATTAAAAAGGCCATATTGATAAATCAACTCTAAATGTGAACGATTTTTTATTATTTTTTTTTGTTATAAATACATTATTCAATAGTAATTATAAGAAAAAATATAATTATTGCAAATAATACTGATTGGGTTAATTATTATATTCTAATATGATTTGATTAGCATCGCAAATCCGTATATATTTATGCCAACCAATCACACGGAGTAGATGGTCATATGATCGTATTGATTCTCTCTCCAAGAGATTTTCTAGGGCTATGGTCAAAGTCTCGCTACAAATAAAGTCTCGCTTTGAAGCATTTGATGGATCAATTAGAAGAAAGAATTTACAAATTGACCAATTAAAAAACATTTCAAAGCATTTGCAGTATCGCGTTGATCGTATCTTAAAAAAAAGCTATTGTGGCACTTTATAAATGTAGAGTAAATTCCAAAACGTCCTCTTCGAGGAAAATTTTATTCGAAATATATAGGACATGCAACGTATACTACAGTATAGCCCAATTTCTCCATTTAACTGCGTTTAACTTAATCGGTTGATTAAGTATCAACTGATTAATCAATTCTGCTAAATAGTAAATGCGATTAGCCAGTTCTAATGTAATCTTCGGTCGATTAGATTAATCAAAGTTGATGAGACCGAGCCTATTTCGAGTAAAATTTTTCTCAGAGAGGATGTTTTGGAATGTAGCCTAGTGATTTAATGTATTATAACCTTTAGGGCTATTACATTCAAAATGAAGCTGCACAATCGATTCATATGTACGTGATCGGACAAAATCTTCGGTTGTAAAAATTATTATTTTAAATCATTTGTATTTCGTATGAAGAGTTTTGAAGTGCAAATAAAAAGGTTTGGGAATCATTTTATTAATTACAATTAATCATTCTTTTTTGAATCAGGAGATGTACTTGACCGAAGTAATTAACCGGATCTAAATTCAACAAAGTTTATATATGGAATCATTTATATTTCGTATGAAGAGTTATGAAGTACCATTAAAAATATTTGCGAGTCATCCAGACATTTTTAATTAAATATTAAAATATATATATGTGTTTGACCGAATATAGATACAGGCGCTACGGTCACGGAAATTCCATTAGGAAATACACAATAGATAGTCTCTTTAGTATTTTAATATTCCAGGATGTATTATGGAATTGTCTACAATACGTCTACAATATATAATAATGTCTGTTAACAATATCAGTACTTCAAAAAAGCTTGTCAGAAATAAAAATAAAACTAGATGAAAAGCAGGCAAGGCAAAGAATATGCAATAAGTATTTGTGATGGAGAGAAATATTGCAACGATTCTGCCATATATCATGAATATAAAGATTTAACATTAGTTATCTAATCTAATTGTAAGCGCATAGACATTGTTACATTTAAAATTATGCAATAAAAATTTAATTTTTAAATAATTATTTATGAAGTAATGTATGACTTATTGTATATACAATACCAATCAAATATATTTCATACAATCATTATCAATCAAATTTAGTCTTTCAAAAAGTATGCACTTACATTTCTTTAAAATATTTAATATTGAAAATTATAATAAAAATGACATTAATGCAATAAGTAATATGTGAAACATTCAGATATAGTAATATAATATTTTGTGTGCATAACGCATTATTTTGGTATTCTATCTGTAATGTTCCATCTTTAAAGAAAGGAGACTTTTTTCTTCTCCTAAACTTGAATATCTGTAATAAGATGAAACAAAAATCAATTTATTTTTAAAGTAAAAAATTTTCTGTTATACAAAAATTATTCAATCAAATATACAACAAAATCAAATTATATAAATATTTACATTATAATTAATTTTAATATAAAATCTGCTTTAATAGAAAATCTGTCGATACCTATCTATTAGGATCATCTAAGCATACTCCAGGTTTAACTTCCATCATGTATCCAGATTGGATACATGATACCATGAAATAGTATAGACTGGAAAACATGTAATATTATTTTAGGTGATTTGAGGAATTTTGTTTTATTTTTTATACGCAAAGGAATCACATAATTTTCTGAAGCTCTTGTTAAAGGATTTATATGTCCAGCCTTAACAATTGTATAATTTGTTCTAGTACACAAGCTAACGCTCACAAGCTAATCCTCCATACTATAAATAAGTTACATTGTTGATCATCCTAAAATATTTTTATTTATATATTATTTGATATAAATATATTTTTTAAAAACTACTTATATGTGAAAATAATTCAGAATATGAATTAATCTCAGCATCATAATCACAATGCATAACTGTCACCATATGATCGATTCCATGTAGACAATCATCATCAGTAAAATTAAACAAATTCTTCTTTGTTTATTATCTAATTTTGGAGGAAACCTTCCTGTTTATTTAAAAAAATTAATTCCTTTATCAGACTTACGATAATATACTTTAATATATAAAAATATAATTGAAACTGTATAGTATTACCTGTTCCTATTTCTGTATTTTTTGTTAGACATATTGCATAGTCATCTTGCATTTTTTAATTAATGAAGAACATAGTTGCATACATATCACCTCATAATCATGCTTGATGATATCTTCTTTATCAGTTTGGTTAAATTATATAAAATTAAACTTAGCTTACATTCAGACACTTCACAATACTTTGAAGGAGTGATGGTTAAAACTTACAATAAAACAATTTCTAATTTTTGTTTCAAAACTTGACACAATTAAATCTTATGACAATAGCATTTGAGGTCTATTACAAAAAATGATGCAAAGAATTTTGTCTTACAGTGTTAGTTACTCATCCATCTTGTTGATCGAATAATAACTAGAAAATGTATAATGGAATTATTCGGAATGGATTCCGATCAAAATAATTAAATTATTTCCTACATTTCTATTGTGTTTTTTAAAGAAACTGTAGGTAAACTAAATCATTCCGATCGGAAATCATTTCAAGCAATTCCATAATACGTCCTGGAATATCAAAATACTAGAGAGACTATCTATTGTATATTACCTATGTATTTTCTAATGGAGTTTCTGTGACCGTAGCGCCTGTATCTATATTTTGGTCAAATACATGATATTTTAATATTTAATTAAAAATGTGTGGATGACATTTTTAACTCACATTTTGACTCACAAATGTTTTTAATAATACTTCATATGAAATACAAATGATTCTATATATAAACTGTTATTGAATTTAGATCCGGTTAATTATTTCGGTCAAATACAAACTTTTTTATTTGCACTTCAAAACTCTTCATACGAAATACAAACGATTTAAAATGATAATTTTTACAACCTGTGGTTTTGTCCGGTCACGTACATACAAATACATAATCGTAACATAAAGTTGAGGAACCAATGAACATCTTATGTAAATTAATATAACGATTTTATGACAAATGTTTAAGGCCACACTTTGCATAATGCATAATGCATAGTGCATAAGCGAATCAATCAGTCAAAATTCTTCCTTGTTTTCCTTTTTAAGGAAGAGAAATATTTTGATTGGTTGATTTTCTTATGCACTTATATATTACGCGTAAAAGAGCGTTTATATTGACCATAAGACGGAGAGCACAGGCTCTTGCATAATACGTAATGCACAAAAAATGAAAAGTCCTTCGTTTCTTTCCTTTCCGTGAAATAAATTGATTATTGATTGATTGAATTTCTTATGTCTTATGTGGTATGCGTTATGCAAGAGTCTGTGTTCTCCGCTTTAAAGTCATCACACATAAAATGACATAAGTTTCATAACCACAGCATAAGGCCGCTAAACCAATGAGCATCTTATGTAAATCAATATGGCAAATGCTCATTGATCCAACAATCTTATGTTGTGTTTATGTGTGTCTTTGTTATGTGCGATAGGCTTTAGGATATATCTATACAAACTTGCATAGCTGCAAAAATATACATAAAGAAAATTATCCAATCATCATTTTTTTCTTATAAAGACACGTGAAATGTGATTGGATAATTTTTTTATGCAATTTGTTTATGCGACTATGTAAATTGTGTGAATATATCCTAATTATTTATAAATTCTGAAAAATTTTGAGAAAGCTTTTATGATTAAAGCGATATTGTGATTGTCGAAATGAAATCGAAAAAAATGATTCGACCTTTGAACGAAAATATTTAAAATATAAGATTACGTCACAAATTTATATCAAAAATGTATCAAACTCTCATTGCACTCTCATTGCACTCTCACATGTAATTTTTTATCGAAAATGTTGAAATTTTGATACAAGTTTCGAATCGACAACTTTTCCATCGTAACGATGTCGAAACGACATCTTTTCGAGGAATTATTTCTGACTGGAGTGGTTTACGATAATTAATAAATGGCCATTATAAATCAGAATGTCGAAATTTACGGTATACTCTTAGAAAATTGTGGAATTTTTTTATACGAATCAGAACATTTTTTACAACTGTCGATAAAGTCTACATCTTTTCTTCTAGTAATTCTTTGTATTTTATTTTAATGTTCTACTTTTGCTGAATATTATTTTTTGTAGTTTATTTAATATAATCTTATTATGTCATTTTTGTATTGAGGAATTTCAGGGAATAATGTCTCTTACTATAAATGCTGACAACCTATTAGCTGTCTCTTAATTCTATGTTACGTCATATGTTGTCATATGCTACTACAGTAACTATACAGTAGTAACTATACTAGCTCAACATTGACATTATTGCGTATCAGTAGTAATACTAGTAGCAGTGACACTAGTAGTATTTTTATATTTCCAAATGATATTGGAAATTTGTATGATGAACCAACATTTAAATTTCATTAATTTAAAAATCGAGATCATTTCGATTTTGATTTGAATTAGAATTAGTTACTAGCTAGATTTTGATAGAATCGATGATGTTTTTTCTTGATTTCATACTCATTTATAATAATTACTTCCAGTAATTGTAATATTTGGAATAAAAAATTTATTAGAGTAAAAAAACATATATATATATATATCATTAGAGCAATTAGTATTATTTCAGCTAATAAAAAATATTTTACAGTATTATTAAAAACAAGTTATTATCATAGATGTCATTATTTGTACATTACTACTATATTTAACATTAATTATATTTTTTTTATGTTCCTCTTTTACAACATCTTTGAACAGATATATTACAACATCCATTAGCATTATAGGTGTTCATGATTCTTCGAAGAAACAGTTCCCGTACGATCACAGAAATGAAGCATGGTAAGTGGAGGTTCGAATTCGGATGGGTGACCGGGCATGGGTGCCATCATAAAATTAGTTCTCGAATTCATAAAATTAAATTTTTTTTATTATTATAATTTTGTCGTGTATCCTCTGAAATATGATGCTAATCAATAATATTTTTTTTCACAATAAAATTTCAATGAAACTTTAATGAAATTTTCTCCACTATTACGCTATTAGTGACACTATTTGTCGAATTTATTTATTGTATTAGTGACACTAGTATATTTTTATGTTGACTAGATCAATTCAAGATTTTATTTCCAACTCAAAATTAATCGAAATTAGAGCTAAAAATCCATCGAAATCAATAGAAATTTTGAAAACTTTTGATTTTTATTTTCGACTCCGAAATGATGTCTTTTCGAGAAATTATTTTTGACTGGGCACAGATATCTAATCTCAATTTATCATACAAATGTGGAAGTTTTTTTACTTATTATTTTTATTTTCTTATCTTATTTATTTTATTATCTTTATTTTCTGATTCTATACTGTGTATTTATATTATAAACTTTTTTACATTTTCTCTCTCGTGATCACTTGCTAACATTTAGGTTAAGTCTGGTCTACAGCTATAAAGTACAAAAACGTAAGAAGTAAAACGTAAGAAGTAATCAGTAAGCGAATTGCCCAATCACGGTAGAGACCGTAAGCCCAATAGCGAATCCAATCTTATGATTTCCTTACTGATTACATCTTATGGCCTTACGTTTTTATTTGTATGTGCCATGGACTTAAACTCATTCTACATTAAATGTAAGTCGATCGCAAATTTGTTGTGACAACTAATCTAAAGCATTGAATTTTCAAAATGGTTCAGATTGCAGACATGCTTGCGATCGGCTTGCGTTTAATAGAATGGGATCTTTAGGACTGCCGCATACACCTATCATAACAGTACCATAAGAATTAGCCAATCACAGTCGAGAATTCTTTTGAACTTTTAATGATCTTACGATGCTTTATGGTTACTGTTGAAGGTATGTGCAGCAGCCCTTAAGAAATTATAATCAATTATAATCGAATGTGAAAAGAATAATCGACGATTGGCCAATTTTTTAAGGTTTAAGGCTTACTTACTATTGTGTTTGCAGGGTTATAGTTACTGTTACGGAAGGTGTATGCGGCAGCTCTAACAAAAGAATACGGATAACACTAAATTTGACGAAAAAATCAAGGAAAACATAAAAATAATTACTTCTTTCGATTCTAGTGACAATATTAAGGTAGATGGCGTAGAAATTTGAGAAAGAAAGATAAAAGAAAAACAGACGTTGTCATCTTTCAGAATCATGACACAAAAAAACTTAAGCAGTAATCAATCTAACATGTTGATTTTCTTATTGTTTATGTCTTACTGCCTGAAGTTTTTTGTGTGCCATGACCCTAAGTGTTCTGAATGGCGTGACTGGCAGCTAATCATAATATTCATTCATTGATATTAAAAATGGCGGACAAATAAATGACTAGGTAGATTTCATAGTCCGTCTGCAAACGATGCCGTTCTTAATATTTTTCTTAATTTTTTTACGATACTGAGATAAGCCGGTCACATTTCTTTAATAAATCTAGAGACCAGTCTCACCAAACTCCTATTAAGGCAGCATAGATTTTTATATGCATAGTTCATAAGAGAATCGATCAAAATGTTTGTAAAGTGGAAGGAAAGAAAGGTATCTGAATTGTAGATTCGCTTATGCACTACACGTTATGCGTTATGTAATGGCTTGACTTCGTCTACAATCAATCAGATGTTGTGATATATTGTGCGCATGTGCGTATGACATACAATAGATGCTTTCCATTTGATGACACAAATCGATACAAGCGTTCATTCTATCTTTTTTGACATTCAGAGAATGACAAAGATAGAATGATACTTGCGTTGACTTGTGTCATCAAATGGAAAGTATCCAATGTTTCTCGATTGATTGTAGACGAGGGGGATCGATTATTTATCTTGAAATAAGATGAAAATGATAAAAGTGAGCAAATTCACTAAGTGTTGATCAATGAAATTATAAGTATTCTAGTGAATTTGCTCACCCTCACAGAAAGGATTTCTAATACTGAGAAGAAGAAAGTTTTTGAGATAATTCATTTTAACTCAACTCTATACATTATAAAATTAAGATTATTTTAAAATTAAATCGATAATTTATATTCTACATCCTCGAATAAAATAAGATCGATATTTTATCTTGAGACAAGTATAATATGTATAAATTTAGAAGTTTATATACTCTTAGAGTAAGTTTATTAGATTATTTAAAGTAAGTCTATCTATTTATATACGCGATGCTACAACATAAAGCAGCGATCTCGTGGTGTAGCGCCACAGTATAACTACATACAGTAGCGACAGTACCAGCAAACGAAGGATTCAATTTTGTTCTGCGCATGCGTTGGCTATAAAACCAAGAATATGGACTGTCATTGAATAACATTATATGCGAAGTACTGCAATGTCTCTTGATTCGTTCAAATTTAGAGGTCTGACAATCATGTGATCGGTGAGACAAAAGAAATCAACTATTGTCGCTACTTGTATGTACAGTTATACAAGACTGCTTTTCTTTTAGGAGACACAGTGAATCGATACAATATAACACGCTCGAACATAGTTTGCCACACTTAAATGGAACGCGATATGTGTAATGTAGCGTGTGTACGAACTTTTAATATCTAATCTTAAAGATTTGAATTTTTTTTATTATTGAAAATAATATAAAATTATTTTCTTATTTATTCTTAATATAAATTATATTAAAAATATACATTGTAATTTTTTATTAACATTCATCGACACAAGTAATTCTGTATATTGAAAACAGAATAAAATGATGGAAATTAATTTGCGCGTGCGTTCTAATATCATTATTTCATCAAAATCATTTGAACAGACTCGAAACACACTGACTCTCCTCCCGAGCAGAGGCGAAGTGTGTCGATTGAGTTTGATAAAAATTGTAAATGGAAAGCGACGTCAATTTGTGTCAAGTGTGTCAACTGTGTCTCCTAAAAGGAAAGCAGCCATTCTGTGGTAGAGCATTAAGTAAGAGACACACAGAACGAGAGTTCTCGGTTGAGGTCAGTTTTTCGTTGCCGAAAAATATAAATAAAATTCTTTCCGCAGGAATAGAATAAGAATGTTTTAAATAAAGAATATATTGTGTCTTATATGATTGAATATTTGTCGATAACTCACATATGTTGAATTTTAGTGACTATATAAAATGGATAAATTGTTGAAGTAAGCATATTTATAAGAAGCTGATAATTAATATTGTGCAATAATATTAATATAAAATCTGCGTGTATATCATCATTAGAGACCTATCATCAAGGCTGTAGCACAGACTTTTGCATAATGCATAAGAGAATCAATGCCAATCAAAATGTTTCTCTTCTGAAGTGGACAAAAAGGAAGGATTCTGATTGGTTGATTTACTTATACTACTTTCCGTTATGCGTTGTGTAAAAGTCTGTGCTGTGGTCTTTAATGTTGATCTTTAACCAAATAGCCAATGTATGCAGCATTTCGTATCGTTGGATGACGCACGTCGGATGCAATAGGAAAGCATTAGCTTAATTGACCGATTAAATTTCGGAATTATTAACTGCAAAACTGAAATAATTTTCTGCAAATATATTATAATATATTTATATATAAACTATAATACTTTAAATTAAAAATTAAATAATACTTTTAATTATAACAATTAATTTTACATATTTTGGTATCATACGTACGACAGTAATAATATATATTACATTATTCTTCACAACTGCTACATCCAGTTTTGAAATTGGTAATTTTGAAATTTAATCGATCAACTACAGGCCAGTTTTACTAATACTTAATCAACCGTTCATTGACTAATCGCATTTGCTGTTATATGACCAATTGCGGACAGTTATGTATTCACAACTTGTATAGCTGCATAAACGTATGCATAAAGAAATTGCATTTCTCTTATAAAGATGCACGTAAAATGTGATTGGATAATTTTCTTTATGTAAATGTTTATGCGGTTACAAATTGGGTGGATTCTTAATCCCGATTAAGTCCACTATCGGCGTTGATACTAGATTAAAGCTATCCGCTGCATAAATGAATACACCTAACGTTTTGTATAAACTAAGCTTGAATCACGTGATCTCAAAATTGCCGCGCATATTTCAGTGTAATATTTTTTGTTTTCATAGCTTTTTAGAAGTTTTAAAAATCACAGTTGAATTAGATTTTATAATACATAAATTTGCAAAATATATTCCATTGTGAAAGATGTATGCATTAGTACGTTATGATAATAGAAAGTACTACGTTTTAATAAAAAGAAAGAATATATTATTTAAAAATGAGAAATGTATGAAAAATAAAAGTTGTAAGTATAAAGCATACCTTATACTTTATAATTGTACTTATATACTGTAAGTTTAGATTAATATTTATACTTTATGTTAAATAAACATTTTAAATCTAGACCAGTGCTCGCAAATTATGCATATTTCGGGCCGATTTCGACGCGCTACCCCCAATATCGTTCGAGGCTCAGCGGCCGAGCCGCCGGGCGCTCACATGACGCTCTGATTCAGAAGTGTCTCTGTAGCTTAAATGCGGATCATACTTTACATTATTAAAGAATATTTTTCTTGCAAAATAATTTTAACGCCGGGTAGCGCGCCGGAATCGGCCCGAAATGTGCAAATTTTTGTGAGCACTGATCTAGACAGTACAGATTTTTATTTTCAGACATATGTCCTAAACAGTCTTCGGAGAGAGGCGTTCTTGGAACTTTCTTAAGACTTCTCTTGGAACTTTTTTGTTGTGTAACACTTATCATTTATTTTAATTTGTTTAAACTTATGAAATGTAAAAATATTTGACGATGATATATATTATCTTTATGAAAAAAAAAACAAATGTATTGTGAGCATGTATTCCAAAATTTACTACTAATATTGAAAATTCATATGATTAAAACACTATAGATTACATACAAACACTATAGATTTTCAGAACTGACAGAAAATTTTGGAACATAGTCTGCCCTTAAAAAACCTTCAATTTTGGATGTTAACACTCAAATTTAGGTGTTTACCATCAAAATTCAGTGTTGACCGTCAATATTAGTTGTAGCGTTAACAGTTGAAAGTTGGGCATTATTGGATGTCACACGATTGAGTGTGACTATGAATATTCGGTGATATTCGGTGTTGCCTTGGTGTAGACACTCAATATTGAGTGTTAATTAAGCGTTGAGCATCAATGTTGAGTGTCAGTTGGATTTAATGTAACCATTAAATTCGGTGAATAGTTTGGTATATACACTATATTGTACACCGAATTTGATGATAACACCCAATCGCGGTTTACTCATGACACTTAATAGATGAGTGTAAATCTTAAACGGCTTAATAACCTTTGTCATTTTCAAAAATTAAATTTAAGTGTCACTTGAATGTTAATCTTTATAATTGAGAATTAACATTGAAATATTGAATATAGATGCTCCGCCAGATTTATGAAAGAAATATATTTTAATACTATACGCATAAAACATTTTTTTGACAAACTTTATCTAGGCTACATTCGGAAACATCATCCGAGTGTTCCCATGTATCGTTTTACCTTGTTGTCCAATATGAAACAAGGATAGTATAAAACACAGGGACATCCAGATGATGTTTCCAAACACAGTCTAAATAAAGTTTGTCAAAAAGATGTTTCATGCAATCCTAAAGATGTTGAAATCCTATTGAGATATATCATAGTTACATATTAACATTCAGTGTTGTTGGATCATCGAAGCAACAATTCCCATACAATTGCGCAGTAGTCGAGCACTGTTGGTGAATGAGGTACGATATTGGATGGGTGACCGCTTAGAAAAATAAGGAAATTAATTCCCAAATGAGAGAGAGAGAGAGAGAGAGAGAGAGAGAGAGCGTTTTTTTAAATTATAATTTTGTCGTGTGTATTTCAGAAAATGTTGTAAATTAATATTATTTTAGAATAAAACAGATTTAATTAATTTTATAATAAAGCCATTTATTTTGATTTTTCTTTCGGCGTTAACTTTTAATTGGGTGTAACCTTCAATTGACGATCCGAAATTATACTCAAATTTGAGCGTTCTTGAGTGTTTAATGCCCAAAATTGATTTTTTCGTAAGGGTGTGTTTCTACATTGAGATAGATTATTTTCTATATTGTGTGCTTTCCATTTGATGACACAAGTCGTATTTCATTCAATTGCCTATAATAAGATACTTAATTTAATAACTTTATTATAGATTGGTTCATTAGTTAGTTTTGTTTAAATTTCATATAAATCTTTACTTTGCAGACAATAGCAAAAAGAAACTTTGCTTGCTTGTTTAAAATTTATGATGCACATTGATTCTATATTAGACACAAATTAATCGTATATTTGCAACAGCTAATCTGTAACTTGCATTTTGAAATTAATGTTTCAAATTGACTATTGCAACAAACTTGCGATTAGCTTACATGCTTTGATAAATATAATATAGAAACGTAAATACAGCGTTGCCTTGGCTGCGACAGAAATATACAATTAAAAATAGAAAGTATTTTTGATATTTCTTATTAATACTCTTTATTCTTATGTGCAATGTTTTTAGAAAATCTTTTAATCTATTACTCATATTCATTATTTCTTTTATATCACTTTTTATATTTAATTAAAAAATTTTTATTTAATTTTTCAAAATCTTTTTTGCTATAACATTTTAATTCGTGAATTTTGAAACATCTTGTATATTTATTAAGTAAATCTATTACAGTTATCTTGTATAATTTCACATATACAGATATTAAACCCAACATATATGTTTACAAATAATATTTTTACCTTTATATTTGTTCTTTAATAAGTGTCCACAATGTGAGAAAAATAATCGATTGTGATTGATTAGTTTCTTATTCTTACTTCTTACTACTTCGTGTATTGTAGAGACGCATTATGTATAACATTTTTGTATTACAGAGAATACAAGCCTAAAACTTTTATTATACAAAAGGCGAGTGAAATTGTAATTAGAGATACAAATATATAATATTGCCTTTGCTATGATTAAAACATATATTATTATATTATATTAATAATTTAATAAATAGTTTTTTCCTATTTCCTAAGCTGGCTATTCGCTATGGCCATATTTGGAGGATACCAAAAATGGGCTATCAAAAATGAGAAATAATATGCTGAAAATTATTTCATGCTATTTTCAAATTAAAAAAATATTTACATGAAAGAACACTTCAAATCACTTGAGCATATTTTGAAAAACTACGCTTAAATAATTAAAATTATTTTTTATTTAGGAATGACACGAAAGAATGTTAAACATGCATTTTCTCGCTTTTAACGTAGTTCCATAGCACGCATCCAGAAGCTCCAAAAATACTTTGTATTATTATAACCAGTATTTTTAAAATTTTTGAATCTGTTATAAATCTATACAAATAATTCTTTTTATTTCATGATTTATGAATTTTAACTTTGATAAAGATAAAAATTCATGTTTGTCTGTTGTAAGCGTTAATTTGAATGATATAAGATATAGCATCAGTGATGCTTCTGTTCCCAATACATACAATGATATTATGATACAAGATATATTCTGTGGAGTATCAAAATTGAATTAGGAAAAATTTTCTCAAAGAAAAAGCAGGGAGAATGTTTATTAAATAAATAATCATTACTTCAAATAAATTCAAATAACTCTTGTACTATGTAAATTATATTTTAATAACAGTATTTGTTTTTTTTCATATTTAAATATTATTGTGTAAGTATAGTGATTTTATATTACAGATAACATTAATTTAGTATCTTTGTTAAATACAACAAACAATGGGGGAAGGTAGATGCAAATACAAACAAAATTTTTTGCTTCATCTCATTCAATGATGGAAACAACTAATGATTTAATGAATAATTCTTTTTAAAAATTTTCTAAAAAAATTTTGTTATTACAGTATTTTTAATCCATCTTTTTTAATCCATTATGTAATTTTTGTACATCTTGATATATTTTATTACTTTAATAATTTTTTTACTTTAATAGATGATAGATATATAAATTCTTAGAGTAGTATTGGTACTTAGAAGTACCATGTATGATAATTTTATTGACTTGGAAACAAATAATTGCAAGACTATCTCATCTGTGCTAATAAATAATAATGTGATTCAATACAGTAAATAGAGTATTTTTTAATGAACCGATTTTTTATTTAAATCGTTGTTCCTCATAAAAAAATTAGAGTAAAATATTTGCGAAAATGTCGAGAAGTCAATAATTCACAAGATCAAGCGAGAAGAAAACAAGATTTTTAAAGAAACAAGATTTTTCAATCACCAAATTATGTTTTGAACGAATCACAATGAATAAAAGATCTATTCTTTTGATTAATTTCAAATAAATTTTTCTTTAACAGAGTTTGTATTTTATGACTTCTCCCAACAAAATAGCAGGATATTTTAATTTAATTTTTCATACGAAATAATGTTGTATAATTGATATCTTGTATATTGTATGTTGTATAATCGACAAATACTTTGTATTGGGTTATCCGGAAAATTCGTGCTGATTTTGAAGGAAAATTGAAACGCAAAAGATTTAAATTTTAGTACACATTTATTAAATTATATAGGTGCCATTATGTTCTACAATCTTTCTCTATCTTTCAAACAATTTGAAAATTCCGTCTTTCCAGAATCTCTTAGGTTTTTCAGCGAAAAACTTTTCTAAGTGATTTTTTACCTCGACCAAACAGTTGAAGCTTTTTCCATTAAGGGAATTTTGTAATGATTGAAATAGGTGGAAATCAGAGGGCGCGAGGTCTGGTGAATATAATGGATAGAATCCCAACCGAGCTCCAACAACTTTTGTCGAATTATCAAAGACACATGAGGCCGCGCATTGTTCTGATGAAACACGACGTCCTTCCGATTCACTATTTCTGGACGTTTTTGTTCAATTGCTGCCTTCAATTCGTCTTGGGAACAATACTTCTCTGAATTTATCGTCTCGTTGTTCGAGTTAAAAACTCATAATACAGGATCCCTTTCCAATCTCACGAGACACAGAGCATGACCTTCTTTGGATGAAGATCGGCTTTTGGGGTGACTAAAGGTGATTCATTCCGCTTTCCCCAAGATCTTTTTCGCTCAACATTATTGTAAATGATCCATTTTTATCCCCCGTCACTACTTGCTTCAAAAATGCTTTCCTCGTTGCGTTTATAGAACGAGTCGCAAATGGAAATGCGATCCATCAAACTTTTCTCCGTTAAATTGTGGGGAACTCATACATCAAAACGGTTTATGTAGCCAAGCTTCACAAAATGCTCGTGGATGGTGAATGACATATTCAACAATTTGACATATTCAACATTTCTGCTAATTTACGTGTCGTATAGCGTAGGTTATTCTCGATCAGTGTTTTAATCTGATCTTCATCTGCTTACCCGGACGTTCTTGATCTTCAAGGTTGAAATCACCAGCTATAATTTTGCAAACCACTTCCGCACAATTCTTTCAGCTACTTTCGCCATAAACAGCACATATCTTGTTTGCCGCTTGTGTGGCATTTTCGCCTTTTCGGTAAAAGAAAAGCATTAAATGCTTAAAATGCACTTTGTTTTTTTTCATATTCAAAGGCGTATAAAACTGACAAAAATTAACGTATCGCAACCAAATTTTTTTCCAAGTATGCCTGAAGTACTATCTTTTATGATATATACGCATGTCATTTGTTTTCAATATGAAAACGTTATGATATATTCAGACCTGTCCTTACGCCACCTACCAAAAATCGGCACGAACTTTCTGGACAACCCATATATACACACCATTGGACAACCAATATAAAATAGATTTATCAATATATATATATATATTGTATATATATATATAATTTTTTTTTACTCTATAGTTTTTTTACTTTCAATTTAATTTAACAATTCTTTAATAGCTAATAATATGTGCATCATATATTTATGTCTTCTACATTATCCTTAACTAATATGCTAATGTATGACACTGTTTTACATTTACAGATAATAATATAATAATACAAGAAAGTGACAAATATCATTTACATTCAAATACTGGTTTAATAGATAGAAGATATAATAAACACACACCATGATAAAGATCTCAGGTTGTACACGATTGATGATACCACCGCAGAAACAAATATTATCAATACTACATTGACAGTATTGGTTACAAATAATAATGTATCAAATTGTACGCCTTTGATTTCTTAATTTAATTTTACTAGTTCTTCAAAATTTTTTTCACTTTTTTCTTTATTATATATATATATATATATATATATATATATATATATGTATATATTGAGAAAAACACAAAATAGTTCTTCTTTCATTTTTTGCACTTTACTTAATGTTATATTTACTACTATAGATGATATTAATTTAAATACTATATCCAATGTAATATTAGGTGTACAACTTTACTTCCGCCGTTTTCCTATAGATGGCTTTAGTGGTAAGTGGTGGTCGAAATAAATAGATCATAGACGTCATACAATAAACTTGGGCATCTGTCAACATAACCCCATAGAAACATTAGTCGATTT
>Ga0157364_1001581_pt1 | contig 19677 bp, 8 predicted proteins | sample AttsexASBM2_FD_111476 | JGI IMG/M metagenome (GOLD analysis project Ga0157364, IMG submission 111476) | Fungus gardens microbial communities from leaf cutter ant in Ribeirão Preto, State of São Paulo, Brazil - Atta sexdens ASBM2 | ecosystem: Host-associated > Fungi > Mycelium > Unclassified ...
TCTTTCTCTGTTCGTCATTAGTTGAATTAAAAAATTGAAAAATTTATTTTTCTGAAATAGAATAATTTTTAATGCCGTAACGTTATAAGAAAATTATTTTCATTAGGTATATATGTACAAGAATATCTTTTATATATTCTTATCAACCGAGAGAAAGCATTTTCGAATGCGAACGAAGTATCGATAATTACCATGAGATGTCACTCAAAGCGATTTGTTTTTTTTACATAATCTTACCATGAATGAATTTAATTTTTCATTTTAGTTTATTTTATAATTTCATTTCTATCAATTTCTACACAAATTTGTATTTTCAATCGCACATCGAGGCATGAAGTTACCAAAGAGCGGCGAAAATACAAAAAAATTTTTATATAAATATATATGTCTCTCCTTCTATTAAATAAAATATTTTATATCCCTCAAGATACATTTTCTTACATCCTTTTTTCTTCGATATTCTTTCTCTCTCACACAAACATTTTATATCCATTTCTATCTAATAGAAATAGATTAATTTTAATCCTGATTTAATTTACCTTTTATTTTTATCTCTATAGTTTTAAAAATTAGGATTATGTTCTACAAGAACTTAATTCTTTTTAATCTTAGAAAAGTTCCTCTTTATTTCCCTTTGTTCTCTCTAGTTCTAATATTTAGAATTAGAAAAAGATATTAAACCGAGATTAAAGTTAATCTATATTTCTATATAGAAGTAGACGTTAGGGCTGCGATTAAATTCTAATTTAATTTAATCAACAATTAATATGATTTTATAGTAAATTTTTTTTACTATATTATAATCTGTTGTCTCTATTAATCGCTTTTTCTATATGTGAAATAATAAAAAATTGATCATTCTATCCATGTTAACAAAATATTACACGTACATTATATTTGTTAAGTTAATTGCTGATTAAATTAATTGGATTTTGATAAAAGTCACTCTTCCACATAAAATGTTACTCGCGATCATTCAAGTAACAAATACAGAATACAGAAACATCGCGGCTATTGCAAAGTGATCACGTGTTCATGTGATCAACTTATTCGAATATTCAAGCTCGAGATTCTTAAGGCTTAAATTAGACCTGTTTTTTTTTAGTTGAACTTCTCTTTCTCAGCCTTTCTCTTTTTCTCTCCAATGTGAAGAGAAAAGGAAGAAAGATGAAACGTGCGAGAACTTCAGCTGAAAATAATACAGATCTATTATTACCCATATTCTTATTTTATATAAAAAATTGAAATGCTGCATCGTTTAAGCTCTTATCGATGCCACGATTTAAATAGCATTTTTTTGGGTAAAATTTATTTCTATCTCAACCTTATATCATAATCGAATTTTGTTTGTTCGCCTTGTTCGAAAGCTACGATAATAAGTAGCGCCGGTGCGAGCCCGGTTGAAATTGCGCGACCTAATAAGTCCAAGACCTAATACTCCTCGCGCTCGTCACGAAACGCAGACAGATCGCAAAAATCGCCTAGAAGAGATCTAGAGTGGAGGAGGCCGCGAGTCAGTTCAGAAAAGGAGGCAGCTGCACGTAGCTCGGCTGGCTGCCGGGCTCGCTTTTGATCATGACCTGATCCTTCATGGCCTGGCGCGTCTGTGGCGAGTGCATGCCGTAGTCCTGCTTCTGATCATTCGGCGGCGGTGGTGGTTGTTGCTGCTGGCCGTAATCGGCCGCGGTCTGGTCGTGCGCATACTTGTCCGCGAGGCAACCACCGTGCTCATCCTCAGACATGGAGTTACCCAGGTGGGTGGGCGGCGAGTGTGTCGTCACCATGGTCTGATAGTCGGCACGAGTGAGAGGCCCACCTGGTGGCGGCGGGCTATTGCCGCCACCAGGATTCATGTAATCCTGATGGACTCGCATGGTGTTGCCGGCGGCAGTCGGCGTAGTGAACAACGCGGCGTCATGTTGCGTTGGCAACATGCTCGCGTACGGCGAATACGAGACGCTGCCGTTGTTGCCGAAGCTCGCGGCCGCAGCCGCTGCGGTCGAGTACGGCGAATTCGATGGATTCAGCAAATTCAAGTGTCCCAGATCGTACGTCGACGAGTATGCCCAGGCGTCCGGCGGTGCCGTCGCCGTCGTCGGTGACGCAAACGGATTTAGAGTATTGTTGAGCGATGTAAAGGAGCCTGAAAACATAGGAAACATGTACCAATCAAATGTATGGAAAAAATTTATTCTCTTGACAGCCTTCATCTTATCGTAATCTCTTATACAGAGTATAAAAATAAAATAATATTAAAATAATATTTTTCCTCTTCCTCGAATTAAATAAGATTGACATATTGTCTTGAAAAAAAATAATTAACATTTTTTAATTAAAAATTTAAGTTTATACATTATTTAAGTTTATATATATTATCCCCTCTCCCACCTTTTGATGTGTTTGATTATATTACTCTAAATTTAAGAATTTTTTGTTTAAGAGTAAAATATTTTTCTTTATTTCAATAATAAATATGAATATATTGTTCTTATACTGATTCTATTTCATGATAAATCAAAGACTAATTGGATTCGAAAATCTTTTCTATATGTATAAACTATTGTAGGGATATATTGTAGGGATATATTTAGCTAAGCTAACGTTGAGAACAGGACCGATTCATGCTCACAACGCTCATGAACACCGATTATTTTTGTTTTTATTTAACATTTGACAAACAAAGGATGAATTCTTAACTCTAGCTATACACATTGGAGTTCCAAAAACCCCAATGCAATTTGCTAAATTGAAATTTTCCAATTGAATGTTTCTGAACTTTTCTTTTTCTTTGAACTTATATATCTCGAAGATCCTTAATTCTATCAACATTCTTCTTTTATACATTATGAATTTTTTTTTATTCAATTTTCCATTGATTGAAAAAAAAATTAATTGAAATACATCCATTTTTATGGAAGCTAAGACTAAATGTTGTAAGCGTAAATCAGACAGCGGCCTTAATATTCATAGAAAGTTTGATTTGTATTTTCAATATGCTGAATATTCCGAAACAATAAATCTATGAAATTAATTTATAAAAATACGTGTAATATGGATGGATAATATAGCTATTGTCTTCTTTTAAGAAACAATGTCGTTCTACTTTTGTTCATTGAACATCAAAAAGAATAGAACGTTTGGATCGATTGTCTCCTAAAAGTGAAGCAATCATAATTATGGTAAATTTATAATGCTCGTGTGTTGCATTGAACCAAATATAGTTTTATATGTATATATAAAATTTTGTATGTATATATAAAAATAATATATATATTTTTTATATTTATATAGTTAATGTATTATACAGAAAAGTAATAAAAAATATATAATGTAAAATTTTAAAACATTTCGCAATTTAAATCTCTTTCTATTATTTCTTTGTATGTGCGTATTCTTCTACTCTTTCTCTCTTTAAAAAAATTCTAACACTTTTAAGAACATATGAAGTCGTGCACAAAAATGCAATTTTACCTGGCAAACCAGGACTAGCGGAACCCGCAGCTATGAAACTGGCAGTCTTGCGAGGTGGTTCTTTCTTCCGCCACTTCGCACGGCGATTCTGAAACCAAACTTGCACGCGAGTTTCTGACAGAGCAAGCTTCAGTGCGAGTTCATCGCGCGCAAAAACATCCGGATAAGGTGCTCGTTCGAAGGCTCTTTCTAATTCTTCCAATTGGTAGGACGTAAAAGTTGTTCTAAAGCGAAGAGATTGAATTAAAAAGAGAATTTTACATATTTATTATTTTTTTATTATTTATATATATATATATTTATTTATCTATAATTTTAATGTAAATAAAAATTATATTGATATTTTAATAACCTTAAGAGATTTTAATAATAAACTTATGAAGTATTTAAAAAAGGACATTTAAATATAACATTGATCAAATAATACTATTGGGTGTATGTACCTCGTCTTTTTCTTTTTGATGTTATTGTTATCAGTCTTCTTCTTTGAGTCCTTCTTGGCTGGCTGCGCTTCGCTACTGACTGCAAAGCAAAGTTAATATTTGTTTGTCTTTGTTAATCATAAAGTTTAATAAGATTATATATAAGAGGAAACTGTAACAGAAAGTTTCGACATCTTATATAGAAAAGGAGACAAGCGCATTACAAAAAGAAAATGACGAAAGGAAAATGGAGAAGATTATCAAGCATGGTTACCTGGCGCGAGTGCGTTGATTGGATCGTCCGGTTTCCTCTTGAGCGCGTTACCGAGTTGCAAGCCCTGCTGGAGACTCGTCGAGGTCGGCGTGACGCTGGTAGATGTTGAAGTGGTGACATCCTGGGTTTGTGGTGGCAACGGTGCATACATGCCGGACAACTCGAGCTCTTTGAGCTCTTTCTGCTGCTGCTGTTGCTGCAAGTGATGCTGATGTTGTGATGCGGCTTGATGATGCGGTGACGGGCTATTGGAGGAGTCCAGTTTGTGAAGCTGACCGCCGCCAGTCGGCATCAAATCGCCGCTTCCATGATGACCTCCGCCTGTCTGCAAGCTCAGCATCACCTGGATACTATGACCCCCGGTGGTTCCACCACGAGTCCCAAAATCCGAGAAAATCGGATCGTCCCATGCTGGTGCGCCGTCCATCTTCTAATAATTTCTTCCGTAAATTCCTTAAACGGGAAACTTTTTCAAAGTTTTTCTTTTTTCGAAGAATCAAACCGAAACACACGCTTCGTAAAATTTCAACGTTTCCTCTATGAAGTATATTTTTCTTGGTCTCAAAGAAATATGTCACTATCGATCCGAAGATAAGATGCTGGGAAAATTTTTCTGAGATGTTGGATTGAATTGATCATCAATAATCCGTTAGCTCTTTCTTTTTTCGCGTTACAGTCTTTATCTTCATTCCGCGTTCATCTTGCACTATTTAATTTATTAAAAATTCAAATTATTTTCTAATTCCCAACTTGAGTTTGCAAAATCCCATCAATTTTCGAAGTTTAATCGATTTAGTCTAACGTATAGCAGGATGTCACAAATCACTTCTATTATCTTCCGTGAAGGCTTCCTTTCTGAATCTTCTTTATCAATTTTACATCTTCGGAAGTCGAGCGACTAATACGGTTGATTTGAAATTAAATTGAAATCCGTGAGTCGGCGGGATCACCGTCTCACACCTTGGCATCGATCACGCCTATTCATCGAGGCTCTTCCGAGATTCTTTCCACTTCCCGCCGGTAGAAAAAAAAGGAAGAGGATCGGCGTCGCCCGATTGCCCGATTGCTCGTAATGGAGCGCGCGCTTGGCAATTGCGATCAATTGTTGCCTGGGTTATGATTAATTTTGATTAGTTTTAAGCGGCGTTAACTCGCGCGATGCGCCGGCCGATTATTCGCGGTGGACCTTGGAAGAACTGGACGGAACCGACGACCGATGTCTCCCTCGAAACGAGAGAACGTCCGTCCTCTCTTCTCTCTATCGGGACACTCTCGCCACTACTCTACGTCCCGAGCCTCTGGCTAATCAGCCACTCACACAGGCTTATATTTTCCATGTCACGCCGGCCCAGACCGCCCCCATACCCGGGGCCCCGGCCAATCCAGCTTCATGCGGGCGCGGTGATGCTGCCCCTCATGGTTCAGCGCCATCGTTCTCCTCGCTCCACTGTCTCAGCGGGTCCCAGTGGTCAGTAGGCGATTTGTCCCCTCTTCTCCATTATCTCTCCCCCTTCCGATCTGCGTGCAAAAAATGTCTCTTGATCTGCTGGTGCGAAGACGGGGGTGGAGATGACACGAGGTACAAACATCCGTGCGAGGGTTACACGCTATAGGAGTTCGTGGGAATAGAAATAAGAGAATCACTCCCCTTTCGTGGGAAGTAAACGTGTTCATTTTCCACCTTGCCAACATCTTTGTGATTGCGTTTAGAAGTAATACGTAACGTGAGATAAACTCGGAAATTAAGAGGAAGAAACATGGAGAAAAGTTCGAGAATCTTTAAAGATCTGGACGATTTCGAGTTGAAGAAATTTGTATTACAGCAACTAATCTTTTTTTTCTTTCATTTGCAATATATGATAAAATAAACTATGTGTTTAAAAAAGCGTAGATTAATATGCAGAGTACGTAACACATATCTCCTTACCTCGGTCTCATCGCGAACATCCTAATGTGTGTTTATATTCCTCTTCTTCTTTTGATTATGTCATCTTTTTAATCATTTGAAATTTTTAAGTGCAGCACAGCAATGCGAAGTATGTGTATAAAATTTCCTGTCGATCAGCATTCATCAAAATCTTTGCAAGAAGTGTAAAAAAAACATTCAAGAGACTTACAATAGCCGAACGAAGCAGAACGAGTCACAATATTATCGTTTTGATGTTAAAGTGATAAATCAAGTGACTTTAATAATCCCATTTTGGAGTCATTTTAACATTTTGATATTATGATGACTTTGTTTTCTGCTCGAGATTTTACAATATCAGTTCCATCAGTTTTCTTCTTCACCGCTTCTTTTTTCATTTTTTGTGAAATGCAGAATGCAGATTGAAAGCCGACATTCCCGTATACGACGAACTCCTCTTGATGGAGTATCCAGAGGTGGAAAAAATCAGTACTGGACGAAATCGCGAACGGGAGATTCGCGCGTTGATCGATCGATCGCGTAAGGTATACGGTACCTTCGTTACCCCGAGGAAGAGATCCATGTCTCTGTTGGTCGACAGTTGGCGTAGCACTGAGCCAAGCACTCTTAAGCGCAAGCTCAATGAAATCAGCAATCGCCAGGAATTGCCTCGAATTGGTCCAATCAAACCATCCCCCGTTCCCCGTACATGTACGCGTGTATATTAACCACTAATTTCGTTGCTGGTAATTAGCGCGCGTTTGTATACGCGCCGATTTCATCGCGTTCTCCACTCTGATCGCCCATCGCTCCGATCAACCCCAATCATCTTCTCAGTATTATCTTGTCCCTGCTCGATTCCATTACCTCCACACTTGGATATAAATTATTCATTTTAAATTTATTTTATTCTTCATACTTTTATTGTCTTTTGTTAACTTTTATGATGTATTAAATCTATCTACTTCTCTGCTATTAACTACTTTATTAAGAAACATATATTTGAAGCTATAATAATAAGTTTAATATCTGTGAAAAAAATTATTTCTACAGGATTATTTATTGTTTGTTACGCAGATACATTAAAAGATGCGATAACATCCATATAAATAATAATTAAATAACAATATTGATCTAAAATTATTATAAAATGTATTAAAATTTTATAATATATTAGTTTTATAATAAAAAAATTTAATGGAATGGAGTGCAAATTGTGACAAAGAAAAACGTTTCATATAGTTCTAAAATTGAACTCACATTCCTTTTTTTATTGTTCTACCTCTGTAAAATTAAGCTACTTCCGCACTTTTTAATCGTTGTAAGTTATAAATATTTCAATAATTGTACATTACACAATTGAATTTTATTTCACTTGTGATATATTTATTTTCCAGTCAAAACATGTTCATTGATCATTTTTATCTCGAAAAAGGATCAATAGGAGGATTGTAATGATACAAGGGGAATATGACAATTAATAAAAACTTTCAGGACGAGAAGGTGCGATAATGCGGGCGATCACGTTATTGTGACCTATTGTTTCGCCATTTTAACGCATGAAGCTATGACAGCAGTTTATCATTCAATCTAAACATTTAGATGTTATATCAATTAATTTCTAGGAACTCTTGTTGTCATTGCAACTTCGACGAATCATCAAACTTTAAAAAAAATAAAAAATTATTTATATTATAGATATACTATACCTACACATATTTTTTAAATTTATATATATATATATATATATATATATATATATATATAATACACATATAGACTTTCCTCTTGCAAAAATTTGTAAAAATATTAAATTATTTTTACAAAAGTCAATTATTGTTAGAAGTATCATTATTTCTTACATAAATTTCTTAGAGTTATTAATTTTTTCTAGATATAAAATATGTAAAATATAACGTATTCTTCTTCTAGACTAGCTATACTTATAAAAGGCTTCTATTCCTAGATTGTACTTAAGCTTTTAAGATCAATTTCCGAGACATTGTTAGTAAATAAGGTGTTTCAATGGTGAGACCTCCTGCGGCGGCTTAATTTTCAATTTTATGGCAGAGCACGAGACCAGATCTCATGCGGGATGTTTTAGGATGTTTCGGGATATTTCTGTGCGTCGAAGAAGGCCCCAGGAGGTCGATGCGCGGCAACGGCGGCGGTGGCGGTGGCGGCGGCGGCGACCGCAAGAGAACGAGGAGAAGTCGGTAACTTAACTGGCCTAAATGGGTTTAACTCGATGTGATTTTGCTGGCGAACCACTAAATTGAACGAATACGAACTAAACTGAACTCAACTAAGCTAATCATATCACATTACTAGCGTTATTAGCCGAGCGACGATATAAGTGAAGGTCCGGTGAGCGCCGGACTGCAGTGTAACGCAGCCTCCTGCACTGACCCTCCGTATCCGTGACTTTCTCTCGCATCCGCGCGTCCGCCATCTTGTACCTCCTCCTCGCGAGGTACAAACATGACCTACATAAATAACGCGTATTCGTTTGCCGTTCGTTCCTGTTGCCGGATAAACCAGGTGATCAAGGTGAATCGAAGAAGTCCGAGAAGGATTCGCGTGTGATTCTCCGCCATTGCGTTTCCGCGCTTTTTGCGCCGGAAGTGCGCACGCCGGATGCGAGCTGTCGCGTCGCGTTGGATCAAGAGTGAACGAGACTCCATATTGTTCTCATAATGTAATGTCATAATTCGCAGATCACAAATATTCATGTTAAAAAATTGCGAGACATCGAACAAAACTTAACAAAAAAAATAAATAAATTATAAGAGATAATATTATTTTGAATCTTTTTTGTATCTTTGTAGCAAATCTTGCAACTCGCATGTGCTTTTAGACTTTCATATCGCGAATTTGGTATCCATCAAAAGGAGACGGATAGTGTGCGTTTTTATCGCTTAAATCGCTCGTTTGAAGATTTGCAAATAACTATATTGGCGATGTGAACAAACACATGGAGCGCGAGAAAAGAACAAAAACGTGGAGTACATACATTGCACAAGGAAGAAGATACATAATGCTCCCCACTCCATCTATAATGTGGTTGGATGAAGTCTGGAAAGAGATAAGAAAAGAAGACAAGTGTGATACGTTGTTGCCCCACTACTTCGTGCGAAGAGGGGTAAAATGGCGCGGCCTCTTCAGTTCCACCTCTTCGCATCACAGCTTCCATCAAATCAACCCTCGATACGTAGCGCAGATATTGTTATACATAGAGATGACATACAGATTATTCTAAAGTCTACTCTCTTTTTAGCTGTACTCTGTGAGACACACGTTCAAACTGTGATAAATGAAAAAAATAAATGTTTATTATGATAATAAACACATAAAGATAAAAATCTTATTATCAAAAATAAAAAAATAGTACAGCCGAAAAGAAGATATTTCTACATATCTATAAATTATATGCAATATAATTATATCTTTTTTATATTTTGCTTAATTTAATATTATTAAACAATTAACATCATCAAAATCACGTATTAATTAAATACGTTTCTTTTTAAATTTAATATATCAAATCATTAATTTGAAGAATATTTAAAATAAACAATTACAATTTCTAATTGTTAAGAATAAGAGTACAGACACAACAGAAGGAATATAAGAAATGATGATTTTAATGTATTAAAAATATCGAATACACCAGAGAATATACAGTTTTTAAAAGGTTGAAATCATTATTCCTTATTTCTTCTATTGTATTTGCATCCTAATAATAGATAAATAAAAAAACAATATAATTTATTCTGTACATATTATTCCTATAAATTAATCTTAACAATTACATATTTATATTTATTGCATATAATCCTAGTATAAGGATGAAACTTCATGTACATAAGTTAATAATAATTTCATAAAATGCCCCGGTTTTACAAAAGACATCTCGATTATTGTACAATAATAAAATAATAATAACCGGAATATTAAAATTAGAGCTCGACCAAATCATTTGACATTACATTTTACTACAATTGTAATTTAAGAAAAAGTTTTTGATAAATAAGATAGATGTTATAAGAATTAACATTGGACAAATCTTAATACTGTTATAAAATATCCTTTAATTAATATTATAACACTACTAAGTGCATGTACAGAATTCTTGTGGATCACATAAGATTTCGCAAATATAGACGCGAGGTCGAATCTAATCTTCATCATGAGAGGAAACTTTGTCGGAAACACACGCGCATGCGAGAGAGATAGAGAGATACGGACAGAGAGACGCAAATGCTCGACCTCTGAACGGTAGACTTCTTTTTTCTACACGTCATCCGTATTTTTTTTACATCGTAGGTATGTCGTAGCGTTTAACGACGAACGTACAGTGCTGCCCGCAGCGTCGGAGCCCGCCAATTGAGCCTGTTAACGCTCAATTGATCTAAATTGCTTCAATTGGACGTAATTACGCGAAGGCGACGAGGAACCTCCGCCATGTTTCTCTCTTTCTCTTTCTCTCTCTTTTTCTTTTTCTCTGTGCCGCAAATATCATTCAACGAGATGCTATGTTCTCAAGCTCTTCCTGTCGACCACTATTGATATCGTACTTTTAACTGTCGGTCGAGACAGCAAAGTGAAATTTTTCTGCTAAAATCTCCCAGCAAATTTTACAGCATAAAGCTTATAAATTATTAATAAAATAATCTACATGTAAAGAGAGAAAGATAAGAAAAAAATCCTTATTATTTTGAGCTCGTATAAGATATCAAATTAATAAAAAAAACATGAAATGATTATAATGTATACGCTCAATATATCGGAAATCGTGTAAGTTTATGTGATATTTCGCAATTGCGAAAAATAAGACGAAAATTAAGAGACATATTTCTCTATACCTGCGTCATAAATCATCGATTTTATATTGATAGCTGAATTCCTCGGATTATATACATTAAAACATGAAAATTTAGATATGCTCAAAGAAAGAATCAAGTTCTTTGTATTATTCTAGTGTACAACTCAGCATGAGAATAAATTTGTTTTATTTTTGACTTTTTGAAAATACGGACTAAACGTAATATGCATCTAAATATTGATAATAAATAAGATAGTTATAATCGATTTTTTAGGACATCTCAATTTTAATTTATTCTTTTCTTACTTTTAATATATTTTTACTATTTTTAATACTTTTAATATTTATTTATAAATTATTAAAAAATATATAATTATATTTATAAAATATATAATTGAATATAATACAATCAATGTGACAATCGATTAAGTAACCGTACCATCGTGAGAAAAAAAAATAAAAATTTGGAAAATTAAAAATTGAACATTTCAAATTGATGCAACACAATTTATGAAGTTAATATCCAAATGCGCGGTTCCGAACTTGCGCAAATATCGCCCTTCGAAGTGAGAGAAAATATAACACTTTAAACGATGACGTCGCATCCTGATTAACTCATCGGCGAACACGCTCGCATGCATCCGTTGCATTTGTATCCCCGTTAGTATTTGCGCACCGAATATTATTTATAATACGATACCTTCATTATTTAACAGTGCGAATTTCTACTCGATATTTGCTTGTATGTATAAAAACACATTGAAAATGTTTAATAAAATTATTTATTGTTTATTTCTATTAATATACTTTCTAAATTTCTTGAAGAGAAATCTCATTCCAAAAGAGTTAAAATATATATGCCACTATTGAAAAAGAGTGAAAAATTTGTACTTTTAAATAAGAGTGGCAGATTTTCACTCTTTTTTTTTAAATTGAGATTTACTCCAAAAAAGAAATAAGAGTTCTTTTTTGGAGGTAAATCTTCCAAAACAGTAAAAATTTTTCACTCTTATTTAAGAGTGCAAATCAATAGTGATAATATTTTGACTCTTTTGGAATAAGATTTCACTTCAAGAAATTTAAAGATTAGTTTTAATCTCGGTTTAACTTACTTTTTTCTTAGTTCTAAGAATCAGAAAAAAATAAAGAATAAATTAAATCGAGATTAAAGTTAATCTACATTGATAAAAATAAGCCTAAGGTTCATTTCTACTATAATGTAAATTAATTTTAATTTTAATTTTGATTTAACTTGCTTTTTATCCTTTTCTAATTCTTAAAACTAGAAAAAATATCAAATAAATTAAATTAAGATTAAAAATTAATCTATATTGAAATATGGTCATAAGTCATACGTTTGCTTTTATACAAAGAGAAATGCATTAATAATTAAATCTCTCGATATTTTTATACATCTTTTGCTATTTCTATGAAGTGTAGATGTAATGACAACGATTATGACACGGGAATAGCATAATTTTCTCGTAGTCACTATAAAACATCGAGAATAAAGTATCCGGGATGGCTGCGGGTCGCGTGTCGGGAAGAGTCATCTCTCAGCCAGCATAAACGGACTTTAAAAGCATATGGTTTCGCCATACGGGGTCCTGGAGGACTCCCGAGAGCAATTTATCGATGAAATATTTTCGTCGATGTGTGGGTGCTATCTTTTCAAAGGTACAGTCATATAATAATCTTGAATACTGCCTCACTGAAATAAATTATTCGTTTGTTCTCAGTAAAAGTCATATAAATGCAATGAAAAGTATTAAAAAGAAAAAATATAAAATATTTTATGATGTTTGTGAATTACCTAATTAAATTCAAATAGCTCGTGTATTAATATTTTATTTTACATGTTGCATAATATACATTATGCAATATTAATGCGTTTATAATATATATTAGAAACACATATATACATATAAGAAATTAATCGAAAATAAAATTCAAAAAAACAAAAAAAGATTTATGTTAAATACATCTTTTCTCTTATTTAGATTCACATTTATATTTATATTTCTCATAAAATATTCGTAGATGTAAAATTTTTATAATAGATTTAACATTTTTATAATAGAAACTTCAAATATCTTTGAGGCAAAAGAAGTACATTTGAAAAATATCTTGATTAAGTTAGTTTGGATTCCAATTTCTGTAAGTAGATTAGAACCATCCGACCATCGTGTCGATCGCGGCCTGCATATGGGTACATTTTTCTGCGTTTCTGCGTGAATACGAGGAGCAATCAGATCCAAAAATATGTATGTTATGAACTGTTCCCACCCGCAGTCATGTTATATTGTATTATGTAGATCTTGTATGCGGGACGACGTCGAGTAGAGCGTTCCTGCCCTCGACGACACGTCATGAGAAAACGATTCGCCGTGAAATCGCGTTCTCACGAATCATGTGGGTCCACGAGTTGTCGATTAAATGTGATCGCGGGGACATAAGACATTTACGGGGGTGTTATATTTAATGTCCATTACAAATTATATTATTTGAGATATCAAAAAATAAGTTATACTATCTATATAATACTAAAAAGCGAAAATTATCTTTAATTTTACATTTGTTGTTTGTTAGAAGTAAATATTAGTTTATTTTAAAAGTTGAAACTATTTTACAATAATTTAAGAAAAATATTTTTTATCTAACATATTTATGTATGTTACGAAATTTTTACTGTAAATTGAAGTATTGTATGATTGTTAATGAATGTTTCTATTGACTAAAATAATTTGTCTAGAATATTTTAACATTATTTCTAAACATATAATCATTATATTTATATATAATTCTGTTAGAATTAACAAGTTTTCTAATTGAAGTTTTCTAATTGACAAGAAGATCCGTATTTATCGACTGATTTTAATTGAAGTGCTGAAAATAGCAGATGGCGACACCTAACGACAACTTTAGGAAGTTTCTAAACTTTTTTATGTTTATTGTTGTATCTCAGATAGCACAGAATTTATGATAAATATTTATTATTTTTTAAAATGTTATATAAATATTTTATACATATTTTACATAAAACTTTATTTGAAATATTATTAAAAGATAGACTAAATATTTAATGTAATATTTATAATAAGTGTAAATAAATATTTAAGTATTTTTTATTATAGTATGTTTTATTAAATATTCCCTTAGCATTTACTATAAGTTTACGATAAATTATTTCATAATATTTATAATAAATGTTTATGATCTAAGACTATAAAAATATTTACAAAATATTTAAAATAAGTTTATAAATATTTATAAATATTTATAAATATTTTGTAAATATATATTTTATAAATATTGTGTGCTGTCTGGGATGTAACATGCGTGTATACATACGAATATACATACATATACATTTGAACATGCACATAAAAAATATTATAAAGCATTATCTTCTTGTTGCCTTTTTTGTATTTTTAACATTTTTATTTAATTTAATTCCTAATACATTCCTAACTATTTGTATTACTTAATCAAAGAGTCGTATCCTTTGTCTAAACTTTAATTTAATTGATGATTAATTAAACTGCGAAATTGCTTAAAGCAATTAATTTTTATCTATGTAATTTATATGTATATATAATATTTATTGCATTTAATCTTTTTTCTTTGTTATTAAAAAATCAATAATTCAACCTATATTAATCAAATAATACAGAGATCACTTGATAAATTAATCTTCGATTAAATCAATTGAAGTTTGGTTAAAGTTGCTCTTAATCTTTATATTTCAATCATCAAAAAATATTTAAAAATTCAATAATATTTATATATATATATAAAAGTGTTTAATACAATTAGACAAGATAAAATAAAAAGAATACTATAAGTTATTAAATTCAACATAAAACAGTTCTTTAAAGAATGTTCTAAGGACATCTTGAGGACATATAACGTTCTTTAGATATCCTTGAACATTCCTTAGAAAAATATGTTGTAGTATTAGAGTCCTCAATTATAATAAGTATATTTATTTGTCTTTACATGTATATAGGATGTCCCAAACTTTTCGCGTGGCCAGGTAAACTGACTAAACTGAATCGAAAAGTTCTGTACCATTTTGCTATTTTCACAATAGTTAGAGATATTAATTTCTAAAAATTATTGAATAAGCGGATAAAATCGATGTAAAACAACTTTAAGATTATCTTTCAGAGTTTCTTTCAAAATACCTTAAAGATGAAAATTTAAGAAAATTTCTTAAAGAACTTTTAAATTTCTAAAAGTTGTTTTATGCATCAATTTTACATTCTCTCATTAAATATCTATAAAAAATTGCAAAAATTGCGAAATGGTAGAGAACTTTCGACTTAGTTTAATCCGCTCTACCTGCTTATAAGCGGTGTGTCAAAAATTGTGGAACAATCTGTATATTATACATTTATTTATCTTTTTTATGTTAAAAAATTCGCTATACATATTTATTCCTGTTATCTTCACTATTCATTTATACTATTGTTAATATATATAAATAATATATAAATAATTCCTTTTTTTATTATTCTTGAAAAACTTGAAATGTAATTGTACATTTTGTCTTTCTTATTTTGTATGTATTTATGTTTAAAAATTTTATTGCAATTTAAAATAAAGGATATGAAAATCGCGTCAAATGCTGCTCGAAATTGCTAGACGCCGAGACATCAAACGTACGTCTCAAAATATCACATAGAGAGACGTCGAGAAATGACCTCTCATTCGTGAGGTCAGTCCACCGAGCCCGCCCGTGATGGAATTAGCCGAAGTGAGAAATAGGATAGGGCTAACGAATAGAACGCATAACACAGCAAGAATAATACGTTGCGTTGCTATAGAAAGTATAGTTATAGCACGAAACAAAATCTCCCAGCGTCGATCAATTCTCTTTGCATTTCTAAAAATAAAATCAGGATGTTAGATATTTTCGAGAAGATGGACTTTTACGATAATGTATTTCAGCAGACACTTAGAAAGAAAAAGAACACTGCTGCTAAATTAATATTCTCTGTGTGTCTTTCCATTTTTTAAAATTTTTATTTAATTTGTTATAATTAAATATATGAACCACAAGCAGCCATCGGATGGCTGCCATCCGTTGTTTCGAGAGTTAGTCCCCTGTTCTTTTTGAAAGCCCTTGGAAAGCGACGCGGAGTCGAAACCTCGCCTGACAACAGCGATTCGCCGAGCTCGAAAATAGATCGTTTTCGTAGCTTTCTGGGGATTCGTTGAAGACGATATTTTATCGTGAAAAGTACTGGTCAGGAAGTCAACTGTTGTCAATTAGCGCTTTCGAACGTCATCAAACATTAATTAAAAATTGTTTGAGTGAACCCGATGGATAAACACAACGTTGTTAATCATAAAATCCTAGCCTTGTAGATATGCGAATCAATGAATCAATGAATATAACTGTCACCAGATGGTATTTCTGTGATATATATATACATTGTCGCGAATAAGATCGTCAATGTGAAAATAGTTTAGATTAGGGGAGGACAATTTTCGAGTGTTGGCTCACACATCTATGGTTTGGCTAGAAGTAAACAAATGTTGTTGTTGCTGTAGCCAAAAAAAATGAGAAGGAAATATTTTACAAATTCCATACGATGTTTAAAACTTTATATGCATCGAACTTGCTCTATCTATGTAAATTAATTTATCACTAATTTAAAATAAAATACATTTTTTAGAAATTTAATATTTCCTAAGAAAGATAAAAAACATATTTTAAAAAAATAACTAAAGTATAATAATTTTGCTATTAATATTTTTTAGATTTTAAATAATTATTTTTAAATAATTATTATTTCTTGGATAATTAATGATTGTGCAGATAATCACTTGTATATGATGTGATAATTATTTATTGTAATTAAATAAGAGAAGTCCTGTAATCGATTAGAAAGAACGTTAGTGCTTAAATATTTATTTGAGTACGTATCTAATTCTGCACCGAAATCTTTAAAATCAAGAACAATCAAGAACAGAACTGTAAGAGTAACATATAAAAAATAATTCATAGAAAAATATTTAAGCACTTAAGATTCGTTTTGACCAAATATAGGATTTCTCTTATTAGATTTGTTCTTATCGGTTCAAATTTGTACTAGAATTTAATTTAATTATTTATTGATTAGATTGATAATTATTACATGTTATTAAATTATCACGTGTATCAATAAAGGTGAAGCATTAATCTGTCCGCGTGCATTTTATCATAAAATTTATTATACTTATTAACTTTCTGAACGTCAAATAACTCGTCAGATCATCTGATCGTCACGCACATGATAAGAGCGGACATGATAGCTTATATGTGCGATATAGATATTTATTGTTAGGCAAATTTACTTGCAATTAATTAAATTGCAATAACACATTTATGATAGAATTTTTAGAAATTTTTAGAAATACAACGAACACCATATCCAATTCAAAAACTTTTAAATGTTGCATTTTCTAAGGAAAACAATTTAAAAAAATTTATTTTTATTTTGAATAAACATATGTACTCTTTATTTTTGTTTTGAATACATTTTTTGTTTTTATTTTTATGAATGAACATACACACTAAACATAATATTTATTCCACAAAACTCATATAAACCCAATAGTATTTCGAATTTAGAAATATTAATGTTTCTGGAAAAAAAAGAAAGTTTGATTTGAATAAAATTATCAGAACAGTTTTAAATTTTAATGTAACTGAAAAACAAGCGTGTGTAAAATAAATCTGAGATAGATATTTTCTATTGCTTTATAATCTTTTGTGAAATAACCAAGGTATAATCCAAAAGGACTACTGTAATTATTTCATGGATAAAAGACCTCGGGATATTGATTCGTGAGCGCGCACTGGTACAGTCGTTCTTACGTAATCGCACCGCAGAGATGTGGCGGATGTGCCTTTTCGCGAGCATCTCGAAAGACATTAGCGTCACTGGGAGCTCGTTTTAACTTCTTCTACATCTCGATTCCAACTTCTTCAGCATCAGTGAATGTAATATTGCTGTACTATTTGATGTCTCAGCAACGGTTTCGGAGTAATTTCAGTCGAAGATCTTGGCAACCTGGGCGCTTCTCGACTAGTACGACAACATAATTAATTTCACGGTTGAATCCCCCAAACTGATTCATCAGATGTTTGCAATTGCGACTTGCAATTATGTTTCGTCAAGCTGGCGCATTCAATCGATCGAATCACCTTGCGCCTGAATATACGTTTATCCTTCAATAAAAACGTTTGTTGCTAAATTTGCATTTAATATTCCAAATCATAATTACTATTTTATGTCTTTTATGATTACTTTGTTATAATGATAACTTTGTTATTATTATAAAATATTATATTACACTACACACGCACAGTTATATTATTTAGCTGTATTGTGTTGTGTTATACATACATTGTATTGTACATATAATATTTATTTTATACCTTTATATTATTATAATATCTCTTTAATTATCAAAAATATTTTGTTTTATTTATAAATATGATATAATTATAAAATAACAATAATAAGTCTTTTTCAACCGAGAATAATAAATTGAATAAATTCTGTTTAATAAAATGCATGAGTCATGTGTTCACTGCTTGTTTCCTTGAACTCTTAATAATTCCATAAGAAAGACAATATCCATCTAGATGACGGTCAAAAGCCACGTGATCACTTGAACAGACTGTACTACGAGATTTATCACTGTCGCAATGGTATGAACGAGAAAAAAAAATAAAAAGAAAAAAAAATAATTCTCGTCGTGGTGCATTCAGAATAAAATCGATCTATAGAGATCGATCTTGGTGTTTATCTATCAAAATTCCGCGCTAAATGTAGTTCTCTATTTAGTCGTCCGGTAATAATCGTTGTTAATAGCTATTCGTTCTTTTATATCAGACAATAATCTAATTTTAATTAAAAGCGCAAATATTTGATAAAAAGATATTATAGTAATAAGATTATTTGATCCACAGGATCCCAAACTTCTTCGGTCGTGCAGCAACACAGGCGATCACTAAAAGAGGTAAGATCAGATCGTAACAATCAAGTGACCAAGAGGCTTGCAATTACTTTTTGCTTGCTACAGTTAAGTTTTGATTGAGACTATCAGATCCTCATATACGAACGGGATAAGCACAAAGAAAGGAGCAAATATTGCACTTGGCAGACGGATAGCTACGAACGAACGCCCACCGGCCATTGGCTCCTGTCCTGAAGACGTTGAGGCTTCGTCTCGTTAACCACGTTTATGACATAACATCAACTGATAGGTAGAACTGTTTTCGGCAAAGTACTTGGCGCAATATCTTGACGAAGTACTTGACGAATAAACTCCCTTCTCTAATTTCCCTCTCATTTCCCTCTCACTGCACGATCATGTAACGAGGTCACGGCCTCGTAGTTCCACTGTCACAACTTCATTGTCCGTTTAATTCCGTTCGTCACGTGCCGCTAAAAATAATCGATTTGTAGACTGAAGTAGGTTCCGTGATAAATTTTTTCCGTGCTGAAGATATTTTGTGACACGCTATCGTCAGATAATTTTTCTAATTCGCGATATAAATGGAGACTATTAATTCAGAAAAAAACTTTTTTTAGAAAAAGAGACATTTTATATATATATTATGAAGAATTTTAGACACGCTAAGTTTCACAATTTGTAAGATTTACTCAAAGTTGTCTTTAAAAAGGATCATTTTTTTTTAAATTATCAATATTCTCGCTCCAAAAACCTACTATTTTCAGTAACTGTACAGGTCTGTTTTTTTTTTCAATTTTTGACA
>Ga0157364_1001582_pt1 | contig 19674 bp, 13 predicted proteins | sample AttsexASBM2_FD_111476 | JGI IMG/M metagenome (GOLD analysis project Ga0157364, IMG submission 111476) | Fungus gardens microbial communities from leaf cutter ant in Ribeirão Preto, State of São Paulo, Brazil - Atta sexdens ASBM2 | ecosystem: Host-associated > Fungi > Mycelium > Unclassified ...
AGTACACAGAATTGAATTTTGGAACGCAATCTGGGTGACACTCGGGTAAGAATCTGAGAGTCGATTGTGTATCTTCAAACGAAGTGAAAATTATAAAAGTGAGCAAATTCTAGAGTATTCATAATTTAATTGGTCAATCAATACCTAGTAACCTTTGCTCACTTTTCTAATTTTCACCTCCTTTCAAAATCCACAATTGACCACCTGAACATAATCTAAAGCCGGTGGCACACGATGCATGTTTTCCTGCTGGATTGCTAGTTGGATTAGAATCTATTGGCACTAACAGCCAATATGGTGGCAAGATTCTAATCCAGCTAGCAATCTGCAAGAAAACAAGCATCGTGTTAATTCGCAGGCCGGATTCACACCTTGACGGAAAAACGGAAAGCGGAAAAGCGGAAGCCAATCGGAACTGTAGCAGTAGTAGCTTTTCCGTCAAGGTGTGAACCCAGCCTAATATTACATCATTATAGAAGTTTTGCAGGATGACTTAAGAATTATATAGAATATATATAGAATATATATAGAATTATTGATTAATGCGATAACTTCCGCATTCAAGCGTTGCCGCGTTTTATATGCAGAAGCAATTATGGTGTAGCCACAACAATAGAACAAATATCAGAAACAGGAACAAATATTAAGATTTCAATACCAGATACTAGTTATACAAGAGAGTCGATTTTGTATCTTCGAACAAGAAAATTACAAAAGCAAGTACATTTACTAAGTGTTGACCAATGAAATAATCAAATTCTAATAAATTCGCTTACTTTTATAATTTTCACATCATTTACAGAATCGAAAATCTCAAAATATACGGTTTCTGATGGGTTGAAATTTTAATATTGGGCGCGTTTAAGCCGGACAAAGCTGCTAGCCTTTTCGTCGAGCAATTGAATGTAATTGGTTAGATCTATAAGTAATAACCAATCATATTCATTTGCTCTGTAAGCAGGCCAGCCGCTTTGTCGACTTTCCCATTTATTTCTGTTTTTAATTTGTTCTATTAACCTAGTTTACATCGTGCACTTGGTACGAGTACTAACTAGTAACTTTCTATTGAAATATATGATCTTAATTTCAGCGATACATGTAAATATATATATGTTATGTGTACTTAATTAATCATTCTGTTGTATACTGTATCAATTTAGTACATCATTCTTTGAATACATCGCTGAAATTGAAATAATTAATAGAAAGTTACTAGTTAGTACGTGGAGCTCCGCACAATAAAAGGAACAGGAAATAGAGAATAAGAATTTTAACCTATCAAAAATCATGTATTGTAGAATACACAGTTTTTGATAGGTTGAAATTTTTAAGGTGCAGCCACAATAGAAGGAATAAGGAATTAGGAATAAAGAATAAAGATTTTAACCTAGAAATCGGATACATCTGAATACACGGTTTCTGATAAATTGATATCGTTATTCCTTATTCTTAATTCCTTATTTTTTCTATTGTGGCTGCACTATTATTCTCTGTTTTTTGTGCTCTATTCTTTTTATTGTGCGGAGCCCCTATCAAGTGCATGTAAAAATAATTGCCTAGTTCGCATGCAAATGTGCGCAGGCCTTTATTTCATGGATGCATCTAGTAAAATTTCTGAACGCAATCCAAACGCGGTGGAGCGCGTCTTGTGTACGCATGAGAGATTTGCTCGCTCTCTCGTGGCTTACGTGTGTTACATGCGTGCGTGCATGCGTGAGTGCGATCGTGCAAACGTGATAGTGAACAGTAGGTTGAAAATGGCCGTGTATTCGGACAGCTCTGCCGTAGAGATTGCCGATCTCCGCAAAAGATAGACTCCTGTGTGGATCGCGACGGAACGCAATCTGCACTCGTGTGTGTATTTACTATTCAGTGTCATCACTCCAGCTTTCTGTTTCTTTCCCATGAACAGATTCCGTGAAACAGGACGCGCAGTCGACCAGCTATCGGCTACATTCCGGTGGATTTCGCAGTGGCAAAACGCGGGGAAGAGGAGGAGGAGGAGAAGACGGTCATCGTGTCCAAGATTTCAATACTAGACAATCCTGTCATCGATCGCAGGTAAGCGACAGAGTAGCCAAGAGTGACATAACTGCGAGCGCCGCTCCTTTCGAGGGAAACGTCCTCAAAAGTTTCTCGTATAGACGACCGCTCGTCCGCCCTGAAGTTGCACGCGGGCCACGCGTATTCACTACCATGTTCACTATCATCTGACCGCCGTCCTCGCCGTCTCGCCTGAAGTGAACGCGACACGGCGCTTTTATTCTCTCTCCGTTCACATGGAATAACTGTCCAAGATTTGTAATCGTGGACATTGGCTTGATCGAAAGCTTGATATATATAGATGTTCATATCTTCTTTCCGTAATGGAAATAAATAGAAATAGAAAGAAAGAAAAGTAATAGGCGTGAATGTCGACACACATCAAGTCAATGCCAGTGGAATTACATATTTTGGACAGCACCGTTTTAAATACACCTTCCTGCACTTTCTATACGCGTGGAATGAAGTCATCCGCGTACATATCTCGACCATGGCAGGAGAGAGAGGGAGAGTGTCGCAGGTAAGCAATGCGGAAAAAGAGAGAGAAAAAGAAAGAGAGAGAAAAGGCGCACCCGCGAAACAGTCTAGTCTCCACGAGACGGATACAAGCTCAGCGTTGTCCTACGCGATCTCGGCCGCCCATCCCGAACATCGTCATCATCGTCGACGACAACGACGGCTATCTCTTAATCGTTCACGCATGAACGTGCGTCGCCCGATTTCCCATGCGCGGCGTGTCGGGGCGTGTTCGTGCAAGAGGAGCTCTAACCGCTTTTCCGAAACGCGGACGACGCGTGGATGGACAGACAGGACACGGAACGAGACGGATCTCTGCCAGGATTCCCGAAAAGTCAGATTTCCGAACAATTGTATCTCCTGACACGTCGGCCGCATCGTCAACGGTATGGACGTGACCTAAGGTCACTTGTCAAAATTGTGTCAAGCCTGGTCAAGCCGCGTGACCGAGCGTCAACACCTGTCGACAATTCTCTCTCTCTCTCTCTCTCTCTCTCACTCTCTCTCTCTTGCTCGCTCGCTCTCTCTCTCTCTCTCTCTCTCTCTTTTCTACACTGAGAAAAAAATATAATTAATTTTAATATATTTAGTTCAATCAATTCAATACTATCAAGTAAACATTTACTTACAGTAAGTAAATATTTGTTCAATAAAAAAAATGATTGTTAAATCAAATTAACATTTCTTGTATCAAATGCATATCTTTATATTTAATATATTTTTATATTTAATAAATATTTAGTTGGCAGTATTCAACTAAAATATTTATTAAAATTGATTATATTTTTTTTCAGTGTAGCTATTTTTTCATGATTTCTTATTGTTCCTCACGTTTACACAAGATATATGCGATCGAGGGCGACTATCGATTAAAGCCCTTTCAATTTATGCTCGTTTCTATCAATATAGATTAACTTTAACCTTGGTTCAACTTATTATTCATCTTTTTCTAATTTTTAGAACTAGATAAAGATGAAGTTTATTGAACGAAAATTAAAATTAAACTACATTGGTAGAAATGGGCATTAATGTTGATCAAAAATGGGCCGAAATGTTAATCGAGTATAATTAATAATTATAGATTTTTAATTGCGTCCTACTAACTTTGAGTAACTGATGTACCCTTTTATTTAACTTTTTTCAATTTCAGAATGTCTTATGCCCATTTCCATCAATGTAAATTAACTTTAATCTTTTTCTAATCTTCAGAACTAGAAAAAAACGAAGAGTCGAACCGAGATTAATGTTAATTTATATTGATGAAAATGGGCATTAAGAGTGAATAATGCTTGACATTTAACGATGTATATACAGAGATGAGCCGCAAACCACGTAGCTTCTTTAAGTGACAATTTAATACTGAAATGTAGTAAAACAAATAATCGCTACTTTCCAGTGTGAAATTTCTATTAAGGAGGGAGAGACGATCGTTTCGCGTGCTATGCTAAAAAGGATTATATCGCAAGGCGGGGACTCAAATGCGATACGCAACGGTAATTCCGATTAACGCCTAATCGAATTTGCTGTCGCGCCTGCGAATCCACCGGACGTTTTGCAAGTCTCGTTGCCCACACGCAGGATGCTTCCACGAGTAGGGCATCACTTTGCAATCGCCGCTGCATTCGCCTTTGGCTCTCCGGTTGGCCTCTTCTTTCCCTTTGAAAGAAAACTTTATAGAAGTGTGTTGGCGTCCCGTTTGTTGCGAAAGTCCGGTCTTCAAAACGTCTTCTACCTGAAAATTAAAGGACTAAAAGCTATATTGCCTGAGACACAATTGAAAAACATAAGCAATAAGGACAGGGAATAATAGATTTCAACCTATCAGAAATTGTGTTTATCAGAATTCATGGCTTCTGATAAGCCTAATGCACAATTGAAAAACACAAGTGATAGATAGGAGGACAGGGAATATGGTTTCTACCTGAAATCTTATATATCAAAATACTATGGTTTCTGATAAGTTGAAATTTGTTATTCTCAATTCCTGTTACCTCTGCGTATTTTAATTATATCTTAGGCTATAAGTTCAAATCTGTATCTTCCTATTGCCTGTGCTTTTCAATTGCGTCTTAAGTTTAATTCTTAATGACTGTCGTTATCGTTACATTATCGTTGCGCTGATTTTTTTATCATATATTTTATTTGTGGAACAATAACGATAACAGCACTATCGTTTTGAAGTTACAGCTTTGAATGTAGCAAATATCGCAGAGAAGGGCATTCGGTGAACTGCCGAGAATTCGAATTTTCAGTGGACGCGTTAATTGTTAATTGTTTACTGTTTACGAATGCCTTGATAATACTGACTGCAGATAGCAATTTTTTTTCTTTTTTAAGCTTATCAACGATATCTGTGTTCTCTTATCTTTTGCCTCTGTAATTTATTTGTACATCCGCGTAATACATCTCATGCTTGATTTTTATTAAAAAGCACAGGGTACGCATTAAGATTTTATACATGCAATACATGATTTCTAGTTTCAAGCCAACTTTAAGGTGAACATCTTGTTTAACAGGATATTCTACTAACTTTCCCCTAGTTTTCTGTGTAATGAAATTTCTGTATTATTCGAATATTTTGAAATATATTACAAATAAAATATGTACATCATAGCAAAATTGAAAAAAAAGATATGTTCTCTCTTCGACTTCGATATTTTTAACAAACCGAACGTTAAAATGTTAATTTGTTAACAAAACAAATTGATAGAATTGCAAGTATAATAATTGATAATAAATAATAAATTATATTCTTTTGTTTCAGAACTTGATTCGACATTTTCTGCGTGTCTAATTATTGGAGATTGTCAGCAATGGGTCGCATTGTTTTTCTCTGTGCCCACAGTAGTTTGAGCACAACGATAATCGATTAGGAAGTGCGGCTTAGAGTTTACAAAGATGCGGGAGTGGTGTGGCACGATCCCCTGGTATCCAGCAGGGATCTAAAGAAAGTAACACCCCTGCGCTTGAAGAACTCATCTTATATAATTCAATAGATATTAAAATAATGCGGAGACTATGTAAAATGACATTGTTTTACCACACATTACAGTGCTACGAAATGGTTACTAAGCTCTTTTGAGCATCAACTAGAGTTATATTTTACAAATTTAATACACAGTTGTTAATGATTACACTTTGTACAGCGGAGAGTGTTGTTAAGGGTTTTCAGTGTGTTCAAATTGCAATAGTAGTCTGAGTTTGAATATATCGAGATATATTTATCAAAATGTCGTTCTTATCGAATTTGAAGAAGGCTTTCCACTTTGGTGGCAATGATGCGAAGAAGAAGAAGTTGTACAATAACATCAAGATGGATTGCAATCCAGAAGAGTTTTGGGAAATGGTGGGTGAACTAGGAGATGGTGCGTTTGGTAAAGTTTATAAGGTAATGTAGCATTTTAAGGAATTCCAGGATATCAAGTTTATTTGTTCTATTAACGTCTTTTTTAAATAATTGTTACTCCAGGCACAACACAAGCAGTCCAACCAGCTTGCCGCTGCAAAAATGTGTGCGTTGGAGGGAGAGGACGATCTTAGTGATTTTATGATCGAAATAGACATTTTGTCAGAATGCAAGCATCCGAATATCGTTGAATTACACGAGGCTTATTTTATTGAGGGAAAATTATGGGTATATTTCTATATTATATGTTTCTATTATGCTTCTATTATGTCTTGACTATAAGTATAAAGCACCCATCACAAAGTGCCGTGCTTTATATCTAATGAAAAATAAAAATTAAAAAATAATTAATACTTTATTAATTTTTTTTGCTTCTATTAGCCTTTTCCAAGAAAATGCAATAAATTAAGGATGCTTTATATCTATGGTTAATGCTGTAATTATTTATAGCAAGAGCTTTTTTTTATAAATAAAAATTATTTTTGTGACGCAATTAAATGATTATTTTGTAAAAAGAGCGAAGAAAGAGGAAAAGTTTTTTTGTAGATGTTAATTGAGTATTGCGACGGCGGTGCTGTGGATTCTATAATGGTCGAGTTGGAAAAGGCATTAACAGAAATGCAAATAGCATACATCTGCCAACACATGACTCTAGGTCTTGCCTTCCTACACAAGTCCAAAGTTGTACACAGGGATTTAAAGGCGGGAAATGTCTTACTGACTATGGCAGGGGGTGTTAAAATAGGTAATTGTCTATTTAATTGCAATTATTTCTAAAATTAAATTGTTTATTTAAAAATATGCTTTACTAATATCTTTACTATTATTTAAATACAATATATAACAAGGAATTCTGTCTTTAATTATAGCTGATTTTGGTGTATCCGCAAAGAACAAGCATACTCTGCAGAAACATGATACGTTTATTGGAACTCCTTACTGGATGGCACCTGAAGTTGTCTTATGTGAAACGTTCAGGGACAATCCTTATGATTTTAAAGTAGGTGTTCGTAAATATAAAAATCTATTTTTGATATATGATGTAACATATAAAGGTGTTATATATGAATATATCGATTGTTTAGGTGGACATTTGGTCTCTTGGTATAACTCTTATAGAGTTTGCACAAATGGAACCACCGAATCACGAAATGTCACCGATGCGAGTGCTACTTAAAATACAGAAAGGTGATCCGCCGAAACTGGATCAGCCCGGGAAATGGAGTAAGGAATTTAATGATTTTATTGCTAAAGCACTTATAAAGGACCCAACCTCACGACCCACAGCTGACGATTTGTTAAAGCATCCGTTTATAAGCCGAAATTTAGATCCAAAGCCTATCAGGGACTTGTTACTTGAATATAAGGCGGATGTTGTTGAAGAAGAGCTGGTAGATGAGGAAGCAGAGGTAGGTTTTATTTTCTACTTTGCATTCCATCTTGCTTTCTTTAGGTACATGTTAATTATGCAAATCATATAGAATAAAGAAAAAATACAATTTATAAAACTGTAACTAACAAATATACGAATCCTATTTAAAAAACATGCAACATATATATTCTTTGCATGAGATTTACAAATTTAATACATGCTTTTATGAAGAATAAATATTTTTTAATATAGCGTTTTTATAACATTAATTTATAGTCTGTAGTCACAGTTTATACTGTAGTTAATAATGTGAAACACTTTCAATCTTATTTAAATAAATTTGCTCTAGTGCAAGATATTATATTTTATATAATAACACGTAATAAGTACTTATTTCATAATTTAGATAGTTATGCACAGAGCTTCTGATAATGCAGAATTAACATGTATTACACATTGTTACATGCTTCCGTTATTATAGAAGGCCAAAAAAACGAAAAAACACAGAGAACAATATCAGCGAATCGGTAAGCTGCTTCTGTGTGAAGCGTACTTGTCTTACCCCTATGTAAAATGAAGGAATGTAAATTATTAAAAAAATGTTGTTTCATCAGATGTTGTATCAGTTAAAACTTGACTATTGATCCTGACAAATATCCCTGAAAAATTACGAACGCATTAGTTTATTTGTATCAAGTTAATTCTTAAATAAGATGTTCGCATTTATGTAAGATTACGCATGATGCGTGATTATTTCACCTAAATATTACAATAGTGCATGCGTTTAAAATTAAATCTGTTGCCAATTTCGTTTTTCTTTTTAATTGTAAGGAATGAATTATTGAAAATGTAGAATGATATCAATAGTAGAATATTCTATATATAAAATATGTTGTGGTCATGATAAATATGTTGTGATAATTTTGTTACTTTGGCTGTGCATGCGGTTCTTCTGGCCCTCGCCAGTCTTATCCCAATGCGCGTCAGGTTAGTAGTTTACGTCGCATTCCGTACGCTAACAGAATCAATTAATCCTGAGTTATATAATATATGAACTTAAAAAAGCTATATACGCTACTGTGCTAAGAAAAATGTTATACAGTGATCCACATACAATATTAGCTATTTTTTTCGGAAATAAAATTCTTTGATATTTTAAAATGTCAATGTTTAAAATGTGTATGAATGTTTAAAAATTGGAGATTTTTATAGGATAAATGGAATTGTTGGCTATTGTTGGAAATCTAGAGACCTGTATAATAATAAGATTCAATTTGTGAAAAAAAAAGTATACAAAGTTATCTTCTTCAAAGTTTGAATATCTTTTCTTCTTTCTTTTTTCTATAAAAGACTTACTGTAAAATCTTAAAAAAAAATTTATTATTCCTAACAATTTCCGAGAAAATAATTTGTAAAATTGATATGGATCATCACATAATTATGTGCATGAAATAACATTTTCTATTTTTTTTTCTTTTCATAATTTCATATTCTTCATATCGAAACAGTAAACTGCAAATTTACGATTATAATCTGCAAACTTTGCCGTTAATATTTCTATGTATCTGGTTAAATGTTATTTAATATCATGGTATTTATAATGGAAATCAAATGATTCTAAATCGAAAGAAATTTTTATCTATATTTCTTTACTTCTTATTCGCATTTAATGTACATATATATTAATATTTCAGGAGCAGCGCACGTCTCAGCTTCCTCTGGAACTGGATCAAATTACAGATGACTCCGCACCTACGCGCCTTGATGCTGATGTTAAGAGTGAGTATTACACACAAAATCAATATGTATATAACATTCTAAAATATAATAATACTTGTCTCTATTTTCCAGTCTCCGAAAAAGAAAACGTGGCATTGCCTGCACCTGTGAAGAAAGAGGAGAGTCACAAACGAGAAATCAATCGGGATGGTGAGAAAGAGGACAAAAATAAGAGATTGCGTAAAGCTGAATCTAAAGAGAACATACAGCCTCCTGTCGAGAAGAAGCAGGTAATTAATTAATAGATAATTAATAGATCATCAATCGCTTAACAGATGAATGTTTGATAATAGCATGTATGTTATTTATGCAGGCACCTAAGCCACCAAGTGAAACAAATGAGCGCAGATTATCTCGAGATAAAGGTCCAGCACCTCCGCCACCACCCATGCGTCAAGATAGCGAAGAGAAGAAAAAGAAAGACGAGGAGAAAGAGAACATTTCGAAAACCGTCGAGAAAGTCGCAAACTTTCCAGATAAACAAAAATCTACAGAAGACAACAAACCACATATTAATAAATTATCGCAAAATGAAAAGACAGCGGATCAGCGGCTGACAAATGTTAAAGATAAAGAGCAAAAGAATTTAGAAGATCAGATGCAAAATGAATTGAATAATTCCGAAAAGACAAAGAAAATAGAGAGTGAGGGTAACAGTAAATTATTCGATAATATAAAAAAGTTTGAAAATCAGCAGAAGTTAATAAACAATAAATCGAGTTCTGTCTCGAAGAAATTGGGCATAAATGAGAAACGCAAGTCTGCACCCGTGAAACCAGAGATGATTGAAGACTTATCAAAGATAATATATAAACAATCATCATTTGAAGATAAAAGCAGGTAAGCATTTTTCATTTATTTTTTAATGGTTAGAATTAAGTTTCATAAATTAAACTTAGAACACTTTTTAAAAAAAAACTCTTTATCGTGAAACAATATTTTTATTTCTATAGAATGAAAAATAAGCTGTCGTCTGTTGATGACGTAACGAATTATGAATTACAATCTCGAGAAAAAGAGGTTTACAAGAGTTTGGAGGAGAAGCGGAAGTCTGTTGGGGAGAAATTAAATGCCGTATTGGAGAAGCGATTATCCATGGATCCTAAGAAAAGAATAAGCGACGGTTCTATGGAAACATTGAAGCATATATCCGTCGCGTCGACGCGCCTATCGGAGAAGAATAATGTTAAAGCTAATTCTACGGAAGATATTAAGACGCAGTTTGGCGTAACGAAGACTGAGAGTTCCGTGAAAAGTCGCAGCGCGGGATCGTCCAGAAATGATTCTCTTGAAAGCTTCTCGGATGAGTTAAGACACGCAAAAACAGATAGTAATAAGACAGATTACGCCAATCAGGAGGACGTAGCGAGTGATGACAAGAGCTTAGAGAAACAGGATCCAGGAATTAATGTTTCAGTGATTACATCGACACCGCTCAGAAGCAGAAGTGGTTCGAGGAGAAGCAGTGGAGACAATATAGTCGTTATTACCGGTAAAATTTAGATAGTATTATCTTAGATTAATCTTTACTGGTTCTTTACTTATATTACATCAAAATATTTACTTAGAAAAATTTAGAATTTTCAGTGGATTTTTTTTATTCTTGAAAGGGACTCTTCATGGAATTTTGTCAATACTTAGAAAAATTTTTTAGAAGTTTTCTTTTAAATTTAAATTCTATCTCTTTCTGAAAGCTTTATTTCTTTGATTATTTTTTTTTTTTTGCTAATGCAAAATATTGACAAACGGTTAATAATAATTATGGCATCCACATATATTCATGTATATTCTTATAAATTGCGTAGGTTTTTTTAAAATATCCGAGTAACAATAGAAAAGACAATAGTCAACACAGAAAAGAGTAACTTACTAATACTATATTGTAGTGAATCTTTCCTATTTTAGAGGTTTTGTGGCTCTACCATAATTGTAGAAAATTATAGTCTTGTGAAATTCCTATCTTTTATTAATTTTCAATATATAATTTATTCGTATTGATTATGCTCCAATTTATTTCAAAGTTGCACTGAAAACTCTATTCTTATCTGAAATTTCAATAAAAATACTTGGAAAATTCGCGAATAACAGAATATTTTTTTTACAAGAAATTTCAGTAAATACTGTACACATTTCAGGAAAAGCTCAACCTGAGCAAGAAGTACGCTTAAATACATCAACAGTCCATATTACTACCGACTCGCCGGATATGTCAAACAGTCTAGCAAGTAACATAAGTCAAGTAACTGTTGTGACAACGCATCCGCCAGTATTGGTAGACGCGCCCTCAACAGCAGTCACGACAACGACGCCTCTTCCGCGTCGCACCTCTCCGACATCGGAAGTCGTTATCGTTGCTAACGAGATGAACAAGACTCAAGTGAACGATAGTTCTGTCGACGATGACGCATTTCCTAGTTTGGATAGTCTAGAATACACGCCGCAGGAACAGCCTATCGTACTCACTGACGTATCTAAGAGAATCGGCAAAAAATTGGATGAGTCAGAGGTAGTTATAGTAAGCTCCATCGTGGACGAATTGCAGGATACCAGTCATGTTTCTGTGGTCACCGTTGGCGAGGATAAGGAACAAGTGAAAGACTCATCGATATCCAAAAAACACAACGTCATTCGTACCGGCTCGTCTCATAGTGATTTGAGTTCGAATGAGAGATTGAGCTTAAGAAGTGACAGTGGGGATGAGAGTAGTAAGGTGATAATTGCTAGTACGACCATCGAGTCTCCAGATATAGACGATTACGAAAGAAACGTGAAGAAGTTAAATGGATTGATCAAGAACGAAATGCCACATCACGCCGACGATAGGATCATGAAGACAGTCAGACCGAAAGAGATCAATGTTAAGAATTTCAATAAGGAGAAACGAATTTCTCCAGACAGTTTTGAGGGTTCTCGTTCCCAGAGTGACTCTAGTTCCATAAGATCACACACGCCAAGTAAGAGCATCGATCGTTCTGACGCAGAGTCTATTTCGACGACGATCAGTCAGGATAGTAGGGAATCGAATAAGGAAAACCGTTTGAATCAACCTCAACATACGGAGGTAGATGAGGAAGTCATCTTACGTCGAAAACCTGATTACAATCGTGAGATATCCCGACCAACTAGAACGAAGGAAGACATACAAATGATGAACCTGAAGAAAAAGACGAGAAAGCGCACGAGGAAGTTCGAAATTGACGGCGTCATGATGACAACAACGACCTCAAGGGTAATATACGGCGATGACGAGAATGGCAAAGTGTACGACGATCAGATATTCAGAAAGCAAGAACTACGGGAATTGAAGATGCTGCAGAAGATGGAGCAGAAACAATATCAGGATCTATCTCAAAAAGCTCAATTCAATAAGGATCAGCAGGAAAAACGATTCGAGCAAGAACGACAAATTTTAGAACGGAGTGCCGAAGCGGATTTAGAAGCGCTCGCCCGACAACAGAGACAGCAAATCGAACGCGCCGAAGCACAGCAAGAGGTCGATTTGCGAGTGTCGTCCAAAAAGATTCGAAGCGAACAAGAAAGAGAACTCAAACAATTCCGAGAAGGCCTGAAACAAGAATTAAGATTGCTCAAGCAAGAGATAGACTTGATGCCAAAGGACAAGCGGAAGAGCACGTTTAAAATACGGAAGGAGAAGCTTGAAGCAGAACACGAGGAACGGGAAAAACTTTTTTTGGAGAAGCTCAACGAGAGTCACGAAATGTCACTAAGACGATTGTCCGATAGCCATCGCGAGAAGATCGCGTTAATGGAGCGACAGTTCTTGCAGCAAAAGCAACAACTGATGCGTGGTAGAGAAGCGGCGATCTGGGAGCAGGAGGAACGGCAGATACATGAGCGGCAGCAGCTACTCAAGAAACAGCTCAAGGACATCTTCTTCCTACAAAGACATCAGATGCTCATACGGCACGAGAAGGAGCTGGAGCAGATGAAGAGGATGAATCAGAGGAAGGAGGAGGAGTTGATCAAGCGACAAACAGTGGAACGTAGAAACTTGCCGAAGAGAATTCGCAACGAGATGAAGGCGCGCGAGATGATGTTCCGAGAATCGATGAGGATCTCAATGTCGTCCGTGCTTGCGCCAGATCCCGATGCCGAGCGCGAGAAGCTGAAAAAGTTTCAGGAGAACGAGAAGAAGAGATACAGGGCAGAACAGCAAAGATTCGAATTAAAGCATTCCAGACAGCTCGAAGAGGTGAGGGCTCAGAGTGACGCTACGATCAAGGAATTGGAACAATTGCAGAATGAAAAGCGAAAGATGTTGATGGAGCATGAAACCCTGAAGTTGAAGGAGCAGGAAGAGGCCTACGGAAGAGAAATTCGTGAATGGAAGGCGCTACTTAAGCCCCGAAAGCAGGTAATTATGTTAAACTTGAATAATGTTATCTTAAAGTTATTTTATCTTCGTTTTATCGATGTGTGCAAAAATCTTTGATCTTTGCGGTCTAATAGTATAACTGCCTTTTAATTCTTTATTGGTTTAGCAATGTGCTTCACTTTCAAAATTATGTTTTTACTTTTGCGCATTCTGTAACAGTATGAGAATTTAGATCGATTCGAAAGATCGGCGCAAACTGACGCAGAGAAATTTGTGAGCGGAAAGCATAACGCGAAGCTGGAATATGTAAACTTAATCGTTTTTTTGTAACAGAGACGTCCGCTTTTGCATTTAGCTTGCGTCGCTTTGCGCTGAGTTTAATTTGCATGACTAATCATTAATGAAACGAAATCGCTGTAAATCAAGATGAAAAGTAATTAGCAAGAACGCAGCGGGAAGGAAATACGACGCGAATTCGTAATTAAAGTAACTTAAACGACGCGAAGTACTTGAAAACTAGGTCGTGACACAAATCTGAAATAAAGTCTTGATGTACCTGTTATAGAAGATAGAAGCTGATCTGGCGGCTGAAATGGAAGCATTGGAAAAACGCTACCAAGACTATTTACCTTCTTCTGGTCTTAGTGGTCTCTCTTTTCCCCCTTTTGACTATTCTAAAACTGTGATTTCTGATACTTGGAGGAGATCACCACGCTTGCCACGCTTACCACGTTCCACTCCCACTTCCCCGTCTTTTACTATACCTAGAGTGTCGCTGAAGATGAGCGGTTCGGATTCGGGTACCTTCGTGTCGAACGGCACGTTCTCACGAAGTTACTCCAAGCCAGACCTAGTGCCGTTCTCTCGTAGATAGTGTCTGTCCAAATCATCTGTAATGTTTTATGTCACATTTACTTTAAGGAAGTTTTACATATACACACGTATGTAATCGTGTATATCTACTACGTGTATATCTACTACGTTAATCTTTCTCCATATATAATAACAGAAGAACATTTTCCAAATGGTATACACAAATTTGGAAGATTTGGTAAATGCATCAGCATACATTACGATCTTTCATTTTTTTTTGCGAATGTAAGACTTCCTTGCTTACACGGCACTTTTTTCATAAATAACATAATAATCTTCTCTGCTTTACTCACTAGTGCTTTAGTGCTAACGTAATAAATTTAGAATTTAATATTTATATCGATTATGTGTACACACACACATACACACACACACACACACATATATCTATGTATGTATGTGTTTGTGTAGATATATAGATTGTATTATATATATTTTTATGCAATTATTCAAAGAATCGCTAACATAACTCAAAAAAAAGAGATAAACTATATATATATTTATATAACTATATATATATTTTTGTATAAAATTTATGGGACATGTGTGGAAATCGTATCATGTGATGCAATGAATTAATTTATTTTTTTGTGAATCACAATTCCAAGACTAAGGAAAGTATGCACGGATCGGATAAGATTTTCACATGCTTCTCGAGGCCTATGTAATATTTAATAAGTTCTATTATATAGGATATACATAATATATATGTATGTTAATGTTCCCTGTTTATTCTCATTTTCACTTAATTACATAATTTTCTGTTTATTTGTAGTTGATAAAAAATCAAAATCGAACAGAAAAAGTGGAAAAGCTAATTAATATGTGTAAAGTTCTATAATTTTCTAATATACAAAAATTCAATTAAGTTTATTAAGGGAGAACATCTTTTTAAATAATGTAGCTAAAAACATTAAGTAACTCATGTATTCTTAAGATTATGTGTGTTTAAAAGAAAGAGTTTCATCTCTGCATTCGTTTCGTCCATGTATTTCGATGTGATTGTATCGTAAATTATGTTGCTTTATTACGAGAGCTTAATCGGTTAAATTTGGAAATAACAGGGTAATGTGGTTATCATGGGCTATTAGTAGAATAACTTATAAAAACACGGTTTCCTTGAAGGGTTTCATAACTATGGTCGTTCAACAGCATAGACACTCAATTTGTATTACAGTCCTTACTTAAATGTAAACCTTATAAAAAAGATCCTAATAGAATTAGAAAGAGATTCCACAAGTTCAAAGCCATGTACAAAATAGCCACAAGGTTAGTCCACAATATTGTTGTAAAATAACGTCGATCCACGATTTCAGATGCGTCTACACATATTCTGTAAATATAAGACCTGTACGCATTCCCTTATTTCATAGTCAAATGCTACATATTTTTATATATCACGAGATTTCTTACTCTATGTATATATTTGCCAATCATTTTGTGTTGTGTAAAAAAAGAATAAATTTTTTAATATCTTTTTCTCATATATTACAGAAACTTGAGGAACAGTTCGCGTTACAATTAGAGGAGCAGGAAGCGATTTATGGGCCTAGCGCGATACCACTGTGCTTACCAGCCGATCTTCCTGATTTAACACACCACACAACTGAGTCTACACGTAGCTCGTTGTCTTCTGTGAGCGAGGGCTGAAGACGTTCGATACGAAAGAACTTGTATAATCCGCGTGATCACGAGCGTCTTTAACTGAAATGCACGGGATGATCAGTATATCTTCCCTATCGTCATCCAATTTGTATTTGTATATATATCGCGATAATTCGTTTTGGAACTGAATATTAAATAATTTTTATCTAGGTGCGACTGTTGTTTGTATGTATGAATAATTGAGTCACCGAAAACAGTGGCGATATAATGTTGTTTTGAAATTTTTACACGTCGCATTTATAATTCTTGAATAATTTGGGATCAGTGTTGCGGTATTTTGAATAAAATATTATTCAATTGAAAATTATTTAGAACACTGATCTTTTTGGCGACGAAATATAGAGCTTCCGAATTCCAAGAGGGAATATTTCGTGAATTTATTATTGCGGGAACCAGTTCACGATTAGAAATATATTGTCTAATATATCTGTACAGAGATTGTTATGTAATTTATATATTACGACAACAACATTCATTGGTAAATTAAAATTAATCCGCCCATGCCTGATCTTGGAATGTTATGCAATGCGAAAGATATGCATTGATATTTTTTTGATCATAAAAAGTAATGAAAATGTAATGAACCTTTCGGGCGCATTATGTACATATATATATCGCGTCCTCGCAAGAAAAGTGACACATAAGTAAAAAAAATATATGAAATTGTTAAAAAAAGAGGAAAGAAAAAAAATTGCGCAATTTATATTAATTAATTTATATTAATTTATATTAATTATTTCTTACAGTATTAGACATAAATAAACTAGAATTAATCACAAATTGCTTGTTTTAAATTTTCTTCAAATATGTTCCAAAGAAAAATGACAATTCATAACAGTTTTTAGAGATATCACAACACCATAACAAAATTAATACATATATTATTTCTACATTGTTAGAATATTTCTATAAAATTGTAAAATGTTTGTTGTCAGATAATATATTTTGTTAAAATAATATGTTTAAATAGAAGATGGTAAGAATTAGAAAAAAAATTAATTAATTCAACTGAGAAAGAGATTCGCCTAAAGATATGAGAGATGTGTATGTTTAAAATATTTTAACGCTTAGGAAGAATACAATTTTTATTCATTAATGCAAAAATGGTGAAAGCACGCGACTTATAAAAAAAAAAAGATTTGTCTATTGCTTATGGCAAATTGTAATTTTGCGTGGAAAGTGAACACTCGTTCAAATCCGTGACGTAGTTTAATTAGGAAGATGATAATACATATGATTTCTTAAAATAACATACAATTTAATATTAAATGTTATAAAATGAATTAAAAAATGATATCTGTTTTAATAAAGAAAAAGCATATAATATTTTAAACATACATTTTATATTACATCAACAAAATATTATAATTTGAAATATTTTAAAATTTCATAGAAATATTGTAAAAATATGGAATGTAAATATGAATCTTGTTACAGTGTTGTTATCTTTACAAACTATTTCTTTTTGAATTGTCATTTTTTTGGAAAGTTTAATTTATACATCTTTTTTTATTGTAGGTCGATGTATTTAGAACAATCCACGCATAATATAAAATTCGAAAAATGTCAATTTTTGTTACTTTCCTCTGCGGGAATGCGATATATTCCCATACAGCACAGATTCTTCCAGTCGTAGCAACATTACAATGTTCCAGTAATATTGCAATAATATTGCAAATGTTGTAGCAATATTATGCAAGCTTCTATGCTGTATGAATGTATCATATAAATGTTAACGGAGTTAACACGTCGGTGCAATTAGTAATAGGAAGGATAGTTGTGTATGTATGTTTATAGATAGTATGTAATGATTTTACGGCTATATACAATTTACACAGGCACGGATCGAATGTATATTTTCTATTTTAAAAAACCATATCGTATACCAATCAATTCAATTTACGATCGAGTGGACAGAAAGTCGTATAGAAAAAAGCAACCACAAAACCAGTGGTTTTTTCAATCCGTTTTTAGTTTTACGGTTTTGAAACTGAATTATGTGAATCTGACTAACAAATTCGTGCCTTAAAGCGTGTGGGATGATACTTTATTGAACTTTGACCCCCATATCTTAAACCAATTCTAGCCTTAACTTGAAATTTTTTTATGATTGATGTCTCATCAAAAGATATCAATTCAGTTCCAAAATCGTGGGACCAAAAATGGGCGATTTTTGCGATCAATGCTTTGTAATGTTTGTTACGTGTAATTATACGATGGCGGTAGCGGCAAAATAATGCAAATCACCGGATTTATTTTAAACGATCACGATTTCTCGAGGTATTATGTATACATAGAATCGTTGAATGTACATGGTAAAAGTTCATGTAATAATGTTAAGCTGTAGTCACCATGTTCGGTTATAGTTACGTTATTTATAACAAAAAGAAGTTTATAGCAGCAACGCGAGTATTCTACTTCAGATGAAAAATTTTAGCAAATACCCGATAAACTCGGATTACTTTGTTCCTTGGATCTTCCAATTTTTTTTTCTAGTACAGAAACGATATATGATACATATGCTTAAAATCAAAAATTAAATTCATACAACTCGTTAGCTTGAAATCATATAAAATAAAACGAGGTAATTTAAATACATTTAACAGAAAATTTTGAAATTAAATATAAAAGATTGAGATCGCTTAATATATTTAAACATATAAAATATGCACTATTGGTATGTTTTATATGTTTGATTGAATAAATTATACGATCTGAATCTTTTATACAACATTAAAATTTCTTTTAACCCATCTAAATTACTTCGCTTTATCCTAATTGCGGTAACGATTGTTATATTCTCACATTTAAAGATTGCACAATATGTCATTATCTGTTTTAATTCCATAATTCTCTGGAATACACAGATAAATGCATGTTTAAATACATTTCTCGAAAATGATAAACTATTTATATATAGAGCTAACAAAAGCTATTTTTTATCAAGACACTTTGCACTGATAGTGAATACGATGCTGCTACTTACGGATAGGATATAATAATTACACGTGATTATATTATGAGAAACAAAGTAATCTAGTTTTACATTGTACTAAAAATCAAAGGATAACACCAAATATATATACATTGTACGTTTGCATGGCTGTGCGGCCTGATATATGTGTGACGTTCTAGAGAATCTCTCTTACAATGCGATACAATGCATATTTAAAACGAGCATGCGTGGCTAATGCAAGCTGTAGATAAAGAGTACTTGTAAAAAACACCTTATTGTAAATTAATCTCGCTATGAAGTTGATTAGTTTTTCAATATATACATATATAATGTGTGTGTATGTATATATATATATATATATATATATATATATATATATAATAAAAATGTGTGTATGTGTATATATATATATACACATTATATGTATATATTAGGTATGGGAAAAAGTTCGTGGCATTTTTTTAATGCCATCTAATGGGAAAAACGCTACGAATTTTTTTCCACACCTAATATATATATTATATGCGGAATGTCTTAGTTTATCAAATGTTTCTCAAATTCTTTGTATATGATTTCAGTCTTTTTTTTTATATCAATAAATACAAAATGAAGATACATAGCGAAGGAAAATACGGTAGAAACGAGACATCCTGCATATATATATATATATATATATATATAATTTCGAATAATTATATATATATATATATATATATATATATATATAT